>Ga0209203_1002339_pt1 | contig 12688 bp, 9 predicted proteins | sample AD_UKC109_MetaG_FD_184423 | JGI IMG/M metagenome (GOLD analysis project Ga0209203, IMG submission 184423) | Active sludge microbial communities of municipal wastewater-treating anaerobic digesters from Hong Kong - AD_UKC109_MetaG (SPAdes)... | ecosystem: Engineered > Bioreactor > Anaerobic >...
GAAAAAACAACTGAAACAGCACCGCGATCGCCAGTATATGTATCAGTTGTTTTTTCATGGTAGTTCTCCTTGTGTATTATGCCCTTTCCCATCCATATAATTATCTTTCTCCGTGAGCTTCGCGTCTCCGCGTGAGCATCTTATTTTCACTCTTTCCAAAATGCGTAAAAGACGGCCACAGAGACGCAGAGGCGCAGAGGTTTTTTAAATTATTTATCAATCTATGTCCCATCTGATCGCATCCGTGTTTATCTGTGTTCATGCTTCGACCGGGCTCAGCACAGGTCTGTGTTAAATTCTTTTATCTTTCTCTGTGTGCTCAGTGCCTCTGTGGCGAATTGCCTCTCTTACCCCTTCCGAAATGCGTAAAAGACGGCCACAGAGACTCAGAGAGCACAGAGGTTTTTTATGCATCAAGATGGATTCCCGCGTGCGCGGGAATGACAGATTGGCCCGGGCCCTTTCCCATCCGTATAATTATCTTTCTCCGCGGCCTTCGCGCCTCCGCGTGAACATCTTCTTCTCTTAATTCATGATTTAATTCGTGTCCCATCTGTGTTCATGCTTCGACCGGGCTCAGCACAGGTCTGTGTTAAATTCTTTCATCTTTCTCCGTGACCTTCGCGTCCCCGCGTGAGCATCTTTGTCTTTATACATAATTCAATCCGATCGCATCCCTGTTTATCTGTGTTCATGCTTCGACCGGGCTCAGCACAGGTCTGTGTTAAATTCTTTCATCTTTCTCTGTGACCTTCGCGCCTCCGCGTGAGCATCTCTGTCGTTATACATAATTCAATCCGATCGCATCTGTGTTCATGCTTCGACCGGGCTCAGCACAGGTCTGTGTTAAATTCTTTCATCTTTCTCTGTGTCCTCAGTGCCTCCGTGGCAATCTCCCCTGTTAAACCCCCTCCGGGGGTGGCCGTAGGCCGGGGGCAGGCGCGCAGGGGGCCAGGGGGATGAGGTCAGAACCTGAACCCGACCCCCAGGGTTGCCGCGTTCAGTATGGTATAGGTCCCGTTCTCGATCTCGGCCCATACCTGGTACCCGATATTAAGGCTCACGAACTTCTTGAACGTGCACGTGAACTCGAGGCCGCCCCCGAAAAAGGGCACGCCGTTGGTTTCTGTCGAGTTGTAGCTCCCCGAGACCGTGGAGCTCTGGAGGATATAGCCGCCCCCGACCTTGGGGTGCAGGCCCAGCATCTCGCGGTAAAAGATGATGTCGTACACGAAATACCCGCCCAGGATGAAGTTGTTTGTCTCGATCATCAGGCTCTCTATTGCCGGGTTCTTGTCACGGATGGGCTCGTGGCGCAGGTAGTTGAACTCGAACTGGAACGCCAGGTCCTTCCATATGAAGGGAAGGTTCGTGCGCAGGTATATGCCCGCCATGGGCTGGCTCGCCTCGATGCGGTCAGCGTACCCGTTCAGGTAAAAGGCGTATCCCAGCTTCACGCCGATGGTGAACTTGACGCGGTCAATGTCTTCTTTCAGGGTGCCCCGTTCGAGCTTGAACTTGATGCTCTGCTTTTCGCCGGGCGTGCCGTTGATAATGTAGCGGTACTGGTACTCGTTCTTTTTGAGGATGTCGATCTCGACCGTTTTTTCCCAGTTCTCGCCGCTGCCGCTCATGGCCACCGGCTTCCAGCCCGTAAAGTCCCCTTCGAGGGACACGCTCTTCGCGGGCTTCGCGTACCGGAACACGTACTCCTTGCGGTTTTCGATCTTCACGTCCGATATGGAGGCGATGTCCGACCGCCTGATGGGATACTCCTTGTTCACCGTGAGCTTTTCGCGGACAATGATCCTGTTCGCGTCCTCGTCAACGATGTACCCGTCGCGGTAGGTCCCGTCCTTGAGGTACACGTACTGTTTCCTGACTTCGGTAAGGTTGTACAGGATGCGGATGAGCTTTCTGCGGGGGAACTTTTCGTCAGCGCCTTTGCCGCGCCTGCGGAACACAATATCGTTGTCTGATTCACTGATGACCTTTCCGTAATAGACAGTGCCGTCCTTCAGGAAAAGCGCCTCATCTGCCCGGGCCCCCTGCGGCAGCAGAAGGCAGAGCAGCACCGTAAGCACGCAACACGGTAGCGTAGATTTCATGGATCACCTGAACGCGTAAAATATAACATCAAGCTGAAAAGACTATCGCGCTTCCTGAGTGTTTTGTCAATATTAATCAATACCTCTTTGAAATATTAATCGCGTCCGGCTGGACTTTTTGCCTGTTCCGGCAGGAAAATATTTTTATCTCAAAACGTTTCCTTGCGGGGCATGAGCTGACGTGGTTTATCCGATTTGATGAATCACTAAAAGATGTCCCTGTCGCTTCCCTTCTGTTTGCCCGTAATCCGGGATTAAATATCTCGCAGCGAAAAAATAACCTGCTGATGTTTGATTTCACAGGGGCGTACAGAAGTTTCGTATGTTGAAAAATGCTTCAGTTGATATAAGCCCTCCTGATTAAAAGGGTTTGACCTAAATCTAACGATTTACAATTGACAGAATAATACGCGGATGCAAGGCTTCTAATAACGAGGAGAATCAAATGCCGAAAAAGCAGAGGACACCTGAAGAAATCGAGCAAGTGAAGACCGGCATTCTACAGCATGCGGTGAATTTGATGAATGAGGTCGGATACCATGATTTCAGCATGCGGAAGCTAGCGCGCGAGATGAAAGTAACGACACCCACCCTTTACAGTTATTACCGAAACAAGGAAGAGCTCTATCTGTCCATGCTCACCGAAGGTTTCTCGCGTCTCTATGTTTTTTTATTGAATGGATATGAGAAATCGAAAAATCCGTTTATGCGGTTGCGGGCACTGAGTGATGCTTTTGTCGAATTCGGCCTTAGCAGCTACAATTTTTACAATCTGATGTCGACGTGGCACGTTCCCCATTTCGATGCCTACCGGGGCACGGACATGGAGCCCGCAGCCAGAAATTTGTTTGATATATCCTTCAAAGTGATGAACCTTTGCATCAAGACCATCCGTGAAAGGGCGGGAAAAAATTATATCCTTAAGGCCAAAGACGCCCGCTTGATGCTGGTGTTTTTCTGGAGCGTCCTTCATGGTTACATCGCAAGCCAGCACAATGCCCTGCTTAATTATCTTCCCGGAGGGTCTCCTGTTTCACTTAAAAAGGAGATGATCGACGTAATCAGAGAAACTTTCGAGTACGAGATAAATTTTCGCAGGGTGAAGACGGCACGTAAAAAAAGTTGAAGCGGTGAACAGGAATATTTGAAGATTGGCCTGTTGCTCTATCTCAGCCGTTTTCCAGTATGCCCGCCTTGTCCTGCGGCAAATATCGGGAAGATTCATTCATATTGCCCCTGCCTTTACGCTGATTTTTTGTTCATATACAACATTAAAGATTTATCGATGTTTGTGTTCATAAAATAAAACTCATGAAACTCTAATAAAAAAGTTGACGTTTTAAAGGCCATTTTTAAATTAGCATATGTTAGGATAACACATGTTAATTTTATTGGAGAAACCATATGTTTGAAGAGTATCAGCTGGATAAGCCTGACAACCTGGTTGAATTCCTTGAGAAGAGCGTTGCAGAGCATGGCGACAGGCCTTACCTGGAAATAAAAAAAAAGGCTGGAGGATATGAATGGGTAACATACCGGGAAGTCGGCAAGCGCGTTGACAACCTGCGGGGCGGGTTGGCCGGTCTCGGCATCAGCCAGGGTGATGGGGTCGGCATTATTTCGAACAACAGTATAGATTGGGCAGTTTCCCATTACGCCACGCTCGGCCTCGGGGGATTTTATGTGCCGATGTACGAAGCCGAACTGCCGAGCACGTGGGAATATATCGTCAGAGACAGCGGCATGAAAATTCTCTTTGTTTCAAAGAAAGAAATTTACGACAGGGTCAAGGACTTTCAATCGCGCATCCCTGAATTGCAGAAAATCATCATCATTGAGGGCCAGGGCAACGATACGATGTCTGAGCTTGAAGCCCTCGGCGTAAAAAATCAGGTCAAATCAATCCATCCAAAAGCTGAAGACGTGGCCGTGCTTGTTTACACCTCGGGGACTACCGGCGATCCTAAAGGAGTGCTGCTCACGCACGGCAATTGGACCAGCAACCACCATGCGCGGGCAAAGGCGTATCCGTATTTCAATCCGGATGACCGGACCCTGTCGCTGCTGCCCTGGGCGCATTGTTTCGGTCTGGGAGAACTGCACACAATGACGGCGGTCGCCGGATCCCTGGGATTCATGGAAAGCGTGAGCACGATTGTTGATGACATGTCCAGGGTGAGACCGACCTTTCTCGTAGCCGTGCCCCGTGTCTTCAACAAAGTTTACGACACTCTTGTCACACGGATTAACAACACAGGCGGACTTAAAAAAATGCTTTTCGACGCTGGAGTGAAAGCGGCCAAGGAGCGGCGACTTCTAACGGAGCAGGGTAAGAAAAGTTTTAAAACGGACATAAAGTTCAAGATCATCGACAGGATCGTCTTTAAAAAAATCCGTGACCTGTTCGGCGGCCGGCTCAAGCTGACCCTGACCGGGAGCGCGACCATGAATCCCGAGATATCAAGGTTTTTCTTCGACATCGGGATACCGCTATACGACGCATACGGCCTTTCCGAAACGACCCCGGGTATATCAAGCAATGTGCCCGACTGTTACAGGTTCGGCAGCGTCGGGAAGGTCATTGACAAGGTCAGGGTCGTCATTGACAAGTCCGCTGTGGAGCCGGACGCGGATGACGGCGAAATCGTCTGCTACGGCCCCAATGTCATGAAGGGCTACCACAACAAGCCTGAAGAAACCGCGAAAGTCATGACCCACGACGGCGGTTTGAGGACCGGAGACCGCGGTCGCTTCGACCGGGACGGGTTCCTGTGGATCACCGGAAGGATCAAGGAGCAATACAAGCTTGAAAACGGAAAGTATGTTTTTCCCGCAGCCTTGGAGGAGGACATATGCCTCAACCACTATGTTCAGAACGCACTCGTTTTCGGGGCCGGGCGCGAATACAATGTCTGCTTGATTGTACCCGAATCCGGCGCCCTCATTGAGTATGCCAGGAAGAAAGACCTGCCGATGGATTTCAAGGTACTCGCGGCACAACAGGATATCCAGAACATGATTACGGGCGAAATTGTTGAAGCCCTGAAGAAAAAATTTGCCAGCTATGAGATACCCCGGAAATTCTTTTTTTTGAATGAACAGTTCACCCTGGAAAACGGCATGATGACCCAGACCATGAAAATCAAACGCAAGGTAGTGCTCCAGAAATACCATGCGCAAATTGACGAGTTATATAAGAACTGAGCAGTTGAGCGAAACTCAGCTCACTTCATTGATTATGACCCCGTTGTCGTAATCGATCTGCACGTTGATGGATGAAACACTGGCCCTGGACGGTATGGCATAGATCTTTTTTACCGCGTCACATAATTGCTTTTTCTGCCGGCCGGTCAGCAGCCGGTCATTCGACGAGACAACAATGTCTTCTGCTGCGGGCCTGGGGAGATTGCCGACCCGCAGGAAATATGTTTTATAAAAGCACGACACTTCATATTTCCAGAAGGCTTTTTTGTTCTCACTTACCCAGGTCTTGATGACCCGTAATAATCTATTCTTTTCCAGGGGGAGTTGTTTTGAGGCAGTCATTTTTTTTCACTCGTTAATATTTTATTGACATATCCGGAAACCGTTTCCAGTGACGCGAAAAATTCCTTTTTTTCCTCTTCAGAAAAACCTGATATCAGCGACTCAAGGTGACCGTCAAAATCATTTTTAATGCTTTTCGCCGCTTTGCTCCCCTTATTCGTGAGAGATAATTGAATTATCCTTCGGTCGCTTTTCGAGGGGTTCCGCGTGACAAACCCTTTTTTTACCAGGCGCTCAACGGAGCGGGTAAATGAACTTTTTTCCATCCCGGTCATCAGGCTGATTTCGGACATGGATTTCTCCCTGTTCACGCTGACCAGCATCAATATCTGGGTCTGGGTCTTGTTGATATCCAGTTTCAATTTTGATATGTCATGGTCATAAAATGCCTTTTTAAGGAACTGCGGAAAACAGTTGATCTTATCGCTGAACATTCGTGCACCTTTATATTTGTTGTATATGCAATTGGTGTATTTGCAACCATTTTTAAGGCGTCCGGTTGTCTGTCAATTAAAAAATGAACTCTTTCCGAAATGCGGAAAAGACAGCCACAGAGACACAGAGGCACAGAGGTTTTTTATGCATTGATATGGATTCCCGCTTTCGCGGGAATGACAGGGCCCAGATGCGCACCGGTTATGACAGATTGGCCCGGGCCCTTTCCCATCCATATAATTATCTTTCTCCGCGAGCTTCGCGCCTCCGCGTGAGCATCTCTGTCTTTATACATAATTCAATCCGATCGCATCCCTGTTTATCTGTGTCAATGCTTCGACCGGGCTCAGCACAGGTCTGTGTTAAAATCTTTCATCTTTCTCTGTGTACTCTGTGACTTAGTGGCCATCTTTTTCACAGTGCTTTTGCCATTTAAATCCCAACATTCCGGAATGAGCCATATTTTTCAGGATATCGGTATTAAAATTCCTCAAACCCTTCATGGTGGAGGAGTTGTTTAATTTTTACTGCATGATCGTGCGCTGACGGCACAGCTTTTTTCTGGCGATTCCCGTTTCCATTGCCGTCAGAGGATTCTTTCGCCGTTTTTTCGTGCGCGATGCTGTTTTCAACTCTGTGGACATTAAAGCTGTTTTTTCTGAATTGATTGCTGATTTTGAATTTTTGTACGGTCTCCATAAGGCCCTGGGCCTGGTTTGCCATCTCTTCACTGGCTGATGCTGTTTCTTCAACCAGGGCCGCGTTTTGCTGGGTCATGTTGTCCATTTCAGTCACGGCAATATTGATCTGGTTTATGCCCTGTTTCTGTTCTATGCTCGCCTGAGCTATTTCGGTGATGATCTGTACCGTGGTCTTTGATGATTTTTCAATTTCATCCAGAGCTATGCTCGTTTTGTTGACCAGGTCGGTGCTTTTTTCCACCTTGCTTACGGTCTCCTTGATCAGGGTTTCGATTTCTTTTGCGGCATTGCCGGAACGCTGTGCGAGGTTTCTTACTTCTCCGGCTACAACTGCGAAGCCCCGGCCCTGTTCGCCCGCCCGGGCCGCTTCGACTGCCGCGTTCAGGGCAAGCAGGTTGGTCTGAAAGGCTATTTCATTGATCAATGATATGATTTCCACGACTTTTTTGCTTGAGTCATTCATCTCGTTCATCGAATTCACGGTTTCGAGTGCAAGCGTATTCCCTTCTGATGATTTTCCCGCTCCTTGCTCGATGAGTTTCTGGGCTTTAGTCGCGTTTTCTGAATTCTGGTTAATTGCCGCTGCCGCTTCTTCAATCGTTGACGCGATTTCTTCTAACGAAGAGGCCTGCTCCGATGTTCGCTGTGACAGATTTTCGTTTCCGCTCGCGATCTGCTCAACTGCCTGAGAAAGGTTTTCTGATGCCAGTATCAGGTCGGAAATAAGTTTTTCCAGGTTGTCCGCCGAGTCGTTAAGGGCCTCTGCCACTGTTCCGAGCATCCCCATTTCTCCCAGGTTGTCGGTCTTGATTCTGTTGGTCAGATCGCCCCGGGCCATGTTTTCCGAAAAGTTCTGTATCTGCGTGATGATGTTTTCCAGCTTCTGGGCAGAGTCATTAAGGGCCATCCCCAGCATCCCGAGTTCGTCGGTCTGGTTTAAATTGATGCGTTGCGTAAAGTCACCTTCAGCAATTTTTTTGGCGAACGCGAGTCCCATTCCAACCGGCCGTGAAACAGCACGCGACAAGATCATCGTAATAATCATTCCGAATATGATGGAGATAATGAGAAGTCCTATGGTTATTTTTATTACATCTGCTGTTTCCTGTTTTTGTTTATTTGAAATTTCTTCGCCGCGTTTCTGCTGGATCTGGAGCAGCGAATCGGTCAAATCGCGTACTTCGCGGTATGCCTCGGCCCACTGGCCCAGAGTCAGTGCTGATTTCTTCAGATCGTGTTCCGTAAGTGTTTTTTCAAACTCAGCCTCAATTTTCTCCTGTTTTTCCAGGATGGTCTCCCATTTGTTTATTATCGCTATTTCTTCGTCACTGTGCTCATGGGCCTTGAACTGGCCCCAGCGGTCAATGTATACTTTCTCGAGTTCTTTAGAATCATCCAGCCTTTTTGAGACTTCAGCCCACTCGCCTTTCCCGGCAGAAATATATGCCTGTATCATATTGACCCTGGTCTGCAGCATGTTTCTCATGATTCTGTTAAGTTGCCTGACGGCCATAAACTTTTCCTGATAAAATGATTCGAAATTATTTTCCATCTGTTTTATGGTGAATAGTCCCTGCAGTGATATGCCAATAATGATGAGAATGAAGATCGTTGCCGCCAGCATCACTTTTTTGGCGACCTTTAGATTATTGAACCAGTTAGCTTTCATTTATCCCTCCGATGAGTTTGAATAAGTTCTATTTTTTTAAAAATGGATGAGTAATTGCTGTGCTATTTATTTTTATGCGAACACTTCCCAAGATATCACCATATTTAAAAAATATAATTAAGTGTAGGTGTGAAATTTAATTTGAACAATAAAAGAATGGTGATTTATTGGGTAACTGATAAATTTATGGATTGAAATCTCGTATGTGATTTTTCGTCACATATAATGTGATAAATTTTGGGCGTGAGGTTGAAGGTGTCAGGCCTGGGGGCTCGTCTCCCCGTTATTGTGGGTATCGTTGTTATTATAGCCTTTTAACTGGTAGAATAAAACCGCCCTGCGTACGAGGTCGCTGTGGTTTTTTATGCCGAGTTTTTCTTTAATGTGCCTTTTATATGTCTGGACAGTGTTAATGCTTATCCCGGTTTTCTGGGCTATCTCAGTAGTCTCGAGGCCGTTGCCGATCATTTGAAAAATTTCAAATTCCCGGTTGCTGAGGTTGTCCGAAATATTGTCATGCTGATTGTTTTCTTTAACGTAGGTTTTATGGATGAGCTGCTTTGACATCGCTTCGCTTAAATAAAGTTCACCGCTCAGAACTTTATTTATCGCGTCAATGATGGTGTCATAAGCATTTTTTTTCGCTACATAGCCCCGTGCTCCTGCGCGGATGGCCCGTTCAACATACATGATATCATTATGCATTGATAAAACCAGTGTTTTAATGCCTGAAAACCGGTTTTTTACCGCTTTAATGAGCTCAAGTCCGCTCATGTCATCATCAAGAGATATGTCCACAAGCACCAGGTCGGGCTTGGTCCTGGAAATGAGCGCTATTGCGTCATTCGCATTCGAGGCTTCTCCGCAGACTTCAAGATTTTCTTCAAGACCGATGATCTGGCTGAGGCCCAGCCGTACTATGGGATGGTCATCAATTAAAACAATCTTAGACTTTTTTTGTTCATTTTTCATGACTGGTATTGAAGTTCAGCTTCAACTTTATAGGCGTCTTTTTTCGATTTTACCCGAAAGGTCGCGCCGATGATGCCGGCGCGGTAACGCATTATCTTGAGACCCATCCCATTTCTTTTTGTTTTTTTTGTCACCGCATTTTTTTCATTGGTAATCGATAAGTTGATTTTTTTTTCAGTTAGTGAAATTATAATTTCAATCGCGCCGCCACCTCCATGCTTGATGGCATTGTTAACCGCTTCTCTCGCTATATAGTAGAGCTGGGTCGACGTATGCAGGTCGCGCGCGGTTTCAAGTCCATCGCTGGCCACGGTGCATTTGATGTTATAATCATGTTCAACCATCATCGCCATTTCGCGCAGGCCTGAAACAAGCCCCCCTTTTTCTATGGCGACCGGGTACAATCCTCTTACCGTATGCCAGGTTGTTTCAATGGCGCCTTCAACTTTTTCCGCGATTTTAATCATTTCATCATAATTGACCGGTTTATTTAATTTAACTTTTTTTGCTACAGCCCCGATCATGATCGATATGCCGGTCAGGGTCTGCCCCAGGCCGTCATGAATGTTCTGGCCGATGTGCCTGCGCTCACGCTCGCTCAACTTGATTATTTCCTGTTCAAGTTTTTTTTGTTCCGTAATATCCCGCATGTAAATTTCAAGCTCGGTTCTGCCTGCTTCAGTAATTACGCGTACGATGCTTGCCTCAATATACGCATGAGTATGATTTTTTTTTAAAATTGCGGTTTCAAAGCGTTTCACTTTTTTGCCGTGGAGGGCAAGGGCCAGGTGGTCAAAGGTGCTGGCAGCCATCTCATCCGGCAGGAGTTCTTTGAATTCTTTGCCCACCAGGTCAGCGGGCCTGAACCCGGTATAGCGGGTTATCGAGGGAGACGCGTAGCGGATGACCTTCTGGTCGTCAGTTATGATTAAGACATTGAGGCTCGATTCGGTGATACGCCTGAATTTTTCCTCGTTCCGGCGGACAATGTGCTCCATCATTTTACGGTCGCTGATGTCGCGGGTTGACAGGGCCCTGATGGTTTTATCGTTATACCGGTAGGGCTTTCCGATTATTTCGACCCACATGAGATCGCCGTTTTTTTTGCGGCTCAGCACCTCGTAGGGCTGGGTGTACTGCCTCTCGCTGTTCGCGTAGCATATATAGCGGTGGTCATCGTGGATAATCATGTCAATCGCGTTTTTACCCATGAGCTCATCGTGTTCATACCCGAACATGTTGCAGAAAGACAGGTTCACGTCTAAGACAACGCCTTTTTCGTGTATCAGAATGCCCTCGAACGTCAGGTCAGCAAGGAGCCGGTAGCGTTCTTCGCTTTTTTGCAGCTCTTTCTCAACGAGTTTTCGGTCTGTCATGTCGCGTATTGTTGCCATGAGGTATTTCTTCTCGTACAATTCAAATACTGTTAAAAGTACGTCGGTGTGCAGGAGTTTCCCGTCTGTCCGCCGGTGAAGCCAGTCGAAGCGTGAACGTCCTTTTTCAAAAACTTCGTTAAAGTATGCCAGTCCTTTTGCGATAGATATACTGCCATCAGGCTGGAACGGTGCGGAGATATCAGCCGGACTCGTGTTCAAGAAACTTTTTTTGTCGGGATAGCCGAACATTTCGAGAGCTTGTGGGTTGCAGTCAGCATATTTTTTCCCGTCATACAGTATTATGGCATCATTGGAATTATTAAAAATAGTTTCAAATTTGTATTCACTGGCGGTAAGTTCTTTTTGCATCTGTTTTTTGGTGTTGTCACACAGGGTTGCCAGTATCAGTTTTTCGCCATTATATGGTATTGCTTCGATCAGAAGAGTAGACGGGAATATCTCGCCGCTTTTCTTTTTTGAAAGCCATTCAATTTCCAATTTTCCCTGTTCAAAGACTATGGCATCATGGTGGGCGATCTGTGATGCCGCAGGAACTCCATCGGCCTGCATTTCTGCCGCCAGAAGTGTTTTGCTCTTTCCCAGTATTTCTGATTTATCCCTGTATCCCAGCATGTCCAACAGGGCCTTGTTGCAGGCGATAGCGGCGTCGTTCCGATAGAGAGCCTTTGGTTCCGGTATTGAATCAAGAAGAATCTCATAAAGGTCTTTGCGATCTGGTAATTCATTCTTCAATAAACCTATTGTTAACTTAAAAAGTTTCTTTTTAATAATAACTGAGAAAAAATTTATTTTTTGGAATATGTTGTTTCCCGTTGATGCGCCTTTAAAAATTAGCGGGGCTAAAATTTTAATCACTCGCGAATTGGAAGGCGCCGGGGGTGAAACGCTGGAATTTCTAATTAATTGGCACATGGTTCTTATAACACGGTGTATGCTATAGATGTCAATTGAGGATATAAAATCATCAAACGGGTGTCAAGCAAAGTATTAAAATTTTAATGCCGCCGCTCTTCTGAGGCGAATTCCGTTCGGGGTATCAAACACATGGAGCGGTTAAGAACATTTTTCGCTGCTGATAATGGTGGCGATGCCGAAGGTAAAACGGTATATGAGAACATTGCGCATGCCGGACTCTCCCATGCGGCGGGCGATGTTTTCGGGTGCGAGAAAGGTGGCGATGGTCCGCGCAAGGTAACGGTACGCTGCCCATTTGCCGGAGATGATCCCTCCCGCAACAGGCAGGACAAAGCGAAGGTAGAGTGTGTAGAACAATGATACAATGTTGTTTCGGGGCCTGGTGAGCTCCAGGATAACAAATTTACCTCCGGGCTGAAGAACGCGGAACACTTCATTCAGAAAGATGTCAATGTCGGGGATGTTCCGTATCCCGAACGCTATGGTGACAAGGTGAAATGAATTGTCCCTGAACGGGAGCCTGGTCGCGTCCGCAGCGACCGCACCGCCTTTAAGCCAGCCGGTTCTTTTTCCTTTCACCAGCATGGGCAGCGAAAAATCGAGCGACACCAGGTCGGCGCCCGCATTGTAAAGCTGCGCGCTCAGGTCTCCGGTTCCGCAGCACAGGTCAAGCGCGGGTTTCGCTTGCAGATTGCCTGTCATCCGCACCAGCCGTTTTCTCCAGGTGCGGTCGATCCCCAGTGACAGGAGCCGGTTCAGCAGGTCATACGTCGGCACAATGGAATCGAACATCCCCCTGATAAAGCGTTTTCTGTCGGCCGGGTTTTTGTTGTCAACGGCATAACCGTGGTCCCTCATCAGGCGAACCTCCTGATTTCGCGGTATTCCGAGTCCCTCTGCACCGGGACCCTTCCCGCGCCCGAAATCAGCGCGATGAATTACTCC
>Ga0209203_1002346_pt1 | contig 12663 bp, 8 predicted proteins | sample AD_UKC109_MetaG_FD_184423 | JGI IMG/M metagenome (GOLD analysis project Ga0209203, IMG submission 184423) | Active sludge microbial communities of municipal wastewater-treating anaerobic digesters from Hong Kong - AD_UKC109_MetaG (SPAdes)... | ecosystem: Engineered > Bioreactor > Anaerobic >...
CGAGATCACCCCCTCCGACAAGAAACGTGTCGTGGAACAGGCCAAGGACTTTGCCAAACCCGTCGGTGTGGAGATTATCCACGTCCTTCCTCAGGAATTCTGCGTGGATGACATCCCTGGCATAGCAAATCCTGTCGGTATGGCCGGCTCGAAACTCGAGGCCCGGGTACATATTGTCACCGGTTCGGTCTCGGCCGTGAGCAATATAACGAAATGTGCCCAGAAGGCCGGCCTCGGGCTCCAGGACATCGTGCTTCAGCAGATCGCCTCGGCGGCATCCATCCTGACGCCCGATGAACGCCAGCTCGGGGTCATCCTCATGGACATCGGGGGAGGCACTACGGACATAGCGGTCTTCAATGAGGGGTCTATCAGGCATACCGCGGTCCTGGCCCTTGGAGGAGACTACGTCACGAATGACATTGCCGTAGGATTGAGAACCCCCATTGCTGAGGCCGAACGTCTGAAGATCAAGTACGGCCATGCAATCGCGTCCAGGATTTCGTCCGATGAACAGATCGAGGTGCCCTCTATCGGCGGCGATACGGTCAATACGGTGCCCAGGAGGATACTTGCAGAGATCATCGAATCCCGGGTGGAAGAGCTGTTCAAGCTTGCCTACACCGAGATACGAAACACCGGCCTTTCGGAGATGATGTCCGCAGGGCTCGTCCTCACCGGCGGGGCAAGCGCTCTCGAGGGAGTCGCGGACCTTGCGGAGGGGATCATGCACATGCCGGTACGGGTGGGATATCCCAGAGGGGTCAAAGGATTGGTGGAACTCGTGAATAGCCCGGCCTATGCTACTGCAGTGGGGCTGTGTATCTATGAAGCTGGAAGACCAGCATACAGCTTCAAGCCCAAAAAGGGTTATACAATGTTTGAACGGGTGTTGGACAGAATGATACGTTGGTTCAAAGAGGTCTTTTAAGCGATAAGGAGGTTAAGATGTTTGAATTGGAAAAGGCTGAGAACGTTGGGGCAAAGATAAAGGTAATCGGTGTGGGAGGATGCGGCTGCAATGCGGTGAACAACATGATCGCCGCGAACCTCAAAGGGGTGGATTTCCTTTCGTGCAACACCGATATCCAGACGCTGAAATCCTCACTCTCCTCCTTGCGGGTTCAGATCGGCACAAAGCTCACCCGCGGGCTCGGTGCCGGGGGCAACCCTAATGTGGGAAAGGATGCCGCCTGCGAAAGCGAGCAGGAGATCCTGTCTGCGCTCGACGGCGCCGACATGGTCTTTATCACTGCCGGAATGGGCGGAGGAACCGGTACCGGGGCGTCACCCATTGTGGCACGTCTGGCCCGGGAAATGGGTGCACTCACAGTGGGTGTTGTAACCAAACCATTCCCCTTTGAAGGAAAGCGCAAGATGACTCAGGCGGAACAGGGGGAAAAGGAACTGGCGGAACATGTTGATGCCCTGATCGTCATACCGAACAACCGGCTGCTCAGCATGGCGGGCAAAAATATCCCCATGCTCGAGGCATTCAAGATGGCCGACGATATCCTTATCAATGCCGTCAAAGGAATATCCGACCTGATCAATAACACCGGTCTGGTCAATGTGGACTTCAACGACGTGAAGGCGGTTATGATCGAAAAGGGCAAGGCCCTCATGGGAATCGGCTCCGGGTCAGGCGAATCCAGGGCCCAGGAGGCCGCACAGGCTGCAATCTCTTCCCCGCTCCTCGAAGACATGGATATCCATGGGGCCAAGGGGCTCCTCATCAATATCACCTCCGGGGTGAACATCACCATGGACGAGATCCACGAGGCATCAACCTTGATCCAGTCGGCAGCCCATGAAGAGGCAAATATTATCTGGGGGGTGGTCATTGACGAAAACATGCAAGATGAGATCTCCATCACCGTTGTAGCAACAGGATTCTCCAGCAAACCTATCGTGCTCTCCAGCACCATCGACGAACCGGTGGCACCGCAGAGGGATCTCCACAATGCAACGGTCATCGATTACAACAGACCTGCCTTCATGAGGAAGAAGGAACAATCTGGAGAGAGAGAGGTGATAAAGCTGGGAATGGTAGTGGATGAGAGCGTTCTCGATGAAGAATCATACAATGTCCCCACCTTCCTTCGCAAAAAGGCTGACTAGGGGCATCATGACCTTCACAAGAGTTGCTGTCTGCTTCAGCGACGTAATGAAAGACCGCGCTGTCTTTTTTGCAGATACCCTTCCCGGGGTCACGGCAGCCATGCAGACGCATGCTCCGGGCCATGCCGCTCCCACGGTGTGGAGGTCTGCCCCGGACAATGCCCAGGCGGACACATCAGAGAACTGCTGCACCGCAGGTTTCTCCCTGGTGCGGGATGCTTCAGCAGAGCCTCCTCCTTTCATATCAGGCTTTATTCATACCACTATTATACAAAATCTTCATACCGTTCTATCCAGGCAGAATGTGCGGGGCAGACCTGCATCCATGCCTGAGACCGGGGCGGAAAAAGATGCCGGCAAGGCTCCACGGTATTACCGTCACCCGCATGGTAACGTCATTCACGCCCGTTTGTACCACGAGAGACAAAGGAGAACATAAAAGGCAAGGCTCACAACTTTTCTAAGGATGTATGCTGCATGATCAGGGTTTTGTTCATTGTAGAATAACTATCCTGACAATGAGACACCCCTGTTTTTTCATCTGAAGTGTCTTTGAAATAGGAATATTGTTGTAAGGAGAGGGAATCATGACAGAGCGCACCACACATGCCCTTGACGTATTCATGAATCCAAAAAGCGTTGCCGTGTTCGGCAGTATGCTGGAGGGATGGTTTTTCGGGGCCGGGGTCGTTGTGAAGGAACTCCTCGAATCCGGATATAAAGGCAGCATCTATCCGGTTCATCCCACCGCCAGAATGGTCAACGGGCTCAAGGTATATCAAGACATCCTGGATATTGAGGGCACAATCGATCTGGCCGTTATCATCACCTCCTTTAAACACGTCCCGGATATTATCAGAAAGTGCGGGGAAAAAGGCGTTCGTGCCGCGGTCGTTGTGTCGGACAACTTCGCGGAAAGCGGCTCCGAAGGAAAGAAGCGCCAGGATGATCTCACAGAGTTGGCGAAAGCGGCCGGGATACGCCTTATCGGCCCCAATACCTTAGGCGTGTTCAATGTTACGGATGCCTTCACCACCATACCCTATGAAAAGGGGTACAACGGCATAAAAAATGGGCCGCTTGGAGTCATTACACAGACAGGCATGTACGGTCCGCAGGCCGTACCTTTAGGAGAATATGCCTTCGGGGTCAGCAAGATCATAGATCTCGGAAATATGTGCGATATCGATGAGGTCGACTGCCTCGAATATCTGGGGAACGATCCCTCCACAAAGGTCATATCACTGTATGCCGAACACACGCTGCGGCCGAAAAGATTCCTTGAGGTGGCAGGAAGGATTTCCCGGGAGAAACCCATCCTCTGCCTGAAGGGGGGACGATCTCCCGAGGCGGCCCAGGCCATGGCATCACACACCGGCTCCATGGCGGGGGATGATCTGCTCTATGAAGCGCTCTTCAGACAGGCAGGCATCATCAGGGTGCAAGAGTATGAAGATCTCCTTGACTGCGCCAAGACATTCATCTCACAGCCGCTCCCTACCGGAAACCGGCTCGGCATCATCACGCTCACCGGGGCAATGGGTATTGCATGTATCGATGCAGCAGCATCAGCCGGCCTCGCACTGGGAGAACTTTCCCCTGAAAGCAGAGAGAAGCTCGCTCAGATACATCCCACATTACGCGGACACCCCATTGATCTGGGACCTGCCTCTGCAGCAAACGGGATCGAGCTCTTCTCGTTCTATACCCGGTGTTTCGATATCCTCATGGAGGATGAGAACATCGACTGCATCTATGTAAACACCTACATCAGCAGCTATATGAACCCTGAAAACTACCAGGGGGTGCTGCAACACATGAGCACAAAACGATCCAAACCCGTCGTCACCTGGTCATACGGCCCTTCTTCACAAGCCGTCAGGCAACTCGCATCACTGACTGAAGCTCAGGGTATCCCCTTCTATACCACCACGAACCATGCCATCAGAACCCTGGGATACATGGCGAGGTATGCTCTGTGGAAGAGCCAGCGACAATGAATGAAAATTCATTTATTCATTGACAGGGCCTTCCAAGATAAGTAAACATCTTTCCCAATTTTTTACTTGATATTTTTTAAGGAGGATTTCGTGGCAAATAAAGAAACTGTAATGAACAGGTGGATAGTTGTAATCGGGGCAATAGCGATCCAGTTATGCTTGGGGGCGATCTATGCATGGTCGGTCTTCACACCGAAACTCGCCGATCCGGCAGGTACCTATGCATTCACCGTCAAACAGACACAGTGGGTATTCTCGCTCGGTCTGCTCACCTTTGCATCGGTCATGATCATTGCCGGACGTCTGCAGGGAAAGATGACCCCGCGCATGATGGCCTCACTGGGTGGCATTATCCTGGGGATCGGATACATCTTAGGCGGGTTCTTCGGGAACACCTTCGCCGCTCAGATGATCTGTATCGGACTCCTGGGTGGCGCCGGGATCGGACTTGCCTATGTCGTTCCCATTGCGGTGGGTGTCAAGTGGTTCCCGGACAAAAAGGGGCTCATTACCGGTCTGGCGGTTGCAGGTTTCGGATTCGGTGCACTGATCTGGGTGAAATCAGCCGGGGCATGGTTCGATCTGCTGAACAAGCTGAATTTCTTCGGCCTCGGCGGGGTTCAGAGCGTGTTCATGCTCTATGGTGTCATCTTCCTCTTCGTGGTACTCCTGGGCAGTGTCGTCATGGTCAATCCACCTGAAGGCTGGCTCCCTGAAGGATATACGCCGCCCGACACATCCGGCGCAGCAGCCTCCACCAATGGCGCGGTTTCCTTCGAGACATCAGAGATGCTCAAGACCCCTCAGTTCTACATGACCTTCCTCACCTTCTTCTTGAGTGCCATGGCAGGACTCATGGTTATCGGGTGTATCAAACTCTTTGGAATTGATGCATTGTCCTCACACGGCATCGAGAAGGTTGCCGCATCCGCCATCGCGGGGACCGCCATGGGGTGGTACGCCATCTTCAACGGTCTCGGAAGGATTGTATGGGGAACGGTCTCCGACAGCATCGGACGGCGTGTCTCCATCTTCCTGATGTGTCTCTTCCAGGCCATAATCATGTTCGTATTCTTCAAACTGGGCGGCACCTCCATCGGTCTTATCGCAAGCGCCTGCATCATCGGATTCAACTTCGGCGGAAACTTCGCCCTGTTTGCCGCTATCACCGCCGATTATTTCGGCAATACCACTGTTGGGAAAAACTACGGATGGGTATTCCTGTCCTACGGTCTCGCGGGTATTGCAGGTCCGCAGATCGGTGGATATTTCAAGGATGCGGCTGTCTCATCGGGTTTGGGCGTTGATGCATGGATAAAACCGTTCATGATCGCTGCTGTGGGCTGTCTCATCGGTGCGGCAATAACCCTCCTCAACAAACCACCGAAAAAAGCCTAGCACATAATAACAAAAAGCGGGATGAGCATGAACTCATCCCGCTTTCTTACGCCTTTACATATCCACAGTCGGATCAGCGTTTTATCAGGGTAAAGACCTCGCTCGTTATGGTCTGTCCGTCTGCCGTATACCCCTGTGCATACCAGCTCACCTCCGACCCAGACGGGATGAACCAGTACCACAACACCGGATGAAGGGTATATGATGTTTCACTTCCGGTGTAGACATTGTAGAACCTGCCCCGTTTCAGGGATACATACAGCTTGTACTTGATCATCTGGCCATCACCACTCCAGCTGAACGTGGGAATCTCACTCACCACTGCACCCATCTCCGGACTGAGCGGCACTATGGCCGTTGCCTCAGACTGAACCGTGATGGTTACCCTATCGGCACTACTGGTGTCGCTGCCGTCATAGACCCGCAGTTCAAATATGTATACTCCCTGTTCTGTGGGTACGAAAGAGGGTGCAGCACTGTTGGAAGACGTCAGTGAAACACGGGCGCCCTGAACCTGCGACCAGATAAATGATATGACATCGCCGTCAGGGTCATAACTGAGGCTTCCATCCAGCACAACCGTCTCGCCGATATTTGCCACCTGATCATCTCCCGCATCCGCCACAGGGACCTGATTCACGTCATCAACTGTAACAGAGACGCTGTCCGTGGAAGATGCCTGGCCATCGGATACCGTTACCATGAATCCAAGCACACCGGATGTCGTGGGGGTAAATGTCGGGTGTACACTCGCAGCACCTGCCAATTCCACCTGAGCACCCGATGTCTGCGACCAGGAGTAGGTCAAAACATCGTCATCGGGGTCGAATGAGGCCGAGGCATCAAGGTATACCGTATCGCCCACATACACGTGCAGACTCTCACCGGCATCGGCCACTGGTGCGTTGTTGAGGCTCAGCACTCTTACGACCACCCTGTCCGCCATGGATGAGACAAACCCGTCGGAGACGACAAGCTCAAACTCCATGGTCCCTTCAACAGCAGCATCAAACCCGGGGGTTGGACTCAGTGCATCCTGCAGGGGTACTTGCGGGCCTGCCACCTGGGTCCAGGCATAGTCGAGCTCGTCACCATCAGGATCTGATGATCCACTGCCGTCAAGGGTGACTCTTGAGCCCACCTCAACATCGATATCCTGGCCGGCAAAGGCTGTGGGCACGTGATTGACATCATTGACCGTTACCACCACCTCATCGGCATCGCTTGTATTGACGCCGTCCGAACACCTTACCGAGAAGCGATAGAGACCTGCCTGTGCCAGGGCAAGGGTAATATCCTGCTGCATCATGTCCGGTAGCACGGACTCGGGGCCTTCAACCTTGGACCATACATAGCTCAAGGTATCACCATTGGGATCGGAACCGCTTGCGTGAAGCTGAATTGTCTCACCGTTATCAACGGTCATGTCACTTCCGGCATCCACACTCGGGGCAACATTGAAGATCGTGATATTCACGGTATCGGTAGCCGTGACCTTGCCGTCAAAGCAGCTCAACATGAAACGGTACAGTCCTGCTTTTGTTCCCACAAAACTGGCCAGGGCGGACGCAGGACTGTCTATCTCAACGGTGACCGGTCCGTCTATGAGGCTCCAGGCAAATTCAAGGGGATCTCCGTTGGGATCATTGGAGGACGATCCATCGAGATACACCCTGGTAGGGGCTGTCTGTTGATCATTCCCTGCACGTGCAACCGGGAGGTTATCGGAGGCGTCGAGGGGATCGGTATTGTTATAGTACTCTTCCAGATTTGAGATGCCATCGCTGTCGGAATCGACTCCCGCATCACCCGGGTTGCTCGGATCCAGACCGCTTAGGGTTTCCCAGGAATCAGGAATGCCATCGCCATCGGTATCGAGCAGCAGTTCGATGGAATCGCTCACCGGGGAGCTCATCCAATTTCCTGATGCATCCTTGAAGAGTGCATAGACGGTTTTCATGCCGTCACCTTCGGTCAACACCCACTGTTGCGAGGTGGCATAGGCGACCTCATCAGAAAAGTTCTGTCCGTCATTGCTCAAGCGCATACCCGTGACAGTTCCTCCGGCATCCGTCGCACTCAGCGTAAGCGTGACAACGCGGGTGGCGGTCTGCGCACTCCCCTGGTTGATCACAATACTGCCTGTTGGTGCATTGGAATCAGGGTTGGGGATGTATATGCTTGTCTCCTGTGAAAAATCGGATTCATTACCCGTGGTATCATAGGCGGTAACGGCAACGTAATAGGTGGTGCCATCATCAGGCACGCTGCCCTGATAGCTGGTGGTATTGCCGACATCGATCGGAGTCCCGTACTGGCCGGATTGTGTACCATAGTATACCTTGTACCCGGCAAGATCCTCTTCGGTATTGGCGTTCCAGTTCACCAGGACTGTTGCAGCCATGCCGGGAACAGGAAAGAATATGAGAAACGAAAGAATCAGCAAAACAATATTTCGTAGTTGTATCATGAAAACACCTCCAGTAGTTCCGATTGCTTGAAACCACTAAAGGCAATTCTTACGCCAACATTTTATTGGCAATATTTTAGTATAGTTAGATCCAAGAATGTACAGTTTTGAACAACAGATTCGTACGATCAATTACTATATTGTAATTATTTCAGACGTGATGATACGAGTTCCTCGATGAGTGAGATGGCTTCTGTTGCCGTACTGACGGAGGAGAACAGCGGCGAGGTCCTGAACTGGTCGAATTCCGGACAAGCAATAGATATTACCGGTGTTTGTGCATTCAGCGCGAGGGCGATCTCCGATATGGTGCCGTATTCCCCTTGCAGGGCGACAATCACGTGGGGGGTCTTAGCATTGATCACGTTGCGCCCGTCGAGCATCCCGGTATATATCGGGATATCTACAAATGGATTGGGATATCCTTTCACGGGGTGCGCCCTGTCATTAGGGAGTATGCCTATGACAAGGCCCCCTGCATCATGAGCGCCTTTTGAAGCCGCCTCCATTACACCGGACCCTCCTCCGGTGAGGAGCACATATCCTTTGCGTGCGATGAGCCTTCCCAGATCCTCTGCAAGGCACAACACCCGGGTCTCATTCGTATGACCGCCGATCACCCCGATGATGACGGGCCTGCGGAAAAGCTTTATACCCTCTGACATGAGACGGTCCCCCTGTTGTGTATGCTGCTCTCCATACAATACTAACATGGATGCCGTGCGGATCTCAAGGAAACCAGAGCTTCTACGAAGTGCGCTCCATTTTTGTCCTATACATCCCTATTATAGTATGCAAGGATAAGAAAAAGAAATGACAGAAAACCTAAGGTCAACGACCACCAGCATACATCAACCAAGAGAGTGTACAATGAGCATACAGGTTAAAAGACTTCTCGTCATCATGATGCTCCTCGTGCTGTGTTCCTCTCCGGTACACGCACTGAGCTATGAAAAGGAGCGCGAAATTGCCGGTGATTTTATCACCTATCTCGATTCCCACAACCTCATTATTTACGATCAGGAGATTACGTGGACACTGCAGATGCTCCTCGACAGGCTCGCCGACCACATCGAAGGACCGGTATATCCGTTTAAGATCCATGTGGTGCGGGACCGTTCGGTGAATGCATTTGCCATCCCGGACGGACATATCTTCATCAACGTGGGCACCCTGTTGTTCATCAAAGATCTCGATGAACTCGCGGCGGTCATCGCCCATGAGATAGGTCATGCACAGATGCGTCATATTGCCAAGCAGTTTGAGGCGCAGAAAAAGATTTCCACTGCGACCATCGTGGGTATTATAGCCGGGACACTGCTTTCTGCAGCAAACCCCGAAGTGGGGGCAGCCTTGCTGTATTCTTCCATGGGCGGCAGCGAAAATATCAGGCTCGCGTACTCCAGGAGCAACGAATACGAGGCGGACGAATTCGGCTGGAACCTCATGAAGAGCTCCGGCATGGATCCATCCGGCATGACACGGTTTCTCATCAGGATGCAGACATTCACCGGCGGAGTGAACGCACCGGAATATCTCCTCACCCACCCGTTTACGGAAAACCGTATTGCTTCGATCTCTCTCCCTCCGGGTGATCCAAAACCCGAGGCCCGCTACTGGACACTGTATGCATGCGTGATCGGTCTCATGCTCTCCGAGGAGGAGGCAACGAGCCGCGCACAGACCCTGCCTGAACAGCCGTATCGATCACTGGCCATGGGCATCATAAAGACACAAAAAGGGGCTCACGAAGAGGCACTGGCTCTACTGGACGCCATAGATCTGCCGCTGGCATACGAATACAAGGGAATAAACCTGTATCAGTTGGGCAAAAAAGACGAGGCATACCCCTACCTGAAAAACTATGGGAAAACCGCCCAGGCAAAGATAGCCCTTGCTGAAATCATGGAGGCCAGGGGAGAGATCGATCCCGCGATATCCATCCTCGTAGCATATCAGAAACAGAATCCCCGGGTGGACTACACCTTGGGGATCCTCTATGAAAAATCAAAAAAGACAGCCCTTTCACACATCTCTTTTGCCCGGTACTTCTTTAAGACCTACAAATACAAGGCAAGCATCTATCACATAGACAAGGCCTTGGAATTCGAGAAGGATCTGGACAAAGGTCTTGTGGATGAAATGAAAGAGATGAAGAAATTCATCCAGAAACAGGAACCATCATGATGCATCAACGGTCTTGAATAATGCCCTGACCTTGCTTATATCAAATATCTCCCCCTCTCCCGTGTCTTCACAGAAGGCCTCGACAAAGGGGATTCCACCCTTCCGGTACATATAGACCGGACTGATCTTTTTCACCTGGATCTCGCCATAGCCCTGCCTCGGATAGAAGATAATGAGCGATTTCCCCTCGTGCAGGGCCCTCTCGAAGAGCACCTCACCCTGGGTACCATAGGGCAGCGGGGTAACCATCCCAAAGGGGTACACCCCCTCCTTGCGGGTCGATTTACCCTGATACCTCGCCAAAGTGTCCGGTGAAATCATCTTGCCCCAGTTGATCCCGCCCTGGGTCTCCCGGACCATATCCATCCCCCGCACCATGACATTGCGCTTGTCGAGAAAAGCCGCTACATCACTGTCACACTTCTCGGGTATCCTGAATATCCCGGGCAGAACCTCTTCAAGGCCCTGCGGAGCCATGTGTTTTGCATCGCTCAATATAAGAAAGGTCCCCTTGATGATATGGGCCTCGGCGAGGGATGCAGACCAGCCCTTTACCGTCTTGAGAACATTGTCCGGTACTTCATGCTTGGAAATCCTGTCCAGAAAATGTTCGAGCTTTTGAGCATTCCACCCTTCACGCAGCGCCCTGAATACGGACCGTCTGGTAAGCCTGTAGATACTCACGACATCGATCCTGATGACATCGGCAATCTCACCGATATTCAACAGATCCACCGGGTCAAAGTCCCTGGGAACCAGCAGTTCCATATTGGGCTGAATGATGACATCATCACAGTAAGGTTCTAAAGGGAAATCTATTTCCCCTGACTGCAAGGACTTGAATATGCAATCTGCAAACCGTATCCACTCACCTGCCAGATCCTGCTGCAAGACGCCGAAGGTCAGCCAGAGATCAAGCAGAGATGCTACGAGTCGGGGAATATCCTTCATGTCGGGCCTCTTGGCAGCGAGGTAAAGCAGGAGGCAGCGGGAAAAGAACGCCTTTGAGACAGCATTATCCCTCAGCAGGTCAAAGACCTTATATTCGACACCGGGATAGGATTTGCACGACTGCAGAAACCGCCAGATGGAATAGCGTGCGTCACCTTCCATCGCAAGATCCATGCACGCACCATACTGGAGGGTAACCACACCTTTTTTGTCCCGGAGACAACCAAGCTCCACCAGTTCCCAATAGATCCGCTCCAGATCGACTAAAAACCCGCACTTTTCCTCGAGGAACTGCCATCCTCGCTTGAATGGTTCCAACCCGGACCTGCATCGGACGCTGCCACTGCGCACGGTGTTGATCAGGGCAATATGCCCCCAGATATCCAGATGGCCCGGCGCAGCCCATTCGATCCCGTCAGTATCCGTGAAGAACTCCTGACGGGTTGCCTCCAGCAGAGGGATGAGGGACGGGAGGAGGATGAGCGGATCCCTCCCCGAGAGACCTCCCTGAAACACGACTCCTTTGTTCCCGAGCGCCTTGAGTATTTCCCGGATCTCATCCAGTTCATCCCCGAAGATACAGGTAAGAACCTCCCAGGACACCTGACCGCCGAGTTCATACAGGTCATGCAGGAGAGAGAGCTGAGGTTCACTGAGGTCATCCAGGATCCTCCTGAGTCGTTTGTCGTCACTCAAGCCCTCGGCCAGCTTGCGTATATCAACCGCATCTCCCAGGATGTGCGAGGAGATGATCTCAACCATATATGAGGGGATATGAGAGATGAGATCATATGTCGAGGTCATCGCGACTCCATTCTTCAATCCTGTATTTATAACCCTGTTCCGCTAGAAAGATCTGGCGCTTATGGGCGAATGCCTCTTCAGATGTCCGCTGGCTCACCAGGGTATAGAAGGTGGACATCCTGTCCTTTGGTCGCAGGATACGTCCGAGCCTCTGTGCCTCCTCCTGGCGGGACCCGAATGTGCCGGACACCTGTATGGCAACCGAGGCATCAGGCAGATCAATGGCAAAATTCGCGACCTTCGACACCACCAGTACCGGGATATCTCCTCTCCTGAAGGACTCATAGAGGCTGTCCCGCTTTGTGTTCGGGGTGGATCCGGTGATCAGTGGAGCCTTCAGTGTGGATGCGATCCTTTTAAGCTGGCTGATGTACTGGCCTATAACGAGGATGGACTCGTCGGCATGCTTTTTTATGATGCCCTTCATCACCCGGTCCTTGTACACATTCTCGGATGCGATCCTGAATTGTGCCCGGTCGGCAGCCAGTGCGTATTCCATCTCCTTTTCAGTAGGCAAAGGTATGCGAATCTCGTAACACACGGCCTCTGCGATAAAGCCCTTCTGCTCCAGCTCCTTCCACGGCACATCATAGCACTTCGGGCCCACGAGCGAAAAGGTGTCCTCTTCAAGACCGTCTTCCCGTATGAGGGTCGCTGTAAGCCCGAGTCTCCGCTTCGCCTGGATCTCCGTGGTGGCACGAAAAACAGGTGCAGGCACGACGTGCACCTCAT
>Ga0209203_1002348_pt1 | contig 12653 bp, 10 predicted proteins | sample AD_UKC109_MetaG_FD_184423 | JGI IMG/M metagenome (GOLD analysis project Ga0209203, IMG submission 184423) | Active sludge microbial communities of municipal wastewater-treating anaerobic digesters from Hong Kong - AD_UKC109_MetaG (SPAdes)... | ecosystem: Engineered > Bioreactor > Anaerobic >...
TCAGCTTATGATCAACTGCTGGTACCGGGTCCTGCCATATCAGTTCTTCCGCAGGGACCTCAGGGCCGAGATAGCGCGAACGCGGGCCCATGTCGCGATGGGTCAGCTTGAACCATGCTCTGGCAAAGGCGTCCTTGAATTCCTCGGGATTCTTCAGGTAACGTCGGGCAATTTTTTCGTAAACAGGATCAAATTTGAGGGAAAGATCGGCCGTAGTCATCATAGGCCGGTTCTTTTTAGAAGGATCATGGGCATCCACCACCATGTCCGTTTCTTCGACATCCTTGGCCAGCCATATATAGGCCCCTGCCGGACTTTTGAGAAGTTCCCACTCGTATTTGAACAGTACCCTCAGATAGCCCAGATCAAATTTGGTCGGGTTAGGCTTCCAGGCGCCTTCAAGACCGCTGCCGATTGTGTCACCGCCTTTGCCGGTGCCAAAACTGCTCTTCCATCCGAGTCCCTGCTCCTCGATAGGTGCGGCCTCAGGCTCAGGACCAACATGAGACGCAGGGCCCGCTCCGTGGCACTTGCCGAAGGTATGACCTCCGGCGACGAGGGCGACCGTCTCTTCATCGTTCATGGCCATGCGGGCGAAAGTCTCACGGACATCATGTGCAGATTCAGCGGGGATAGGCTGGCCATTCGGCCCTTCAGGGTTCACGTAGATCAGGCCCATCTGCACGGCGGCAAGGGGATTTTCGAGGTCCCGGTCACCTGAGTATCGCTTGTCTCCAAGCCACTCGGCCTCAGAACCCCAGTAAATGTCCTCTTCCGGCTCCCATACATCCTCACGCCCGCCGCCGAATCCGAAGGTCTTGAATCCCATCGACTCAAGCGCGCAGTTCCCTGCGAGGATCATGAGGTCAGCCCAGGAAATCTTCCTGCCGTACTTCTGCTTTATCGGCCAGAGCAGTCGGCGCGCCTTGTCAAGGTTGACATTGTCCGGCCAGCTATTCAGCGGCGCAAGGCGTTGTGAGCCGGACCCGGCACCACCGCGGCCGTCGCCCATGCGGTAGGTGCCCGCACTGTGCCATGCCATCCTGATAAAAAGCGGACCGTAATGACCCCAGTCGGCCGGCCACCAGTCCTGCGAGTCGGTCATCAGCTCATAGATGTCCTTCTTTACGGCATTGAGGTCGAGCTTCTTGAATTCCTCAGCGTATTTAAACTCCTTGCCCATCGGATTGCTCTGGGGAGAGTTCTGGTGCAGGATATTCAGATTTAACTGGTTCGGCCACCAGTCACTTATCGATGTACCTCTGCCGGTCATTGGCTGGTTAAGCCTTTCCGTTACCGGGCTCTTGCTTTTTTCATTCATAATGCTCCCTCCTTTCGTTGTTTGGACCTTTGCGCAGTGATACTGTGTATAAGATTGTTTTACTGCCCAAATATTTATTGCCTATTTTACTATCTCTTAATCTTTCAACTTTTAATCCGGAACTATTCCGGATAGGTTAATAAGTTAAATGTGCAATTCCTTAACATGAGAATCAGCAGGCTCATCTGCATGATCCGGAGTTAAGCAATTCCGTCTCCTTAATACACTCCAGGCAATACCCGTAATATTCCATCCGGGTATCTGTGACTAAAAACCCGGCCTTTCGGGCAATTTCTTTTGGTTCAATTGTGACAGGGAGATTGTAGTCGATAATAGCTCCGCAGCGTTTGCAGATTAGATTAATGTGTTCGGAAATATTCACATCATAACGGTTTTCCATCTGGTCAAATTCAAGAGGCTTGATTATTCCGTTCAAAGAGAATTCCTTTAGAGTCGCATAAACAGTGGAGAGGCTGAGGTGATCCGATATTTTTTTCGCTTCATTAAAGATAAATCTTGCACCCGGATGAGCATCCCGGTTTTTTACCAGCACATCGATAATCGCCAGGCGTTGCGGCGTTTTCTTCAGGCCTTTTTCCTTCAACTGACCTATCAGGTAATTTCTGTTGATATCTTTCATTTCGGAATCATTCCAGTTTAGATAATAAAATAAAAATATAAACAGAAAAAGTCAAGGTGTTTTTTGTGCAAGCGAGGCGTTAATCTGAAAAAATAAGCGCGGGGTCTTCCATTTGACTTTTTATCAGTTTTCTGGTAATGAGATTTTTTGATAAAAATATTTTCATTAGAGTCCCATTTATAGAGGAGTATATATCAAATGAAAATTCATCTGAAAATCGAAGGCTTGCCTCATCTCTACAAGCTTATGCACAGGAAAAAAAGTCTGGATGTTGATTTTACCGGTAATACATTGAGGGACTTTGTTAATGGTCTTATAAAAAAGTATGGGCCCGGTGTTAAAAAGGCTATCCTGGACCAGAAGAATGAAATAGACATGGAATTGCGTGTTGTTGTCAACCAGACTGATTTCCTGTCTTACGGCGAACGAATGGACTCCCCTCTCCAGGAAGGAGATACGCTTCATTTAATGACTGTGGGGTGAGGCTGATAAAAACGCAGTCAGTTAGACTGCATAAAAATCACAAACCTTATTTCATCTTTTCAATTTATATTTTTAGTGCGGTATGCATAATGGTGAAATTCCATGTCATACCGCACTTGATTTTTTAAGCCTGCTTCATTTTACGCTTTGTCATTTTCCATGATTATCATAAGACTATAAATAAATTACCACTCCGCAAGCAAACTGCATAGTAAATAACAGGGAATATATAAATCAGGAAAAATGGATGAAAAAATAAAATTCAGTGATATCCAACCTTTTGAAATATGTTCCATCAGGCCGCCAACGGAAAACTACAGTCTGACGTTCAGGCTCGCAAGGAACTGTTACTGGAATAAATGCGCTTTTTGCCCTGTCTATAAATACGGCGCAAAATTTTCAAAGAGATCCCTTGATGAAATACTCGCAGATATAAGCAGTGCAAAAAAGATACTTGAGCTTCTGCAGGAAAACCTCTTTGAAAATATAGGCGGTGGAAAACCTAAAGACCTGCATTCCCTTATTCAAGCCGTAAAAAAGGATCAGCCGAGGTTAAAATCGGCAACACAAAAAAATGAAATATGCACTGATTCTGTTTCAGACGAACGCATAAAATGGTTTATGTCATGGTTCAAAGAAGTCCCTTACATTGAAGACAGTATAAGTCACATGTATTCATGGTGGCAAAGGGGCGGAACAACCTGTTTTCTCGGAGATGCGGATTCTCTCATATTCAGGCCTGATTTTATAACTCCTGTTCTGGATTCAATACGCAGCACTTTTCCTTCGATCAGAAGATTCACCATTTATGGCAGAACACTGACAGCAGCCATGGTCAGAACACCATCTGACTTGAAGGCTTACAGGGCGGCAGGAATAAACAGGGTACACTTTGGAGTTGAAAGCGGATGCAGAGACGTGCTTAAGATGGTCAACAAGGGTGTAACCCCTGAAGAACAGGCAAAGGGAATACTTAAGGTTAAGGACGCCGGATTATCCGCTTCGGTTTATATAATGCCCGGTCTCGGCGGAGCGGAGTTATCAGACAAACACTCATGCGAAACAGCGGACCTGTTAACAAAAACAGCTCCTGATTATGTAAGATTAAGGACTCTTGAAATCTTCCCCGGAACCGGTCTTGATGAATTGAAAAAAACAGGGAAATTCCGGGAAGCATCAGAGGAACAGGTAGTAAAAGAAATCCGGACCATTATTCAGAATACAGATGCGGAAACACTAATCTTAAGCGATAGCGCTGCAAACCTTCTGGAAATAAACGGGAACCTTCCCCGTGACAGGCAAAGGATGTTAAATGCAATAGATTCATACCTTCACCTGAACAGCAGGGAAAAACTGGAGTTCAGCCTGCATTCCCGTCTTAATTCATTTATGGGCCAGTACGGGGGACTCAGCAGTGATATTTATGAAATGCTGATCCCTTTTCTAAAAAACAACTCACTGGATTTATCCGGAGCATTCGATAAGGATATTCAGTCACTGATAACTCTTATCCGCGGAAAACTCATGCCTTAACCAGCGCAGGCTGACGGATTTAATTTTGCATGGAGAGGTATTTTTTCTCTTGACTAAGACAGCCTACCCTCAGATTCATACATTCAGACAGACGAAGGCCGCATCCGTACAATAGCTTTGCCATTAAATCACAAGGATAGGACAGATTGGAAATAATTGTATCTATCTCTTTCCGTGATAAAACCACAGGAATGTATGGCTTTCTTTTTGCCCTTGGTACATCTCTGATTTCTCCAAAATCCTTTTTCAGGACATTTTTAAAAATGAATAAAAGGGCGTTGAATGCCTGATTCTGGGATGAAGCAGATACATTCCTTTTTACAGCTAAAAAGGTCAAAAAGTCCTTTACGTCAGCGGTAGATAATAGCTGGGGATCTTTACTATGCGTATAATTCTGAAATTTTCTGGCCCATGACCTGTAAGACTTCAAGGTCTTAGGTGAATAATGTCTTAGTTTGATTTCAGAGATTAGCCCATCATAGACCGGCACCCAACTAAAGTTTGTTAGCTTTAAAGCATCTTTTTTTGTTGCTATTTTATCATCCTTTGTATTTAATAAGGCAACTTTTTCAGAACTAAATGAACCTGCTAATTCATAGAATAACGATATAGCATGGTATGCCTGTTTTTGTTGTTGAGCATTCTGTTTTTTGTCCTTCAATTTTGCAATAAAATGAATAAGATTTTCATTTTTAAATTCATTTAAATGATATTTTTCACAAAAATCCAAATAATACCGCAGCCATTTTAGATATTGAAAATGGGCACTCCTTGAGATTGCCTTATTATTCAAATGTGCATCATAATGGACCTTTATATTTGAAGGAATTTGTTTCATTGCGCGATTAAACACCCTTCTGTTTATCATGCATATTCGGTTGCTATACAGTTAGAAGAATAATAAATAAGCCAAGTATTTTTGTCAAAAATATTTTTTAAATGGGTAATAGACAGAAAACTATATAATCACTTGTTGTTGCCGGACGCTTCGCGCCCGGCAACAATCGCCGCGGATGTCATCCACTGGCTGTTCGGCGCGAAGCGCCTCACAACCAGCGGATTCAACCGGCATCGCGTAAAGTCAAGCAAGCTTGCCTTCCCGCTTGCGGCTGATCCGCGGCGATTATACAGCTCATAATATTAGTAGAACCAGAACTTTATGAAATAGACAATTGTTTGAGGTTAATATGGTAGAGAAAAATTTATGGGATATAATATCCTCCATCTCTGGCATCGTTGCGGCCATTGTTGCATTAATTACAGTTATAATAGCTATTTCTTCATTACAGAAAGAGAAATATTATAAAAGACCATACTTTGCTATAGAAAAACCAGGTATAAAAAAGCTTGATAACAGCCCACCATTTAGAATCCAGATAACTATGATAAATACTGGGGTACATCCAGCAAAAAACTTGTTGGCAGAGATAAGTATTTTTGACCAGTCATTGAAAGAAAAACCACAGTTTGTATTTGATTTTTCCATAGCTAATGAAATACCCCATGATTCACCTACACCATGGTATAATGATAGTGTGATTTTGCCCAATAATATTAAACCACAATATATAACTCTACAAATAAAATACTATGATCCTATTTTAAAGGAAACTTATCCTCAGACTTTCTACATGAAATGGGATGGTGTTAAAAATGGGATTACACATCCTGACTTTGTTCATGTTAGTATTGAAGAAAGCAATAATATTGAAGACTATTTGCAAAGTCATTTTTTAAATATGTAAGCGATAAATAGCTGTATAACAAATAAAGGATTTGTCCCGAGTCGAGGTACGAAAGCTCGGAACTAATCCATGGTTCATGAAGCCGTGAGCTATATGGGAAAAGGTTGATAGGATCAGTATTGTTTTGAGGGTTGGATTAGGCGGAAGATTCAAAAATGATCTTTTAAAATATAATCAATCGAAGTCATGTGATTTATCGTCATTACAAATCCTTATTAAAACGCCTGAAAACCCGCATTTGCACAGACGGGTGCAATAGAGCATACCCTATGGACTGTTGGACCTCTATTTTGAGGTAATGAATCACTATTATTTCACACTTGGATCTTATCCGGAAGGTCCCCATCTGGGGATAGGCTTTAAAAAGGCAATAAACTTCAAAGGATTTCCGCAGCAGGTACATCTAATTTCACGGTTTTTATATTCCGGGATTTCGGGTAAGAGACCACGGACGACATCATGGATTAACGAAATGAGTTCACGCAGTTGATCGATTGAGAATGGGCTGTTGGGATTGAGTAAGCCATAGTGTTCAAGGGGTCAAATCGGCTCTTGACTCTTGGAGTGATTTCTGATAAGCTTTTTCCATGTCCAGGCCGTTAAGAATTCAATCCGCCAGCCAGCCAACCAGCCATAGGCTGGTAAAAGGCGGACGAGGGTTCGATCCTGCCTCAGGCAGACAAGCCGTGCCTAACGGCAGACAAGTCCCCGCCCCTTGGGGCGTTCAATGCTTTTTAAGATACCCCGCTGCTCTGCGGCGAGGTAGTTTATTATCCGGGCGCATGGTACCACGTAATGAACCGAGGCAGGAGAGGGTATTTTAATGAACCCAGGAATGTTGCCGTCTACCTGACAAGGCATTTATATAACTCCCTGGCGATATTAATAAGGTGTTGGGCAAAATCTGCATATATGCGCCAATCACGATTTTCGTTAGCATAGGCCAATGTACTTTTTGAAACCGAACCGCGTATTCCAATGTGATAGATTTTGTTCTGCATTGCCCTCAAACATGACTCTATGTCCCGGAGGCTCTCACGGCAAGAAAGTTGCGCGAAGGCCATGCATAAAAATTGGTCCAAACAGGAGAAAGATCTAATACGATAATTGCCTTGATATTTATTGACGCATTGACGGAATTTATGCATGGGTAAAAATTCTATTAACTGTGAAAAAACTAATTTTCCTGAATACATTAACCATTGCCTCCCAGAAATTTTCTGGGATTATGGCCAAAAATCAATTTTCAAGTCGATAACAATATTTATATCTTATTTTTAATTTAATATCAATTAGTTAACCTGTATGACCTGATTCTTAATTGGACAGTAGTGTAAAGGAATATAAAATGAATAAGGAAAGGCTCTGGACAAAAGATTTTATAACGGTGACTATTACTAATTTTTTAATTTACATCGTATTTTATCTATTGATGGTTATTATAGCCTCTTATGCTGTAGATAAATTGCATTCTTCTACGAGTATAGCAGGACTTGTTGCGGGTATTTTTATTATTGGGATTTTAATCGGCCGATTAGTTACCGGGCGTATTATTGAAGACATCGGGAGCAGAAAAGTTTTAATTTCCGGTACACTATTTTTTATTATCACATCAGCATTATATCTTGCCGCGATAAATATACCATTATTGATTATCATCAGGTTTTTACATGGTTTTGCATATGGAGTAGCGAGTACAGCTACGGGAACAATAGTCGCCAAAATCATTCCTGATGCCAGACGCGGGGAAGGCATTGGCTATTACAGCATGAGTCAAATATTGGCAACAGCCTTAGGTCCTTTTATAGGAATCGTTTTAAGCAGATATGTGGATTTTAATATTATCTTCATTTTTATTTCAATAGTAGCTACCATTAGTTTTATAATTTCTTTTGTTATTAGCGAGCCGACCCGTAAAGCAACCATGCAGAGTCAGGTAAAAGCACAAAAAAGTTTTCAGATATCAAACTTTCTTGAATTTAAAGCTATACCGATTTCGATTATCGTATTAATTCTTGGTTTTGGTTATTCTGTTGTGTTAACTTTTATTTCATTATATAGCAAAGAGCTTCATTTAGAAGAAGCAGCAAGCTTTTTCTTTCTTGTATATGCCATCACAGTCATTATCTCAAGACCTTTTTCCGGACGCTTGCTTGATAAAAGAGGTGTGGATTTCGTTGTATATCCCTGCCTTGTTATTTTTGCAATTGGTATGTTATTGCTCAGTCAAACCAACTATGGGATCACATTATTATTAGCCGGAGCTATAATTGGTCTGGGTTATGGAAATTTTCTATCCTGTGGCCAGGCAATATCAATAAAGGGAGCACAGCCTCATAGATTAGGACTGGCAACGGCCACTTATTATATTTTCCTGGATGTAGGATTTGGTGTAGGGCCATATTTATTCGGGTCATTAGTCCCATTCACCGGGTACCGTGGTTTATATTTTGTAATGGCTATGATGATTTTGGCGACTATTATTCTTTTCTATTTTTTATATAGAAGAAAAGAGGCATCTGAATAGCTATCAAACAACTGTCTTCTTAACTTATGTTGATATGGATTTCATAAAATATAATATAAACAATAAATAGTAATAAAGGACAGGCGTTGTTTAGCAGTTCGCGAATTGCTGCAAACCAGCACCTAACATCGGTTTCAGCCTGACGCTGCTTCACAAGATTGGCGGTGAAAGCTGGGCATAAAAGAATGAAATCAGGGCTGAAGGCTGACAGGGGTTTAAGGATGAGGATGGAAGAATTAGTTGAAAGCATCATAAAGAGTCAAGAGCCGACTTGACCCCATTCGCCATAGGAAAGCAATCTTTTAGAAACATGGAAGGTATTGAACAATTGAAAGACATTCCCTCCACTCGGTCCAGACGTCCCCTTCACTCGGTCCTAATGAGATCAGCCACGCTGCTCCTTTTCACAATATTTTTTCTTTTTTCCGTCGCCTGCCACCAGGAGCAGGGTACAGACACCACAACGGTACTTATCGAAGAACTCGGCCTGACCGAACAGGAAGTTATAGACAGCTGGGTATATGCGATTGCACGCTATCTGGTTATCCGGCAGGAGCATATTGACCTTTCCGAGGAAGGCATCGATTACAATGTCATCAAATTTAATGAGCTTGGAAAAGCCGATTTTGTAAATCCTAACCTGGACGTGGCCTATCTCGAGGCGTGGCTCGGCGTTGATGGGCAGTCGCCCGTGATTCTGGAGATTCCAGGGATCGAGGGTAGGTACTACACGGTTCAGATCATGGATGAATGGGGCGACATCCTTTACAATATCAATGAGCGGAACTTTCCAATGTATCCGCATGGCATGTACTCGTTATGCCTGAAGGGGTCCGATCCGCTGATTCCGGAAGATGCCTTGAGACTCGATCTGCCTTCACAAAAGGCAAAAATGGTGGCCCGTATCGAGCGCGGGGGAGATGACGATGGTGCCGTAAGGCTGCAGCGCGAGTTTAAGATCACAACCCCTTGGGAGCCGAATATCGCTCCTGCAGTAGTGATCCCCATGTTTTCAAACGCAAATCTTCTCACCATCGACGCCTTTGATCAGCCGATGCTCAACGCCGTCCTGTCGAGCGCGCCCGACGCAATGTCTGTTGCTCCGGAGATGCAGGAAAAGGCTCGGGCCGTTGCCGGTTTCATAGCGAAAGACGAGGCCAATCGGGCGATCATTGAGAATATTATTGCGCAAAACGCCGTGCCCAGCGTAGCCCAGTACCTGCGCAGCTCCGGAGATGCCTGGGGCGGATGGCTCGCTACGACGGGCAAACCCACGGGCTTCGGTGATGATTTCCGGTTTCGGGCGGCCGTTAATTACGCGGGCATCTGGTGGAACAACAATAAGGAGGCGGTTTATTATATTGGTCAGACAGACAGTTCTGGAAACACCCTCAACGGAGACAACGTCTACGTCTTACACATCAAGGAAGAAGAGCTTCCACAGAGACACGTCAATGCCTTCTGGTCCCTCACACTGCTAAGCCTCCCCGACTATCGCGTCGTGCCCAATATCTTGGACCGTTACCATTTCAACAATCTGTCAGACTTAAGTTACGAACCTGACGGTTCCCTGAAACTCTATGTAGCGGCCGTCCCGCCCTGGGCCGCACCAACCACGAACTGGCTCCCGGCACCCAAGGACCGGGCGTTCACCCTCACCCTGCGGATGTATGCTCCGAAAGAAGAAGTCATTTCGGGAGAATACTATGCACCGCCAATCGAGAAATCTCTTTAAAGGGGTCAAATCGGCTCTTGACTCTTGATTTGATTTCTGATAAGCTTTTTCCATGTCCAGGCCGTTAAGAATTCAATATCCGGGCGCATGGTACCACGTAATGAACCGGGGCAGGCGCGGGGAAAGGATCTTCGAGGGAAAGGAGGATTACTGGTCCTTTGTTGAGATCCTGGAAGAGCTTTCCGGAGTGTTCAATGTAAATGTTGCAGCCTACTGCCTGATGACCAGTCATTACCACCTGCTTGTCAAAACACCGGATGCCAACCTGTCCGTATCCATGAGACACCTGAACAGCCTGTATACCCAGCGATATAACAGAAGGCACGGTTATGACGGCCCGCTTTTCAGGGGGCGTTACAAATCCATTCTGGTCGAGTCTGACAGTTATGCGCTTGAGCTGGTAAGATATATCCACAGGAATCCTCTTGAAGCAGGGATTGTTGACAGCCTGGAAAAATACCCGTGGAGCAGCCATAAGCCATACATGTCTGATGCTAAAAAGTGGAAGTGGCTGTACAAGAGTTATATCCTGAAGCTGTTTTCAGACAGCGGAAAGGAGAGTCTCAGGCTTTACAAACGGTTTGTCCTTAAGGAAACACCTGAGGAGATCAACCGGATATTCGGAAGAAATAAATTGCCTTCAGTCCTTGGAAGCAGGGGATTCATTGACGGAATAAAGGGAAGATTTTTCAGTCCGGAAGATTTTGAGGAAATCCCAGAAGCAAGAAGGCTTGCACCTGATACAGATAAAATCAAACTTATTGTATGCAGGGCTTATAATATCAGTGATGATGACCTGTATTCGAGCAGGAGAGGGTATTTTAATGAACCCAGGAATGTTGCCGTCTACCTGACAAGGCATTTAAGGAATGATACTTTGAAGGAAGTGGGCGTACAATTCAATATCAGGAAAAGCAGCTCCGTCAGCAGCATAGTTGAAAGAATGAAATCAGGGCTGAAGTCTGACAGGGGTTTAAGAATGAGGATGGAAGAATTGGCTGAAAGCATCATAAAGAGTCAAGAGTCGACTTGACCCCATTCGCAGCGTTGTGCCTCACAGCAAGAAGAAGTAAGGCAGTAGGAGTATTAAAAATGTATAATTTGATCAGAATTTTCAAATGTGTATACCATACAACATCAATCCTGGCCGTTGTTTCTGCAATACTGCTGACAGGTTGCAATGGTTCCAATGCATACAATAGCGAATCCTTCAGCTTAGAGACGCAAACGCAATTCCAGAATATTTTGGAGGAAAAAAGGGCCGAGACTGGTGCTGCCGGTGCTGTTTTGCTTGTCCGCGATGATGAAGGTCACCAATGGACAGGATCTGTTGGAATTGCTCAATCATCAACCCCAAGAATAGTTCCTGATTCAGGTGGTAAATATCACTGGGAAGGAACTCCACTTGATGAAAATCTTATTTTTCGTGTCGGAAGCGTTACCAAGATGTTCACTGCCGCCCTGATTCTACGTCTGGTCGATAAGGATCTCCTCACACTTGAAGATACGGTTGACCAATGGATTCCAGGTGCAGTGCATAACAGCGATATAATCACCGTGCGGCAATTGCTGCATCATAGAAGTGGAGTTGCCGAGTTTTCTGCTGCACCAGGCTTTTCAGAAGAGCAGACCTGGACGCCGGAAGAGTTGTTAGCTCTAGTTACAGGCAGCGACCCGCAGTTTTTTCCGGATGAATATTTTCGATATACCAACACCAATTATCTGTTGCTGGGCATGATTGCAGAAAGGGTTACCGGACAAACCTACGAGAACCTGGTTCAGACCGAATTGCTTGATGTGCTCGGGTTGGAACACACCTACGTCCCCACTACCTCCTATTTCCCGGAGGAACATGCCTACGGGTACGAACAGCAGACTGACAACGCCTTTGTGGAAGTGACCGGTTTTCAACCTACGGCGCCTTGGGCAGCAGGTGCAATGATCAGCGATATGTTTGATCTTGCGACATGGGTGGAGGCACTGTTCAAAGGATTACTGTTAAATCCTGACACGCAGGAACAGTTGGTGGATTTCCTGCCGATGAGCGACAGCGATGCTTGGTGCGGACTGGGCGTTATCAAGTTGTCCGATGGCCGTCAGGGGCATTCCGGTTCTATCCAAGGGTTCTATTCTCAAGCGTGGCGAGTCAATGGATACACCGTGGTTTCACTCAGCAACTCTCGTATGGCTCTTGACACCACGGACAAGATCTGTGCTGCTGTTGTAGAAGTGGTTAAATCGCTTTAACCCAATTGCAGAGAAAACATAAAGGGGTCAAATCGGCTCTTGACTCTTGGATTGATATCTGATAAGCTTTTTCCATGTCCAGACCGTTAAGAATTCAATATCCGGGCGCATGTTACCACGTAATGAACCGGGGCAGGCGCGGGGAAAGGATCTTCGAGGGAAAGGAGGATTATTTGTCCTTTTTGGAGATTCTGGAAGAGCTTGCCGAAGTGTTCAATGTACATGTTGCAGCCTACTGCCTGATGACCAGTCATTACCACCTGCTTGTCAAAACACCGGATGCCAACCTGTCCGGATCCATGAGACACCTGAACAGCCTGTATACCCAGCGATATAACAGAAGGCACGGTTATGACGGCCCGCTTTTCAGGGGGCGTTACAAATCCATTCTGGTCGAGTCTGACAGTTATGCGCTTGAGCTG
>Ga0209203_1002353_pt1 | contig 12650 bp, 11 predicted proteins | sample AD_UKC109_MetaG_FD_184423 | JGI IMG/M metagenome (GOLD analysis project Ga0209203, IMG submission 184423) | Active sludge microbial communities of municipal wastewater-treating anaerobic digesters from Hong Kong - AD_UKC109_MetaG (SPAdes)... | ecosystem: Engineered > Bioreactor > Anaerobic >...
ACGGGATCTATACCGCCATGCTCATTATGGAAATGCTTGTCAAGACGGGGAAGAAACTCTCGGAGATCCTGAAAGAGATTGTGGCCCTCAACGGCAAACGATACGTTCAGGCGGAGGCCGATTTCAGACTGACGCCGAAACTCAAGGTCAGCATGGATCATTTCCTGTCATCGAATCCCGTGAATATTGGAGATTACAGGGTTACGAAGATTGATAGACTGGACGGGATGAAGATCTATCTTGAAAATGACAGCTGGTGTCTGCTCAGACCCTCGGGAACGGAACCGCTGCTGAGAATCGTGGCCGAATCGACCGATTTAGAGATGGCCGACAACCTGCTTCAGATTATGGAAAAGGCGATCTTTTAAATTATAAAAACTGTATGTATTAAGAAAAATATATCGAATAGACACAGCACGATTTTCTATAGAAAAAGTCTGAACAGCAGTGAAATTCAATGCTATGAAAAACAATAGTTACTTGTCCATCAACTGATATCTTGAATTGAAGCGGATTACATGATATATTATTTCTGTAGCCGGCGGTAGGGAATATATTTTTCAGGAGTGGAAAGATGTATAAAAGAAAAACGGAAAAGGTAATCAGGTGTCCGATTGATCATGTGTTAACCATCATAGGCGGGAAGTGGAAAAGCCGAATCATCTGTGTGCTTGCGAACAGGGGAACACTCAGATTCGGTCAGCTGTGCTCTGAGTTGTCCAACATCACGGACGCGGTGCTTTCAGCCGCGTTGAAAGAATTGATGGCAGATGGAATAGTGGAGAGAAAACAATATGAGGAGATTCCGCTTCGGGTAGAGTATTCGCTCACTCAGCGAGGGTTCTCAGCTGTTCCCGTTCTTCAGACCATAGCCGCATGGACAAACGCTTTTACTAATGAGGGGGAAGGGGAACTTTCACCACTCTGTGAAAGATGCGACTATAAAGACACCGTAGCCGGTACCGGTGAAAATTACGGGAGGAAAGAATGAAAGAATTAGTCTGTAGAGAATTGTCCGATGTGACTATCAGTATATTGGAAGACCTCTGCAACGCCCTGATGAAATTCCAGGCTCAGCATGCAGTGATTAAACCGGAATTCATGGCAAGTATGAATTTTAACAACCGTTTTGTTCCCGATTACTCCGGGGCAGACAGAAAATATATTGTTGCGGCCTATGACGAAGATACACCGGTAGGATTTGCCTTTGCAACAGCAGGTGAAATTGTCGAATCGGATCTCGTATCAAAACCCGCATGGGCTGAAGATTTGACCGGGAAAGGTTTTTATCCGGATGGCTATACAACGCCAAAAATGATAGGAACTTACAAACTGCTTTACGTTGATCCCGAATACAGAGGCTGCAAGGCCGGCGGAAAGCTCTCGGATATGATCATGAAATGGCTGAAAGCCCAGACAGACGTGGAAGATCTGTGGGTGTATGTGGCTAACGGAAACTAAATCGTTGGTAAATTCTACGAAAGATACGGTTTTAAGTTCAGTCATGAAGTATACGATGGATTTATAACGGCTTACCGGCAGAGAAATCTGATGGCAAATTGAAAAATGAAGAAATCAAAACAACGGGCTTTATACAAATAAATAAAGCTTGTTGTTTTTTATATCTTGTGAATTATTAATGATTGGCTTATTCAGGTGTTTTCAGGATCAGTTTTATTCGGCTTTCGTACTGTAGGACTTTAAAGTCCTCACCCCAGAACTCATCGACCATTTTATCAATTAAACCGCTTTCTTTTGCCTGAGTCATTATTTTAGTCAATTTTTCCGCGAGTTGCTCACCAGCCTCTACATCTGCCCTGCTTATATAATAAATATAATCTCTGTTGTAAATCAGAACAAGATTTTTCTCGATGGCAAGTCCCGGATGACCTGCAGCTTCTGCGACGATTTCATTCATTCCCCTTGGAATATAATCAAAATTACGGCCGGCTTCCAGCATCAGATAAACAGTTCCCCAGTCTCCGGCTTTTTCGAAGTATTTAAGATCATTTGCCTTCCAGACATCTATATCAAACCAGCCAGCTCCAATTGCAGCTGTTTTCTCAAGATCTCTGAAGTCTTCCAGTGTCTGAACAGGGTCATAAAAAATTTGTTCTTCCGGTTTGATTAAAAGAATCCTTTTACCAATTAATCCATTGGTTAAGCCAACCCTAACCGGAATATATTTCTCATTTCTTTCAGCACTTTCTATCAGCCAGAAAAGAGAAATTTCGCCATTTTCAAGATAGAGTTCCACCCTGGTTCGAGAAATTTCATCAATCATCAATTCCGCCTGATAACCGGATTCTGCAAGAGCTGATGAGAGAAGTCTCTGAAAAAAATTATCATATTTAGAATAAGTAGTTATAGAAGGAATTGTTAAGGACAGTGTTTCTGAAAAAATCATACCGATCAGGAAAAAGGATAATAATGAAATTAAAATAATATTTTTTTTCATAGAATCATCTCCTGTTATTAAGGACGAATTTTTATATTCATAGCTTTCCTTCAGATATTTATCTCAATAGCTGTTATTCGGATTAGTATAAGTGAAGAATTGTTTTACAATAAGATTAAAGAGAGTATAATATATATTGCGGAATATCAACGACTCTGTCGTATTTTTGGTTCATGGGGAGTGAAGTATGGAGACAAAAATCATAAAAGAAGAAAATGTAAAACTCAGACACATCACACCTGCAATTCTCAACGCTTCATGGGATAAAAATACTCAGATCAAAATGGAATACTATTTTACAGATGGCAGGATCAAAGTAAACGGTACAAAAACTTCAAGGGGAAAGCGGAAATTTGCCGATTACCTTTTGCTGTACAAACCCAATCTGCCACTGGCAATTGTTGAAGCAAAGGATACAAAACATTCGCTTGGAGATGGGATGCAACAGGCGATTGAATACGCCGAAATACTGGATATTCCCTTTGCATATTCCTCTAACGGAGATGGTTTTCTTGAACATGACATGAAAACCGGAACAGAAAGAGAACTCTCACTTGAAGAATTTCCGACTCCCAAACAACTATGGGACAGATATAAAAATGTAGAAAACATAAATAAGCATCAGGAAGAACTCATCACCTATCCTTATCATTATGAATTTGAGGGGATGAGTCCAAGATATTATCAGCGGGTGGCGATTAACAGAACCATCAATGCCATTGTAAAAGGACAGAAAAGAATCCTGCTTGTGATGGCAACGGGGACCGGAAAGACTTACACCGCTTTTCAGATTATCTACAGGCTGTGGAAATCAGGGACAAAAAAGAGGATTCTTTTTCTTGCCGATAGAAATATTCTCGTGGATCAGACGATGACAGGGGATTTTAAGCCCTTTAAAAAGAGCATGACGAAAATTGAAAAGAAAAATATGGACAGTTCTTATGAAATCTATCTGTCTCTGTATCATCAACTGACAGGTGATGATGGAGAAGAAGTTTTCAGGCAATTCAAACCGGATTTTTTTGACCTCATCGTAATAGATGAGTGTCACAGGGGAAGTGCAAGAGAAGATTCAAACTGGCGAAGAATTCTCGATTATTTCAGTGGTGCTACCCATATCGGGATGACGGCAACACCAAAAGAGACTTCAGAAGTCTCAAACACTGATTACTTTGGTACACCACTTTACACCTATTCACTGAAGCAAGGAATTATGGACGGGTTTCTTGCCCCGTACAAGGTCGTTCGTATCGGGTTGGATGTTGATTTGCTTGGCTACAGACCTGAAAAAGATAAAAAAGATATTTATGGAAATGTGATTGAAGATAGAGAATACAACTCATCGGATTTTGACAGAAAACTCATCATAGATGAGCGAACAAAAATTGTTGCAAAAAAAATCAGCGAATTTCTGAAAAAGACGGACAGATATTCAAAGACCATCGTCTTCTGTGTGGATATTGACCATGCGGAAAGAATGCGGCAGGCACTTGTCAATGAAAATGCAGACCTCGTGAGTCAAAATAGTAAATATATTATGAGAATAACGGGAGACAACCCAGAAGGGAAAGCACAATTGGATAACTTTATTGATCCCGAATGTATCTATCCAACCATTGTTACCACAAGCGAACTGATGACAACGGGTGTCAACTGCAAGACCTGTAAAGTGATTGTACTCGACAACACCTTTGGTGAAACTGGAATGACACGGTTTAAACAGATTATCGGAAGAGGAACGCGTATCAAAGAGGAGTACGGAAAACGCTACTTTACCATTCTCGACTTCAGAAATGCCAGCCGTTTGTTTGCAGACTCAAAATTTGATGGAGAACCGATACAGATATATGAACCAACCGGAGAAGATGATATTGTTCCACCCGATGAACAACAGGAATATGACCCGATAGATAGGGATGATACAGCACCAGCCATTGGTGAGAAAGACGATTCAGGATACGACTTTGAAGATGATGAGCGTACTATCAAATACAGAATCAACGGTGTGGATGTCAAAGTCCTCTCAAAGAGGGTGCAATACTTAGATGAAAACGGAAAACTCATCACCGAAAGCCTTGTGGATTATTCAAAAAAGAACATATTGAATCAATACGCAACGCTGAATGCTTTCCTGACGGCTTGGAGAAGTGAGGACAGAAAGAAAGTTATCATTGAGGAATTGAAAAATCAGGGGATATTGTTAGACGATTTGAAAAACGAAGCTGGAAATAAAGACCTGGACGAATTTGACCTCATCTGCCACGTTGCCTTTGACAGGAAACCTCTGACAAAGGCGGAACGCGTCAACAACGTCAAGAAAAAAGGCTATCTTTACAAATACTCCGATCAGATGCAACAAGTCCTTGAAATACTCCTCAACAAATACGCCGACTTTGGTGTGACGGAACTGGAAAACCTCAAAATTCTCGAACAAAAAGAATTCGCCGAACAATTCGGAGGACCGATAAAGGTTATACAGTTATTTGGCGGAAAAAAGAAATACCTGAACGCCATCAAAGAACTGGAACAAGAACTATACGCGGCATAATAAAATCGTAGGGGCGATTCACGAATCGCCCGTTTTGATACGTATATACCTGTTTTTTGAAAAAAAAACTAACCCGCAAATGCTACAAGGGTGATTCGTGATCTTTCCTAAGGAAAGCTCCAGGGATTTTTTTGAATTCCCGTGAATCACCCCTACAATTTGGAATATATAATCCACAAAAAGGGAGAAAAAATGAGCCTAAACAACATCATCAAAAGACTGCAAGATATCATGAGAAACGACCAGGGTGTAACCGGTAATGCACAGCGTGTCGAACAAATCGTCTGGTTGCTTTTCCTTAAAATATACGATGCAAAAGAACAGCATTGGGAAATTTATGAAACGGATTACGACTCCATCATTCCCGATAAATGCAGATGGCGTGAATGGGCGGTTGATAACAAAGACGGGGAAGCCCTCACGGGAGATTCACTCCTTGACTTCGTCAACAACACACTTTTCAAACATCTCAAAAGCATCGAAATAACGGAAGGGATGCCTACGAGAAAGATCATTGTCAAAGAGGCGTTTGAAGATGCCTACAATTACATGAAAGATGGTGTATTGCTTCGACAGGTGATTAACGTCATCGACGAAATAGACTTCACCGATTACAACGAAAGTCACGCCTTCAACGACATATACGAACAACTCCTGAAAGACTTGCAGGCACAGCGGGATAGTGGTGAATTCTACACCCCTCGTGCCGTAACAGATTTCATGGTGAAGATGATTGATCCCAAACTCGGACAGAGCATTGCGGATTTTGCCTGCGGAACGGGTGGTTTTCTCGTTTCCGCTCTCAAGCATCTGGAAAAACAGGCAAAATCCACAGAAGAAAGAGAACAATTCAAAATGGCAACGTTTGGAGTGGAGAAAAAAGCATTACCACATCTGCTGAGCGTCACCAATCTCATGCTGCACGATGTGGACGACCCAAGAATCGTACACGGCAATTCACTGGAAAAAAACGTCAGAGATTACAAAGAAGCCGACCGATTCGACATCATCCTCATGAATCCCCCATACGGTGGCAGTGAAAAAGACAGTGTAAAGATAAACTTCCCAAAGGCATTGCAAAGCTCAGAAACGGCAGATCTCTTCATGTCGGTTATCATGTACAGATTGAAAAACAACGGAAAAGCGGCAATCATCCTGCCGGATGGCTTCCTGTTTGGCGTGGACAACGCCAAGACGGCGATCAAAGAAAAACTCATGAACGAATTCAATCTGCATACCATCATCCGAATGCCGCACAGTGTCTTTGCCCCATACACCTCCATCACGACAAATATCCTCTTCTTCGATAAAACGGGAGAGACAAAAGAAACCTGGTTCTACCGAATGGATATGCCTGACGGTTATAAAAACTTCTCAAAGACAAAACCCATCAAACTGGAACATTTCAAACCCGTCATGGACTGGTGGGAAAACAAAGTGGCGATAGAGATTGATAGGTTCGATAAGGCGAGAAAATATACAAAAGCCGAGATCATCGAAAATCATTACAACCTTGACCTCTGTGGTATTCCACATGAAGAAGAGATCATACTCGAACCCAAAGAGTTGATCGCCAACTATTATGAAGAAAAGCGAGAGATTAATCAGAAAATAGATGCTGTTTTGGCAAAGATACAGGAATTGCTGGACGGTGAGGGAATTTGAAGGCAAAAGACTTGAGAAACGCTGTTCTGCAACTTGCCGTTCAGGGGAAACTCGTTCCTCAAAATCCCGAAGATGAGCCGGCGAGTGTTTTGATTGAGAAGATTAAGGCAGAAAAGGCAAGACTCGTTAAAGGGAAAAAGATTAAAAAACAGAAGCCTCTTCCAGTTATTTCTGAGGAAGAGATTCCTTTTGAAATTCCTGAGAGTTGGGAATGGGTGAGGTTGGGTGAAATCGGGAATTGGAGTTCTGGTGCAACGCCTCAAAAATCTAATGATGCTTATTATAGAAATGGTACAATTCCCTGGTTGAGAACTGGAGATCTTACTGATGATTATATAAATGATATTCCAATTAAAATAACTCAGAGAGCGTTAAATGAAACCTCGGTTAAATTGAACAAACCAGGTTCAGTTTTAATTGCCATGTATGGTGCAACAATCGGTAAAATTGGGATTCTTACTTATGAGGCAACAACAAACCAAGCTTGTTGTGCATGCGATCTTTTTTTTGATACTTATAACAGATATCTCTTCTATTTTTTATTATCACAAAAGGAAAATTTCAAAAAAAGAAGTGAGGGTGGCGCACAACCTAATATCTCAAAAGAAAAAATTGTTAAATATCTTTTCCCACTCCCACCACTTGAAGAACAAAAAAGAATCGTCTCAAAACTTGAAGAAATCATGCCATTAATAGACGAATACGACAAACTCGAACAAAAACTCAGTAAGCTGGAAGAAGACTTCCCGGAAAAACTCAAAAAATCAATCCTTCAATACGCAGTCCAAGGAAAACTCATCCCACAAAGTCCAACTGATGAACCGGCATCCATCCTGCTCGAAAAAATAAAAACAGAAAAAGCACAGCTGATAAAAGACAAAAAAATCAAAAAACAAAAACCATTACCCCCGATAACTGAAGAAGAAAAGCCTTTTGAAATTCCCGATAGCTGGGAATGGGTGAGGTTGGGGGAAATTTCGACATATATTCAAAGAGGGAAATCTCCAAAATATTCTCTGATAAGAAAATTTCCCGTTATTTCTCAAAAATGTAATCAGTGGAGTGGTTTTTCAATAGAAAAAGCAAAATTTATTCAACCAGAAACTTTAGATAAATATGCTGAGGAAAGATTTTTGCAAGACGGTGATTTGTTATGGAATTCAACAGGTCTCGGTACTTTAGGAAGAATTGTGATTTACAAAACAGAACTAAATCCATATGATATTGCCGTTGCTGATAGCCATGTTACTGTGCTTAGACAGATTAGTAAGTATTGTCTAAGCAGATATTTATTGTTCTATTTCTCTAATCCATCGGTTCAAAATGTTATCGAAATGAACTCAGAGGGTTCGACCAAACAAAAAGAATTATCGACTACAACAATAAAAAAATATATCGTACCACTTCCACCGTTCAAAGAACAAAAAAGAATTGTAGAAAAAATAGAACAATTGATAAAATTTAGTGTTATTTTAGCTGATAAAGAAGAAGTGAACAAATATGGAAAAGAATCTATTGAATCAGAAGAGAGAGAATTTGAGTATAAAAAAGCGGAGGAGACATCAAGTATTATTGATTTGAAAGTTGCAGAAGATAAAAATAATGATGAATATGCTCATTTTTCATTTGCCGCCAGAAGCACTAAGCAACCAGTTATGTCCGAAAAAATGAAAGAAAGAATGAAAATTCACATAAAAAGGGCTAAAGAAGCTAAAAAACTAAAAGAATAGTGAGAAACTTATGGAAGAAAAATATATACCAATTTCATTTGAACAAGTTGCCGAAAGGGCTGAGAATATCCTCTTTCGATATTCAATTGAAGATTGCCCTGCAAAACATATAGCGGATATTATTGAAAAAGAAGATATATATTTTGATGAAGATGAATATTTAGATCCGGGAATTGATGGTATTTATATGGTTCCAGATGATTGTAATTTAATCGTTGTGAAAAAGAATTTTTCAAATCATGGTAGAAGAAACTTTACCATAGCTCATGAACTTGGACATCACTTTTTAAGGCATTGTGTGAGAGGACAAATTTTAGAATGTAAAATCATGGAAGGATTGGAATTTGATAAAAAAGATGAAGCGATTTACAAAAGAAAAGAACAGGAAGCAAATGTCTTTGCCTCAAATTTACTTATGCCAAAGAATCTGGTTGTGCCAGTTGTAAAAGAAGCTTTAAAAATAACAGACAGATTAAAACATGGTTCTTTTTATCTGGATAATCAACCCACAAATATTAACGACTGGCAAAAATGCTGTATGTCGATGCGAATGCATTTTAAGACTTCAAATGAAGCTATAAAATGGAGATTGCATAGATTGGGTTTTGTGAATGGAAACTTGAATTTAAAACTTAAAGATATAAGATATTGGGATGAAGATGTGATTGAAAATTATTTATACGGTTCTTAGTAAATAAAAATAAGAATTATTTCAGAAGCAACATTACTCACAAGGAGGAGGACAATGAAAAGAAAAGTTCTTATGATTTGTTTGATCGTTTTGACTGTTTTAACATTTGCTCAGGAAGGGTATTTTAAAAAAGATGTTGAGAAAATAACACAAGTAGCTTCTATTTGTATTGAAGAGGGCGTTTTCTATGAAGATTTGTTTGAGGTTCAGACTGGGATAACTTTTGCAGAAGCAGTTTTTATTCCTAGCAGAGCTTTGGGGCAAATTGATTTTATTGGGGATTATTCAAGTGGCGTTGGTTTTATTTATTTCAGACTAAATCCTGATATTACAGAAAAAGGCGCAGTCAGATTTGATTTTGAACAGATCTCATTAAGCGGTAGGGAAAAAGATGGGGATGCCGTTACGGGATCAAGGGCAACGTATTATTATCTTGATGAAAATAGTTTAATCAAATTGAATAGTTACTACGGTGATCTAATAACATCCAATGATGATTTGATTTTATTTGTTACTAAAGATTTGGATACAAATTATGACTTTATCGTCAATCTTATAACAGATAAAGTTCAAGGAACTTGGAAAGTTCGAAAAAAATCAAGGGATTATAAAGACATAGAAGAAATTATTTCAAACTTAAAATAAAAAATTAAAGGCTCGATTATTTTCGAGCCTTTAATTTTAGGCATTGACAATATTCCGTATATGGAATATAATGAGGTGAGTGATGGAACAAACTTCAGACAATCAAAAACGACAAAAAGTGTTATTGATGACGAGACAATTCTTTGACAAATATTTTGAACAAACAGAGTTTAATAATAATTTTGACTATTCAGAAAGCTTTGCGATTAGTTTTTTTGATGTTGTGTCATCATACAACACTAAAAAGAATCAGAAATTCGCAAAAAGCTTGATTAAAAATATCAATTTTTTGTTGAAGTTAAAACCTAATTTTCTCAGACACAACAATTTTGATCCGGTTAAAGGAGATAAAAATAAGTATTTGTATGAGATTCATTATTCAAACGAACCTGATCCGTACAGAGTGGCTTTTGCCGTTTCAGAAGACAGACTGAGGATTGTTTTTTTGTATATTTTTTTAGAGAATAAAATAACCTGGAAAAGGGTGTTAAAGGATAAACTTCCGAGCAAGCAGGAACATGAAGAAGAGCTTGGGTATTCTTTTCAGATGAGGAGGTAATAAAATGAGTAAAGAACAAAATTATGATATGTTGGAAGCGATGGGACTTCTTGTATCAGATGAAGAGGTAAAATATATTGGTATTCTCTCGGATATCGCAGCCGAAATCACAACATACAGAGCCTTGAACAATTTGAGTCAGGCACAACTTGCCAAAAAATTAAATAAAAAACAGGCTTATGTGAGTAAGTTGGAAAGTGGGGAGAATAATCTCACTATAAAAAAATTGTCAGAAATATCTGTTTTATTGGAAGGCAATTTGCAGATTAGTTTGGGAATTGCAGATTACAAGGCTGAAATAGAAAAATATGAGAATTTTTTTGACATTGGAGAACATGATGAATTTTCTGAGGATGATTATTCTTTCTACTTTTGTAAGAATGAAGAAGAAATTTCTGATATAGACGATGATGAAGAGGTATTGGCAGCATGAAACTTCAAAAAAGTCAATTTAATTTTCTGCATTATGAAGTGAGAAATATAGATATTAAGGTTTTAAAACGTTCAAGGGAAGCGAATAATTTTGTTTATTCCGTTGAATCGGCAGTTTCAGATATTGTTTATCAGGATGAATATGCCAGTTTTGGTTTAAAGTTGACGGTTGTCGGTGAATATGAAGAAGAGAAGTTCAGAGAAGTCAACTTTGAGATTGTTGGTGTTTTTGATGGTTTTAAAGAGATGGGAAAAGAGAAATTTGAGAAATTTTGTATGGTTAGTGGTGTTGCCAATTTGCTTCAGGCATCTCGAAGCACCATATCGGCTTTTTCTTCTTTGATGAATTTATATCCACCGATTAATTTACCGTTGTTTGATTTAAGAAAATCAATTGAGGATCAGAAAAAAAGAGATAAGTAAAATTTTTATAATAATTTAAGCATTTTCAATGAAAGAGGATTATGAGTCTAAAGAATTACCCTTACAAGGACCATCAAAAATATTGTTACTTTCTTTAATTCAGTTTATACAGCATAATAGATTAAATCTCTTGAATTGAATAGTTATATCGAATATATTCTAAAAAGCTATGAAAAAAACAATAACTATCAGAATTACAAGGGTTGTATTTTTCTATGAAATAATAAAAAAAATAAAAAGCGTTTTTGAATAGTTAATACATTGGAATACACAAAAATAGGAATTATTATAAGTTTTTGGATTCCATTGTATAAAAAATGTTGATTTCACCTCTCGAAAAGAGTAAAATAGTATTAGAGCGGGAGGTGAAAGGATGATAGAGCGTCAGATATATATGCAGAAACTTAAAGATTTTAAGGATATGCAGATTATTAAAGTGATTACAGGGATAAGAAGATGTGGGAAATCCACCTTTCTTTTAATGTTTCAGGAGTTTTTGAAACAAAGTGGCGTTAAACGGAAAAACATCATTTCCATCAATTTTGAAGACTTAGCCTTTGCGCATCTTCAGGATTATAAGGAACTTTATCAATATATCTTGTCTAAAATAAATGACTCTGAACGTTTTTACATCTTTCTTGACGAGATTCAGAATGTGGAGAATTTTCAGAAGGCAGTTGACAGCCTTTTTTTGAAGACGAATCTGGATATTTACCTGACGGGCTCTAATGCCAACATGCTTTCAAGTGAGATTTCAACTCTTCTATCCGGTCGATATGTAGAAGTACAGATGTTGCCTTTGTCTTTCAAAGAGTATGTCAGTTCGAAAGATGATCCTTTAAACCTCAACAGACTTTATTCTGAATATCTTCAAAACAGTTCATTTCCGATGAGTTTGCAGATGAAGACCAGGGAACAGGTTGATGCTTATCTTCAAGGTGTTTATAATACGGTCATTATGAAGGATATTTTAAGTCGAAACAGGATTTCAGATCCGATGATGCTTGAAAGTGTCATACGTTTTATGTTCGATAATATAGGTAATATTCTTTCGACTAAGAAGATTGCTGATACGATGACATCCGCTGGAAGAAAGATAGATATTCGAACGGTTGAGTCTTATATCAGCGCCTTGATGAATGCCTTTGTTGTGTATCAGGCGAAGCGGTATGATATCAAAGGAAAGCAGTATTTAAAAACACTTGAGAAGTATTATGTTGTGGATATCGGTCTCAGATATAACTTACTCGGTTTTAAAAATGTTGATTTCGGCCACATTCTGGAAAATGTGGTTTATCTTGAATTGATCAGAAGAGGTTATCATGTTTATGTCGGCAAGATTGGGGATCTTGAAATTGATTTTGTGGCTGAAAATCAGCAGGGACTTCATTATTTCCAAGTTTCTGCTACAGTAAGGGATAGCCGGACTCTGGAAAGAGAATTGAAACCGTTAAAAAAACTCAGGGATTCGTATCCGAAATATGTACTGACACTTGATG
>Ga0209203_1002359_pt1 | contig 12636 bp, 12 predicted proteins | sample AD_UKC109_MetaG_FD_184423 | JGI IMG/M metagenome (GOLD analysis project Ga0209203, IMG submission 184423) | Active sludge microbial communities of municipal wastewater-treating anaerobic digesters from Hong Kong - AD_UKC109_MetaG (SPAdes)... | ecosystem: Engineered > Bioreactor > Anaerobic >...
TGTCAGTCTCCTCGCTGCACATCATTTCAAAGAAGGAGGCAAGCTGTGCGTCCATGCACAGGAATTGATTTGTCCTGCCTCCGAAGGGCATCTGCCCTGTCACTGACTGCATCATAAGCGATGCCAGGGCACCTTTGTGGCAGAGTTCCCGTACTTTCCCGGCATTTGTACCATCAGCTCCGGATCTAAGTGCATAAAGAAGCTGCTGCCTGGTCACAAGATCGTAGGACAACGGCGCCCCCGGCTCAAGGAACATTCCGTTATGATCGAATTTATCAATGAGTACCATAGCCCATTTATCAAAGAAATCCCTGTCACCTCCGAGTCCCGCATCAATCCTGGATGCCTCCGATGCAATTGCAAATGCCACACAGTTATAGTGGTTGTCAAAGAAATGGAACCCATATTTCTTCCATGAAATGCCTTCCCATGGACCATCGATGTCCTTTCCTATGCCAATGTCTTTAAGCCCCTTGTATGCAAAGACCAGTTCCTTTACCCAGAACTCTGAATACAGCTCAGGTTCGAATTCATTCAGGAGAATATTCATCAGGTATTCATAGGTCAGTAAAAGAGAATCTGCATAATCCGTCATTCTTCCATGCATAATAAGCTGGCCAAGCGCCCCGCAGAACCTTGCAGCAGCATGGTATAGATATCTTTCAAGGGCCCTTCCCCTGTATTCAACGCCTCCACCGCAGAAAGGATCCTTTATTGATCCATCCTTATGCAAAACACCCATGTCCATGAAACTTCGCATTACCGATTCTGCATAGTCCAGGTATATGACTGAGTCCTTGTGACATTCACTATCATAAGCATTCTCAATGATTTCACAGAACCGATGACTTCCGGGCTGCATAATTGGTTCCCCCTGGCAGAATTCCATTTGACATCTTGAATTATACCAGTTTCCCATTGCCCTAAAAAGCTTGAACTGATAGAATCATAACGGATTGAAACGGAGTTTTTATGAAATACAACAAAGATATATTCAGGTCATTCCTATCCTACTACAGACCCAACATGAGACTATTCATAATAGATATGAGCTGTGCATTCCTCATGGCACTGATTGACCTACTGTTTCCCATGGTATCGCGGCATATCCTCGGAACCATCATCCCGTCCGGAGAAATCCGCCCCCTTGTTATATTCGGGATCGGTCTTCTCCTTCTTTATGGAATACATGCATTGCTGAATTACGTGGTCAACTACTGGGGACATGTCGTCGGTACCAGGATGGAAGCCGCCATGAGAAGCGACCTTTTCGTCCATCTGCAAAAGCTCTCCTTTAAATTCTATGACAACAACAGAACCGGTCAATTGATGTCCAGGATGGTCAACGACTTAAATGAAATCAGTGAACTTGCACACCATGGTCCTGAGGACCTTTTTCTTTCAGGTGTTATGATAATAGGAGCAACCACCTATCTTTCTTTCATAAACTGGCGTCTTTCCCTGATGCTTGTTGCCATAAGCGTGATACTCTTTGTGTTCGGTCTTAAGAAAAGGAAAAAGATGTCCGATGCTTTCAGAACCGTAAGAGAGAAGATAGCCGATGTAAATGCAAACCTTGAAAACAGCATCTCCGGAATACGGGTTGCCAAGTCCTTTACAAACGAACCCTATGAAGTGCAGAAGTTCAATGATGGCAATGAAAAGTTCAAACTTTCGAGAGGCGAATCTTATAAAAGGATGGCTGAGTTCCTGACCGGAATAAGCTTCATCTCCAATCTGATGAACCTGGCAATCCTTATGTACGGTGGATATCTGGTCTATACAAATGCCATAACTCCGGCCGATCTGGTTGCCTTCCTTCTTTATGTTGGTCTCATACTGACACCAATAAGACGACTCACTAACTTCATACAGCAGTTTGAAATGGGAATGACAGGCTTCAAGCGATTCCATGAAATTATGTCTGAGGAACCGGAAATCAAGGATGAAGAAGGTGCCGTTGAGATAAGCGATGTAAAGGGTCATATAATCTTCAGGGACATTACCTTTTCCTATGACAACCATGAGCATGTACTCAAGAACCTTACACTTGAAATTAATCCAGGCGAAACCCTTGCAATCGCGGGTCCATCGGGCGGTGGGAAAACCACCCTTTGCAATCTGATACCCAGATTCTATGAGATAGAGTCCGGTGAAATACTGCTTGATGGAATGAATATCAACGATATAACACTGGAATCACTGCGCAGGAACATAGGCATGGTCCAGCAGGATGTATTCCTGTATGCCGGAACAATCGGTGAGAACATTCGCTACGGCAAGCCTGATGCAACAGAAGAGGAAATGATTGCAGCGGCAAGGAAAGCCAGGATACATGATTTCATAGATGGACTCCCTGATAAATACAATACATATGTGGGAGAACGCGGAATCAGGCTTTCCGGCGGTCAGAAACAAAGGGTTTCAATAGCAAGGGTCTTCCTTAAGAACCCACCTGTACTGATCCTTGATGAGGCCACCAGTTCCCTTGATACAAAAACCGAAAAGGAAATCCAGCATTCCCTGGAAGAGCTTGCAAAAGGGCGCACAACCCTGATTATCGCCCACAGGCTGTCAACCATAAGGAATGCTTCCAGGATTCTTGTAATAACCAAGGACGGCATTGCAGAACAGGGCACCCACGAGGAACTGATGGCTGTAAAAGGTATCTACTCAGATCTCCATGATGGAATAATTTAGGATTGCTCAAATAAAACTGAGTATGGTTCATTTATTTTAGATAAATAGCGGAGGTACATTATGAAGAAGATCTTTATCACATTACTGGCAGTAGTTTTGCTGATGTTTATGGGTACGGTTGCCGTCGCAGATGCGGACAGGCAATTCTCTGAGGACACATCATATTTCGGCGGTGGACTTACTGACAGCATAGTAACTGCAAACAGCAGCATTTCCGCAGGCTCATCCTCAGTGACAATTTCATGTTATACGAGCGCTAATGAAATGTATGACGTAATGCTTTATGAAATGGAACTGCAGAAATATGTAAACGGCCAGTGGACCCGGGTCTCCATCTATTATGACACAGATTACAATACAGACTACATATATGGCAGTGAAAGTGTATCTGTATCTGAGGGAACATACCGTGTACATACATATCATTACATACAAAAAGGTTCCTATGATGACGAAACCTACACGACCAGTCAGTCGGTTACAGTGCCGTAATATTCCTGCATCATTCCGGAGATTAGTCTTATCAAATCCGTATTGTTGGTTCCCTTGTAATTTCTCTGACCCTTGATGACGACATATATGTCATCAAGGAAGAATGCTGCAGTGAATCCGTAATTGCTTTCCTTGAAAAGGTAGAAGCTTACATCTTCCTCCCGGACTATTTCATGGTCATAGAAGAGTATACGGTAACTCAAAGGATCATAGTCATCCCTTACCGCATATTCTATTGTGAAACTTGCAAAGTCGGTGATACTGAAAACTACGGCAGTTGTATATCCGTTTGAATGGGTCATGTAGATGTATTTTGTTGCGGCATATCCCTCAGGAAGTATGGTAGGAATAAGAATGAATGCACCGGGGTTATCCTTAAGCAGCTGCTCTTTTGTTTCATAATCCTTCCAGGTCAGGTACGTAGGTTCCCTGTCTTCAATGCGCTTTATCATTGGAAATCCTGCAAAGAATCTTTTCACTGCTATACCATAGGTAATGTCACCGGAAATCAATGGTTTGAATGAACTGAGAAAAACAGCGCAAAGGAATAAGAATGCCAGAACAGGGACCAGGAGAGCAAGTATGATGCGCTTTTTCCTCCGTCTTACAATAAAACCGGTCTCAATGTTCACCTGTTTCTCAATCATTCTTGTTTTGAAGGCATCGAAATCAAATGAAATATCAGGATCTGACACTTCATGCTTTTTTATACCGGACTCTTCGTGAAAACCTTTTTCAGCTTTACTGCAAATCTTTTTCATATTTTGTTTTGAAATAAGCAGATTGCACCCGTCCGGCAGTTCCCCTATTTTTAACGGGAGAGGCACCGACACTCCTCTACGAGACATGAGGATTCTGTGTATCTCCAAATTCAATGTTCTTTTGAATAAATCTTTTATTTTCTTATCTGAAATACTGCTGTTTACTTCAGCAAGCACCTTGGAAACGACTGATTCCAATATGAATCTTGAAACTTCCCTGCCAAATATGGAAACAAGACATTTCCATGCCTCAGGATAAACCTTTTCTACCAAGGCAAATACCCGGTCAATGGGACCCATTGTACTTCTATCTTCCATATACTTTCAGATTTCTTACAGTGTTTTCCAGGAATCCTTCAAATACATTGTGATACTCTATAAGGAACTGCACATCCCTGATTTTAAACATAGCATTATACATTTTGGAAGAATGCCGGTATACATCAACTGATATGTCATCAACTTCAATGACTTCATGTGAAGAATTAGGAAACGACCAGACATGGCTTTGATCCACTTCAGGATTTTCAAAACGCCCCTCGATGGCATACATGCTGTTTATTTCTTTGTTTTCATACATTATGTAAATTGAATTTCCCCATAGTTCCCGCGTCAGAACAATGCTGTGCAGTTCAAAACCCGGTTCAACATATTCAGGCTTGAAATAGTCTATTATCGGGTTGCTGCCAAGGAACTCAAAGTATGAATAATATGTGTCAACGGACCTTTCAGCAGGTGCCGAATAATCAATGCTTTCCTGTATTTCATCTATCTGAAAATCCGTGCCAAGGTTTCTGATGGCATCAAGGAAATTAAAGTTGCCTGCAACTATTTCATCGACGGATGTGAGGAGTATCAGGAAGGTAAATGCCAGGACCAGGATTGATACAGTCATAACGGAAAGTTTGGTCCATCTGCGTTTTTGTTCCCTCTTTTGTCTGGTCCGGTTCAGGTGGTCAATAAGGAGGCCGTTCCAGTCAGGCTCAGCAATGTCCACTCCCTGCGCTACCCTGTCAGCAGCCATTGATTCCCTTATTAACTTTTTGACTCTTCTACCATTTGTCACCACAGCCAGCCTCTTCCATCATTGCCCTGAGTTTTTCCAGAGCCTTGTTCTTCCAATAGTAAATATTCCTTTGTTTTTCTCCTGTCATCCTTGAAATGTCGGCCAATGAAAACCTTTCATACAGGTTCAAGTATAATATCATTTTACCTGGATTTTCAAGTTCCTCGAAAAAATTAACAAGTTTTTCCATGCACAGTTCTTTTTCCGGGTTGTTCATGGCAGATCTTATTTCCATGTAGTCGAAAAAGGAATTATCTATTGATATTGTTGTTCCTGTTTCCCTGAAATATGTCATGATACTGTTTTTCAGAATCTTTGTAATCATCTTTTTATATTTTTTCTCGTCAGGTGGATACAGATATTTGTCCATGATCACAAGGAATGCATCGTGCACCAAATCCTGTGAAAGCCTGTCATTGCCGATATAAGTGGAAACGTAATTACACAACTGCGTATAATTGCAGATGTAATAATTTTTCAATACCTCATATACTTCATTTGCCATGTTGCTCCACTCATTCGGTTTTCCCTGAAATTATATCATTTAATCAATTATCCATGCAATTGTACAATAGGTGCAATCATCCGGAAGCCTTGACAGCCATGTGTGCCTTCATTAGTTTTTCCCATGCTGCGGTTAAATTTCTTTTGCTGAAGTTGATATTACCGCCGTACACGAACACAATCTGTTTGTTCCTTATGATTTTGATAATATTTTTCTTGCTCATATTACTTTCTCCATCAGTTTGCAGCCAGCATGGCAGGCAATGTTACCTTGTAACTGTATCCAAAAAGTTTAAGTCCAAGATATATTCTTCTGTGTCTGAGAGCAGTCTTGATAATAAGACGTTCATACCCCATCAGCGGCCCATCTACGATTTTTATCCTGCCGTCAACTATTTTAATCCTGGATTCCGGTATGGCATTTTCCGGGAAATGAACTGCCATATCAAGCAGCCTGATGATATTCACGTCTGTGACTGATACAGGCATATGTCCGCTGCTTACAAAGCCGATTACATCGCAAAGTTCCCTGATGCGGAGGTACTTGTTCAAGTCAAGGGAACCCCTGATGAATATATACCCCTGGAACATTGGTCTGGTCTTGAATTTGATCAGGCTGTTCTTTTTCTCAATCAAGATACTGCTCAGGCAACATACATCTATTCCCTCCCATCCCATTTTTCCAATAAGCTGTCCGACCTTCTTTTCCTTGCCTATGAAAGTGTTGATTGCATACCATTCCGCAGAATTTGACATAGACTTCCACCTCCGTTGTTTCTTTTCATATAAACAACGGAAAAAACGGTAAATTTACAGTAACTTTTTTAAATTTTATAAAATATTTTTTGTTTTAAGGTGAAAATTGTGCCAACAAGGCAGTTTGTGTTTGAAATCAGCCTTATTTTTCCCGTTCTTCCAGTGTCTTGATATAATCCACAGCCTGGTTCCATTTGAATGCAGACGCCCTGTTCTTTGGATAAAAGCGGAATCTGACAAAATCACCTTTGTAGTAGAAATCAAAGATACAGTTGAGCTGTATGGTATTTCCGAAAATATCATTTATGAAGAAAGTCCTGTTCAGCTTATCAGACTTGAAAACAAGCCTGTCCCTGTGAAGTTCCAGTTCCCCGTCTGCCACCGCACAGGGTTTCCCCTTTTCATTTTCAGAGAACAGCCTGGTTCCGGCATCCTTGTATATGAACTGATTTTCATCAACCATTTCCCTGAATCTCTGTTCCTGCCAGTCACCCCACTCCTGTGGATTGTCGAACTTCCTTCCTTCATTCACAAAGAACCCGTAATTGTCAATTGTATGGGAAAGACCACAGTTCATACATTTGAACTCGTCCCGGTTGCTCTCAAGGGTGCCTACTTTATGACATTCCGGACATATATACAGATAATTCTCAAGATACTGGGCAGGATTCTTGGAACGATAATAATGCATATGTTCCTTCTGCCAGTCATACTCGTTGTATTGTATTGCCTGGTTCATTTCATTGTATATCTCATCGAGGCTTTTTTCCTTTACTTCATCAGCAGTGAACAGCACATCATAATGAAGCTCAAGGACTCCCCTCCTGCCTCTGACTGACCACCTGGGTCTTGACAGATAACCGCCTTTCATTATGCAGACAACAACAGGTACCTTCAGCAGTTTCACGAACTTGGCGGTTGAGTAAAGTATGTCAATGGTTCTGCCGTTCCATGTTCTGTTTGCCTCGGGATACACACCGACCACATGACCCTGTTTCAGCGCCTTGACGGAAAGCTTTATGGTCTTCATGTCTGATACGGCTTTTTTCTTCGGGATTGCACCGACAAGATATGTGAGGAGGAATGCAACAGCTTTGTTTCTGAAAAGGCTGTCACTTGCAATGAATCTGGTGCCGTATCTGAGGTATGATCCGGCAATGAAAGGATCCCAGTTCAGACAGTGATTGCCAACAAGCAGATATGGCGCCTTCAGCTTCCTGACCTTCTCATTGAAGGGCTTTATATTGTATGCGAGCCTCAGCCAGACGGCCAGGGTCCCCCTCAACAAGGTCATGAATATAGCAATTACAACATCCTTCAAATTCTTACTCCTCGATGCGTATTATACCATCATTTGGATGGCTGGCTGTTTCATTGATAAAAAATACTTACAATGAGTGATGAAAAAAAAGACCATTGACTTCCTTATTTCTCATTGACGCACATTTACCGCAGCATTATAATGGGAGCACAAATTAATAGAAAGCATTGATGTTCCGGCCCACGGGTCGGATTAAAAGGGAACCGGGTGTGAATCCCGGACGGTCCCGCCGCTGTATTGGGGAGGTTGCCCATATTCCACTGGTTGATACCGGGAAGGAGGATGCAACTGATGATCCGGAGTCAGAAGACCTGCGTCAGTGTCACACTGGTAACTCTACGAGGCATAGAGGGTGTATGATCAAACATTATACCCGGACCTCATGTCCGGTTTTTTTATTACCTGGTTTCTATTAATGAAAAACATTATAAGGAAGGTAAGAAATGAAAAGAAAAACAACAATTGCTTTGGCTATTATGATGGCCCTGGCACTGGTACTGGCAGGTTGTGCACAACAGGAGACCGAATCTACCCCGTCGTCCTCCCCGGCTCCAACTCCCATAGGAACACCATTGGTTCAGCCTACACCTGCAGACCCCTCCTACACTGTAACGGATTCACAGGGAAACGAGATTACCCTGGCTGATGTTCCTGGTAAAATCATCTCCATAGCTCCGAACATAACGGAAATAGTGTTTGCACTGGGAGCAGAGGATAAACTTCTGGCCCGAACGGACTGGTGCAATTATCCTGCAGAGGTTTTTGACTATGAATCCGTGGGAAACATAGACCAGCCTGATGTAGAAAAAATAATATCCCTGGACCCCGATGTGGTATTGCTTTCTGAGATGACATCCAAGGAACTTGCACTTCAGATCAAGGATGCCGGGATACCCATCTTTGTTGTTGACAACGAAGAGACTTTCGAAGGTGCATACACATGCATAGAAATGGTCGGATCTGTCCTCGGAATGGATGAAGAGGCTGATTCAATTGTCGAAGACATGAAATCCAGGATAAAGGCGGTCATGGACAAGGTGGCTGATGCACAAAGCAAAACAGTATACTATGTCATGGGATATGGTGAATACGGAGATTTCACAGCAGGAAAAGGGACATTCATCAGCGAAATGATCAACAGCTGCAATGCAGTCAATGTTGCGGATGACACAGATGGCTGGAGTTACAGTGTTGAAAAGCTTGTAGAGCACAATCCTGATGTTCTCCTTCTTTCGACCTGGGCTCCTGCAGACGGACTCAAGACGGCCAATGGATACAAGGATCTTACAGCTGTCAAGAACGACATGGTGTTCACACTCGATGATGATTCACTTCAAAGGCTTGGTCCACGTATTGCAGATGCCTTTGAAGCAATGGCGGCTGCAATTCACCCTGAATTGTTTGAATGATTGAAATGAGGTAGAGGTTTGAAGAAAAAGGCGGATGTCTGGATATATATTTTCCTGTTTGCATCACTTCTTGCGGCTATGGTTTTCTCTGCCGGCAAAGGTTCTGCAGACATCGGGTTCATGGACAGCATGAAGATTCTACTTTCAAGGCTGCCTGTGATTGGAAAGGCCATTGATATAAACAACCTGCCAGACACATATTCCACCATAATTTTTTCACTCCGTCTGCCTCGCATACTGACTGCTGTCCTCTGCGGAACAGGGCTTTCCATATGCGGGGTCCTGTTCCAGGGCATGTTCAGAAACCCGATGGCCGACCCTTATGTTCTTGGGATATCCTCAGGGGCTGTTCTCGGAGCAGCAATTGCTTTTGTAATCGGCACACAGGCATCACTTTTCAACTTCGGTCTTGTACCTCTCTTTGCCTTTGCAGGTGCCATAATTGCAACAACCGTGGTTTATCTGATCGCCCAGAAGAAGGGACACCTGTCAACAAATATTTTAATTTTGTCCGGAATAGCAATAGGCTTTCTATGCTCTTCACTGATTTCCCTTATCATCATTGCCTCAAGGGAACAGGCCCAGCGTATTATATTCTGGACATTGGGAAGCATGACCGGTTCAAGCTGGAATACAGTACTGGTCATGCTCCCGTTTATTTTAATCGGTTCCCTGGTTCTTCTGCTGAATGCAGGAAACCTTAACATTCTTTCAACGGGAGATGAAACTGCAGTATCACTTGGAATCAATGCATCGTCACTAAAAAAACTTCTTCTTGTCGTCGCTTCACTTGTAACCGCTGTAAGTGTCTGCTTCTGCGGCACCATAGGGTTTGTAGGCCTTATCATCCCCCATGCTGTCAGATTCATCACAGGTCCTGACCACAGGAGGCTTATGCCTATATCGGCCCTGGCCGGAGCACTTTTCCTGCTGTTATGCGATACTGCTGCAAGGACATTGTTTGCACCCCAGGAGATACCGATAGGTGTAATCACTTCACTGCTTGGAGTGCCCTTCTTCATATCCCTTCTTGTAAGAAGCAAAAGGAGAGCCGTAATATGAAAATCATGGAAATAAGGGATCTCCATTACTCATACGGTCCTCTAAGTGTTCTGAAGGGTGTGGACATGGATTTCTACAAAGGTACATTCTATGGGATACTGGGACCCAATGGATGCGGCAAAAGCACCCTTTTAAAGAATCTGTATGGATATCTGAAACCTTCAAAGGGGAGCATAACCCTTTCGGGTAAAAACATAAGGAACATGAATCCCCGGGAACGGGCAAGGAACATAGCATATGTACCCCAGGATTCCCATGTCGGGTTTGATTTTTCAGTCCTTGATGTTATAGCGATGGGGCGAAATCCCTATCATTCCGCCCTTGACAACCTTGGCAGTGCCGACATCGCACAGATAGAAAAGGCCATGCGGGAAACCAGCACGGAACATCTGAGAAACAAAAGCATAAACGAACTGTCAGGCGGGGAAAAACAAAGGGCACTTATTGCCAGAGCCTTCGCACAGGATTCCGATATCATACTGATGGATGAACCTGTATCAATGCTTGACATCAACCATCAGATAGAAATCATGGATCTTGCCCGTAATCTTGCCGACAAGATGAACAAGACCATTGTGTGTGTAATGCATGACCTGAATCTGGCTGCACAATACACGCAGCATATATTCCTGATGAAGGATGGGGTCGTAGTGGGAGCAGGTATACCTGACGAAGTCCTGGATGCCGGTATAATCAAGGATGTCTATGGAGCCGAAGTATATGTGGAAAGCAATGAAACAACAAAATCAAGAATAGTGATTCCTTTGTCACGGAGGAACAATTCTCTCTAATTCATATGTAATTCCGAAATTGTAGTCAGCAGCAAAAATCTGTTTTATATCAACTGACTCTATTGTAAGTGTTTCCATTCCATTGTTCTTTGTTATGACTGAGCCCGGAGGAAGCCATGTCGGCATTGAAACCAACTGCCCGATACCAAGGATATATTCCCCTGCAATACCCGAACTTTCCGAAAAAGCCTCAATCCTGTACACTTCCGATACAAGAGGTGCACCGGAAACATCAAGGATATCATTCAACTGCTGACTGGACTGGTCGGGTCTTGTTATTTCTGATGTCTGAAAGGTGCATATGGCCTCGGAAGGTATGGCGATTTCCAGATAAGAGTTGCCACCCGCCTCCGGATCATCAACTTCCCCCTGTTCTGCCTCTATGTATCTGTCAAGACAAAGCAAGAGCCTCCAACCCCAGCCGGTGGTTGAATTATCCTGGATTGTGAGAGTATGGCTTCCTTCAAATTCCATATTGTTTCCAATGTTTATTGTGTTCCCGTTAACAGAAGCCAATGGGACCGTCAGAATGCCAAACGTCGGCAGAATATCCCTGTTCACTATGATTTCATAGGTTCTGATGTCTCCGTTTTCTGCTTCAACAGCCAGCTCAAGAACGTTCGGTCCGGGCTGCAGGGAAACCGGGTTGCTCCATGTACCTTGCTGAAGAGCTGTTCCCTCAAGCGCCATTTCAGCACTGCTCTCCTCTGTCACTGCCCTGAAGCTTATGGATGATATGGTGTCGGCAAGATTCACTTCATAGTTCTGCGTCGTTCCTACGAACTGAGGTGCGATGATTCCTGTGTTTGTCTCCAAAGATGTAAGATAATTGTTGTCTGACAATGAAGCCCCTCCGTCATTGTCCTCAATAATGACGGTACAGCTTTTATAGTAACCGTTTGCCGGGTCATCCAATGTATACTGACCGGAAAGGGTTATGGTAAATTCTTCATTTGCTTCTCCTATTGCATCATCAGTTATTGGAACCTGCAGACTGTCCTGAAGGAACATTGTCATGGTCTTTGTGCCCTGCACGGCTGTATAGTCCTGTCCTGCAAGGGCAGTCAGGTCGGATGTGGCATAATTCGCGGTAATCAGCCATAGGCTGGTCCTTTTACGCATGATGAGTATCTCTGCTGTCTGGCAGCCTTCTGACACCGTATATACAGGATATGGGAAATATATGAAGTCCCCTGCTGCCATGACCGTATCCGTTCTGACAGGGACAGGCAGTGAATCAAGCAATGGGACCGATGATATAATGAGCCCAATCACAATGCAAATCAATACGCGAAGGAATTTTGCATGTAACCCCCTTATCAATTTCTTCCCCTTCCTTTTATGATTGCAACCATGATTAAAGAAATTACCAAGGCACCAATTACACCGGCTGAACCAAGTATGATCTCCCTCTTCCCTATGACAACATAATCGCTTTCCCACGCGCTGGAATCTTCTTCTTTTTTAATGTAGCTTTCTTTTATGACTTCCCTGATGGTCCTGTCGTCCATTCCGAAATTGTATGAGGCATGGTCATGCAGTATATCCGCGGACAATACCTTTACATCTATTTGATATGAACCTGAAGTGAGAATGTCGGCATCCACAGGAACTGCAGCCCATGATGATGTGTCCCTATAGAATATGTCCAGTTTCATTTTTCCTGAACCAAGCTCTCTTTCTTCATCGTCCCGGATGGAATATTCCAGAATGGGAAATCCGTAGCGGCTGCCCATGTTACCAATTGGCACCATTATATATGGACCGCCATTTG
>Ga0209203_1002360_pt1 | contig 12635 bp, 8 predicted proteins | sample AD_UKC109_MetaG_FD_184423 | JGI IMG/M metagenome (GOLD analysis project Ga0209203, IMG submission 184423) | Active sludge microbial communities of municipal wastewater-treating anaerobic digesters from Hong Kong - AD_UKC109_MetaG (SPAdes)... | ecosystem: Engineered > Bioreactor > Anaerobic >...
GACCAGCCTCCATTGTTCCTTCGGGACCATCGAGTTCGAAGTTATGGTCGCCGGGAGCGATAATTACGAAGTTATCTAGGGTACCTGACCACGACTGGTCGGTGTCAATGGCGTCGTCGCCGGTATTCCATACCACAACGTTGGTAACGCTAACTTTTCCACCAAAAAATTCGATTCCATCATCCTGGTTTGCAACAATTTCAATATTCTCGATAACAGTTCCCGAACCCACACCACCAAGGGTTAATCCGTTGATTTCGTTTCCTGAGCCAATGTTTGCACCACCGTGGCGAATAGAAACGTACTTAATTACACCAGAGTTATCGGCATCGTCGTTTCCACCGTAAAGTCCATTGGGGTCGGAGGTTGGGATTCCTTCGATTTGAACCTCGCTAACATCGCCATTGTCATTCGATGCAGAAATTTTGGCTTTGCCAAGAATTAGAACGCCACCCCACAATCCATTGATATCGGGGTCGAGGTTTGGACTTGCAAAAGTACCTGCTGCTACCAGCTCAGGAGTAATTTCATCGGCAATCGAAGTAAAAATAATGGGTTTTGCAGCAGTGCCTTCAGCCATTAGTTTGCCACCACGGGCAACAAGCAAAGCAGTTGCGTTAGGTCCCGTACCAGCTTCACCCTTAATAACGGTTCCTGGTTCAATGGTAAGAGTTGCACCGTTAAGAACGGTAATTCTTCCGCCAAGCTGGTAAACCTTATCGCTGGTCCAGGTTGTGTTGGTTGAAATGTTCTCTTTCACAACCACGTTTCCGGTATCAACGTCATTGTTGTTGTTCTCTTCAGGATCGCAAGCGGTGAATGAAAAAGCCACTCCTATACCAAGCATAAGAGCAAACGCCATTTTTTTGTAATCTGTTTTCATTTTCTTTGTTTTAAAGTTTATAATGAAGCTTTCTGAATTTTCTGATGGCAAAGCTAGAGGAACAAAAGCGTTAACCCGTTAACTGTTGTTTATGCAATTATTAACTTTACGTTTTCAATGTTAACAAATAGCTAATTATTAGCTATAACACCCATATAGTTAAGATTATAGTTATTTTTGAGCGTGATTTTAAACGACACACAACCTTTTTCATACACGAAAGCAAGCTATGGAGAACAAGGATTACAGGCTACTGCTGGTTGACGATGAACCCGATATTTTGGAATTCCTGAGCTACAACCTTCGCAAGGAGGGTTTTCAGGTTTTTACGGTTAGCAACGGTCGCGATGCGATAAGAATGGCGGAGGAAATTCGCCCACATCTCATTCTACTCGATGTGATGATGCCTGAGATGGACGGAATTGAAACCTGCGAGGAGATTCGTAAAAGCGAGCGCATTGGCAATACCATAGTGGCTTTCCTTACTGCCCGCAGCGAGGATTACTCACAGATTGCCGGGTTCGATGCCGGAGGCGACGATTACATGACCAAACCCATAAAACCGAAGGTTTTAATTAGCCGGGTTAAGGCGCTCCTAAAGCGAGCCGACGTGCAAATTGCAAAACCCGATAGCAAGTTTGAAGATGTTAAGGGGATTGTAATTGATAAGGAGCGTTTCGTTGTGCTGAAGGATGGGAAAGAAATTTCGCTCCCCAAGAAAGAGTTTGAGCTGCTTGCGCTACTCTACAGTCGCCCGCAGAAAGTTTTCTCACGCGATGAAATTTTCTCCACCGTTTGGGGAGATGACATAATTGTTGGCGACAGAACTATAGACGTACACATTCGCAAGCTACGCGAAAAAATTGGCGATGAGTACATTCGTACCATTAAGGGTGTGGGGTACAAGTTTGTTGATAACGATTAGTACATCGTAAACACAAAACATCCTCAACAAATAGTAAAACCCAGGTTACTTCTCCATCTTCTTTTGTATCGAAGCGTAGTACTCGTCAAGAATAGTTTGCATTAATGGAGAATAATAATACCTGTAAAAGTTTGCTCCGCTTGAGTTGCCAAACCCAGTCAGGAGTTTATTAATCCCCTTGCCACCGGCAAGTTTAGCAGTCCACATGGCTGCTGGGTTATCGGCAAAATCGCCGCAGAGGTAGAAGTAACGTGAATCAGTATTATGCTCAATAACAGCAGGAGTTACAGAGTTAATACCCAGCCTGCTGAACACTTTTTTTCCTTCCGCATTCACATCAATTTTTATATTAGAAGGAACCTTGTTTTTCCCTGGTGCAACAAATTCAAACCACTGGGTGTAGGGAACCTGCTGTTTAACTCCAAAACGTTGAGCTTGTTCAGCGCTGGTTTCAACGATTGGCATGCTTGAATTTAAGTGCTCGTCGAGCACAAGTATTTCGAGTAAGCCATCGTTATTAAGAAGAACTATCCCCGATTTTTTCACTGGCCAAACGCCCATGTGCTGCGATTCGAAAAGATTCTTCATCCACTCGGGTGGACCATCACTGGAGGTAACATCGAAAGTTGAAAAGTATTTTCCGCTCCATCCACTCCACCCAATGCCAAGCATTGCTTCTGTTTTACTACGAATAAGCGCATTTGTAGGAGTGCTAAACATATTGTACTCTCCAATCACAAGTTTACCATTGTCGAGCATTTTCTTCAGAAGAAGAAAATCGTTCTGGTTCAACCCCCCGTAAACCTTCTGCGAACGAATGGGTTTTGTTTTTCCCTTATACCATTCGAATGAATGAACCCCGTAACAATCAGTGTAGTATGCCACATCGAAGGCTGCGGCGAAACCATCAACCTCGTTTATGCGCACGCTCTTAAAATCGAAAACTTCGTTTTCAATATTAACCGGGAAGAAACCAAAGTAATCGGCTTTATTGGAGTAACTTTTACCATTCGGAAGCACATACCTGAAATGGTTTAGCAGCCAGGTAAAAGACTTGTGCTCGTGCCTGTCGTACTGGGTTACTGTTTTATCGAGGATATAAACGTTGAGCACCTTTTTTTCACTGAATGACCAACCTATTCGTAGAACCAGGAATGCCACGAATAGAATACTCAATAATACCACTAAAAACTTTACTAGCTTTTTCATTGGTAAACTATTTTTTGCTTATTAAACCGAAATTTACAAAAAAAAAGTAAGGTTACAAGTTTTCGTGAAGTTAATATTGTATTGCTTCGTTGAAACTGGATTGTTAAAAGGAGCAACCCTATATTTCACCAAAAAGACTAGAATCGTTTCTTTTCTCCCCAAATTTCTCGAGCATCAGGGCTAGAATAAAAATAAAAACTTCGCCTGAGATAAACCACAGTCTGGCAGCGATGGAAATGGTGGTAGCAAGTTCCAGCGGAATTCCAAAAGATGCAAGTCCAACCACAATTAACCCTTCACGTACTCCAAGACCCCCTGGGACAACAAGGGCCAATAAACCAAGAGTTGCTGAAAATGAAAAAATAAAGATTACAGAAATTGGAATGTCAACAGTAAATGATTTGACAAAAAAGTAAAATCCAAGATTCCAGAACATCCAGTAAGTAGTAACATAACCAGCTAGATATAGGGCCTCCTTAAACTTTACTAAGGGAATCTGAAATTCGCGTTTAAATATTTTTTTGAAGGCAAAAACCAGAAAATTCCTGAACCATTCAGAAAAATTAACAACCGAAAGAACTACAATAATTGGAATTACGATATAAACGTAGTTTGCATTCTGATTCGAGCCAATTAGAATAAAAAGAGAAAGCATTAATCCAACCCAAACAAATATTAGTTGTTCTTTTAGCGAAGCAAAGGATGCGGCCTTTAATGAAACATTGTTTGTTGATATTTTTGATGCTCTACCCAGAATTATCCATACTTTTCCTGGTATATACTTTGCGAAAATTGATAGACCCTGTGAAGTTATTGCTTCCTTTGTTGATATTTTATTACCATGAATTAATGCTGCTTTCTTCCAGCTGAAAGCGTATCCAATAAATCCCATAAATAGAAATAAAACGGAAAGTAGTAGGTAACGATCTGAAAAATTTATCCCTTTTACATTTAAGTAATCGTATTTATAAAGAAATATTATCAGGAAAATTATAGAAACGTAAAGGATTATATTAAAAAAATATTTTTTCATCTTCGCCTACTTCTTGTCTAATATCCTGATTAATACACAGTATTTTCCTTCGTCAAGTAATTCGCAATTGAAGGTTGAATCAATGCTGCTCGATTTTATATTTTTGTCAGTAATAATCGTTTTACCGGAAATTTCCTCAGGTAAATTACTGCTAATAAGTACGTTCATTTTCGTTTCAAAAAAGATTTTTTTTGTGTAAAATTTAATCTGGTCGTGATTGTATTTGCTGACAACAATCGTACTGTCAGTAATCAAATTTTTCCTGTAAAGTTCCCTAATATATGCTCCCGCCCTTTCGGGCTCATAAATGTAACCAGTTGCATCGTACCTGTTCATTTTATAAATCCATTTGTAAGGATTCACAAACAAAAGAACCGCTCCGATTAATGCTATAATGGTTGCATATTTTCTGGCAAATTTGCCAGTTACGTTTAGAATTTTCTCAATTGGTTTGAGAACAGAATTGACTGTTTGCGTGACAGTGGTTTTTATCTCTTCAAATGTTCTGTATTTCAAAATTTTGTAGTATTCAAACAGGGTTATTCCAACGGCAAAACTCAGAAAAGGATAGATGGTTGCAATGTACCACTCGTTTTTTGTTACAGACATTGAGAAACCTACAAGAAGAATAGTTCCTGCTACAAGGCAAAAAAGCAAAAATTTCTGAATTCGTTTTTCTGATGCAAAAAGTAGCAATGGAAACGAAAAGAGCAGAATCCAGAAGTATCTCGAAAAAGCGCTAGTTCGTAGGTAGTTAAAATAAAACGATTTTTCAGGATGCTTTGGAGTTCCCACGTAGTAGTCGGCAAAAAGCCCAATCTCGGTTTGGAGTACCTTCCTGAAATATCCGGGATCCTGTAGTTCCCTTGCAAAGTAGTACGATGAGATAAGCAGTAGAACCAAAATCCAAGTTAGGTGGAAACGCCAATCTTTTAAAAGATCAATTGATTTTTTGCTAAAAATCATATAAACGGCAAGTCCAGCCATGGGTGCAATTCCGGCTATAGCCTTTGTGAATATTGCTAGAAAACTGAAAACTCCAAGCAGGACAAGAAGTAAAGTTTTCCGTTTTGGGTAAACTTCGAGTATTATAAAAAATACGAGCGAGTAAAGTGTAACAAAAAGTATTAAGAGCGAATCAGGATCACCATTACGAGTTACATGGTAGCCCAAGTAACCTTTTGATGTTATCATTACTAAACTTGCCAAAACCCCAACCCAAATATTTTTCAAAAATTTTATTGAAAAAAAGAGGATTAGAGCAATAGTAAAAAATGCAGCCAATACAGAGGGAAGGCGAACGCTGAACTCGTTAACTCCGAAAACTTTAAAGCAGAGTACCTTTAACCAAACAAATAGTGGAGGTTTTGAATTCCAGTAATCAGGAGTTCCATCGAATGTTACTACAATACAGTTGCCGTTTTGCAGCATTTCAACTGCATTTACAGCACCTCTCGATTCATCCCAAATTTTAATCTGCTCTTTATGAAAGTCTTGAAAAATTTGGAAACCACTAAGAAGCAAAGTAATTGAAATGATGAGAATGCTGATAGTTTTTTTCATGTCACTTCATAATTTTGAAGCGCTAAAGTAGTAATTTTTAAGGGAAACATTTGATGGTAAACTTTCACAAATATTTTCAAGCAAGGTTAAAGTTTTTGATTTTAACTAACCAAATAGTTACCTTAGAGCACTTTTTGTTATTGGATCAAACTCTTTAAATATTAACCTATTGTAAGGTTATGAAATTGATAATTCAAATTCCTTGTTTTAACGAGCAGGAGACTCTTCCTCAAACTTTTGCAGATTTGCCGAAAAAAATTGAAGGTATCGACACCATCGAAGTTCTTGTTATTAACGATGGAAGTTCTGATAAAACCGTTGAGGTTGCCAAATCGTTGGGAGTTAATTATGTGGTAGGTTTCAGTTCAAACAGAGGTTTGGCAAAAGCATTCGAACATGGTATAGAGAAATGTCTCGAATTAGGTGCTGATATTATCGTAAATACCGATGCCGACAATCAGTACAAAGGAGAGGATATTGCCGAACTCGTGAAGCCAATTATTAATGGAGAGGCTGATTTGGTTGTAGGCGACAGAAATACCAAATCCATAGAGCATTTCTCAGCATCCAAAAAGCTTTTACAAAAAGTTGGAAGTGGCATTGTGCGTAAGCTATCGGGAACTTCAATTCCAGATGCTGTTAGTGGATTCCGTGCATACTCTCGCGAAGCAGCGATAATGGTTAATATTATTTCTGATTTTTCGTACACTGCCGAAAATCTTATTCAGCTAGGACAAAAAAGGCTGAGAATAGTTTCCGTGCCGGTGAGAACAAATCCGGTTACCAGAAAATCAAGGCTATTTAAAAGTATCGGGAGCTTTATTTCGAATCAAGCAATTACAATAACACGAGCCTACTCAACCTATAAAGCCCTAAAGGTATTTACATTTTTAGGTTTACTAATACTTCTTCCTGGAATTGCTGGGTTCATCCGTTTCCTATACTTCTATTTCACCTCAGGTGGCGATGGACATATTCAATCCCTTATCTTTTCAACCGCATTCATTATAGTAGGCTTTGTTTTAATTGTGCTGGGTGTTATTGCCGATTTGATTAGCACAAACCGAAAGTTGCTCGAGAAACTACTGTATCACGTAAAGGAGGAGAAATGGAAAAAGTAATCACCGGTAATGTTTTTGATAAGTACAACACAAAGAATCCGGTTTACAGATACCTGATGAAACGTTTTTTTGAGGCACTTTTAAAACCCCTTGAAGAAACCAAAGGAAATTTTTCTGTTTTGGAGATTGGTTGTGGGGAAGGTTTGCTTGCAAGGGAGATTGGTGAAAGATTTCAGAATGTGAAATACACTGGGTTTGACATTGAGGAAGAAATAGTTGCGCAGGCAAAATCAAATTTCCCAGCAGGGAATTTTTTTGTTGGCAATGTTTTTCAGGTTGATGAATTTATTGAAAACGAATTCGATTATGTAATAGTTTCAGAAGTTCTTGAGCACATCGATAAACCGAGTGTTGCTTTGGAGAAAATTTCAGGGATTAAGGCAAAGCAGTTTATTCTTTCGGTTCCGCATGAACCCTGGTGGAGGTTACTAAATATGTTACGTCTTCATTACCTCACTGATTTTGGAAATACACCAGGACATTTGCAGCATTGGTCGCACCGATCGTTTGGAAAACTTGTCAGGAAACACTTCGCCAATGTGAAGTCGTTTAAGGTTTTTCCATGGAATGTAGCATATTGTAAAAGGTAGAATTCCGCTTTTTTACTTACAAAGTTTAACAACAATATAATCGTTTACGTAAAACTCTTTCCTACTTATATTCCAAAGGAATACTTTTACTACAGCATTGTTCTCATTAACCTTTGGGACAGTAAACTCAAGTTTAAGTTCATTCCACTCAAATGGTTTGAAATCTTGGTTTTTTGATTCGGTTGACCAAAACTTCAGGATTTTACCGTTCGCTTCCAGTGCAGCCGATAATACTAAATTGTACGTTGGATCATTACTTGGTAGGAAAACCTGAACTGATGACCTGATTTTTACCAGATCGTGTGTGTTTATATCATCGTAGGAAAATTTTTGTGAAAGCAGGTACTCCATGCTTTCGTTTATGTGGTAACCGTGTATGCCAGAAGAGTCAATATTATTCTTGTCGAATGAAATAACACCCAGTAACTCTTTCTCCCATTGAGCATCAATCTCCTTAATTTGTTTGTCGTACAACAGCCTATTTTCCTCAGTTAATGAATCCTTTTTGCTTGCAAAAACTATTATTTCGTAATTGTGTCCGCCCAATACTTTAATGGGCGAGGGAGGAAGAAATGTTTTTACTAGCTTAACGCTGGGGGAGTTTAAAAGTAGCTGTTTTGGCAACCGACCTTCGTTGGGGCCAAACTGTGCATCCCAAACAACAACCTCGTTCTTGGCTGTTCTAATTAATTCACTTTTATTGTCCCAATAGAGCATTTCTGCTTTTTTCTTATCAAATGGATCAATATCAGAGTAAAAAGTGAAGAGAGGATCAAAAAAGAAAACTTTGTTTTGGCTGTATTCCGAACTTCTAAACCAATTCGAGGTCTCCTTCATCATCCTTTCTCTGTAACCATCAGGAACAGGAATTTCGTAAACTAAAAACGGAGTAACAACAACAAGTAAAGTAATGATTGAAAGTAGGATATTATGAATAATTTGGCGCTTTCTTACATACGAAACAACGAAGTTGAATCCTTGTAAGCTAACAACTGCCATTAATGGAGTTACAGCAGCCATAACCCGAATTAAACCTAAAGAACCTCCTTGTCCCCTCCACCAAACGTATGAGTGTGCAGCGTAGTATGCAATTGCGGGAAGTACAATAATAGCCAACTGTTGAAAAGAACTCTTTTTAAACGAAAGTTTGTCTTTTATCCAGCTATAAAAAAGTGCCAGAATTCCTATAGCAAAAAGTAAACCTAACGGTATTCCATTGATTGATTTTGTTTTATTCACAAAATGGAAAAGGCTTCCGCTGCCGTAAATACTGCTGGCATCACCGTATGGCATCCTGTTTATCAGCCAGTTAATATCATCAAAAACAAAAAAACCAATTATACTGTATATCACATATCCTGTAACAACAAATGGAATTGCTTTGTACTGTTTTGCAACAATGTACATAAAAATGAAGATTGGAATTATTACTATTGCCTCGTTCCTGACAAAAGGAAGAAAGGAAAGCACCAGCGCTGAAAGGATAAATTTTTCTTTTAGGAAAAGAAAAACAGAAACGGTTAATAGTAAGCCAAACAGTACCTCTGTCATCCCTGTTAGCAGCATTGTTGTGTAAACAGGCGTGAACAGAACAAAAACAATAATTAATGGTGAATTTGAGATGCTGTAATGTCTAGCAATTCTGTAACAAAAAAATGCTGAAAGCGCACCTGCTAAAACGTTGAATAACTTATAGCCAATATAGCCAAGCTGAGCAAAGGGAGAAATTAGCAGCGTGTAAAAGGGTTTTCCCCAATGTCCTAAAAAATTCAGCGGATGCTTAAAAGCAAAACGAGCAATTTGGTAATGCGCAATATCGTCGCCTCCTCCGTATGTTCCTTTGGAAAGGAAAGAAAGTATTGATAAAATTATAAAAGAAAGAAAAAGAAGCGCTAGCGCTAAATATTTTTCATTTACTTTTCTTAAACAATTCATGAATTTATTTTCTTTTATTGCAGTTTTAAAACTGGGAACAAAACTTTTAAAATCTAATTTGATTTAACAGAATCCTCCTCCAAAAAACCAAAGTATCCTGCCTGTATAAAATTTGGTTTAAGAGCCAAGCATTGGTTGTAGGAATTAGCTGAATAAATTGACCAAAGTTGAATTTTTAAACCCTTCGAACGCAAGTATCTCATGTTTGTTTCGTTAAAAGTTGAATCGTTAAAGTTGAATGAAACGCCTGCGTAACCCTTCTCTGAAGCTTTGTCGATTGTACCTGTAAAATTTGTGTAGCCAAGAAGGTAGCAATCAATTCGTGCGTTTTTCGATTTTATAAAATCGAGAATTTGGGAGTAGTTTGTTTCCACCATTAACCGATCCTCAACACCAAATCGTGTGGCAAGTGAAATTATTGAATCGCTCATCCGGTCGAAATACGGAGTGTGGTCAAAGCTGCAGTTGGTAAAGTAACCTTTCACATCCAAAGACAGGAAACGCTTTTCGGAACTATTTGCCAGTAGCTGAACAACATCGGATAGCTTTGCAATTGATTCCTCTTCGGGAAGAAGCTCAAGAATTTGTTCATCGGAAAGACACGGAATGCAGTTGATTGTTTCTGTACCAACATAGTCGTCGTGCCAGAGCCAGATGGTTCCATCGGTACTCATTTGAATATCGGTTTCGGCTCCGCCCAACTTGCTGAATGCAAACTCCATGGCTTCGTAGGTATTTTCGATTGGAAGCAACGAATCCTTCTGCTGGAAGCTATCGCTCCCACTTCCTCTATGGCCAAGGACAATGTTGTACGGTTCGTTTTCTATGTTTGGCTCCGGATTACAAGCGTTAAATATGAAAAGGAGAGGAAGGAGTAAAGTAAAGATTCCAAGTAAATTAAATAATACAAAAGTACGTGTTTGCTTCATGTTAAAATGTTTCGAATGGTTTCTCAATAATTACTTCAAAGTTAAGATTCTTTATAGCAACGGACTCTTTTTTTGGATTGTAAAAGTGAATCTTAACGGTTGGCTTTTCCATCTTTTCTCCCGAAAGTTTCACCAGAAACGATGCTTCACAAGTATTCCACGCATTCTTTTTAAACTTACCTAACCGGGGCTTTATCTCGTAGTTCAGCCATTTAATATTTTCACCTTCCGAATCGTCGATGCTTAAAGATAGTACTGGTAATTTATTGATTTCTTTTCCGTTATAGAAACATTCGTAGGTGCCCTTTACGAGCAAGGTATTATCCTGGCAATTGTCGAAAGACCTGTTGAAAACCGGAAAGAATGTGCGCTTGCAAACAAAGTACTGATCGCCTCTTAGCTTGTAGCTGTAGGCTACAGAATCGCTGCTATGATACTGCTGATTACTGTTGGTCAGTGTCTTATCGGTAACTACTTCCCTAAATCGAATGTTGCTATACTTTAAAAAATCTTCAGGAGAAACCAACCGATTATCTTTAGTGGCTAAATGGTTTGCAACCAGGTAGCCCTTTAGCAACTTCAATGCATCGAAATCAGGCTGAGAGTTTTCTTCATTTAATATTTTATTACCAGAAACCAGCTCGATAGTTTCATTTAAGCTATGGAACTGATTCATAAAAAAGTACTCGTTGCATTCCCGGTTGGTTTGCATAATTGGTACAAATCGGGAAGTACTATTTTCTGAGGATGTATCTAACGGTGAGCCAAGCCAGCTTACACTGTCGGGAAGAATAAAATCGTAACCATCAGCAAGGAATGCAGCGATGGTTGGAGTTATATCGAGCTGCGAGCCAAACGCATCGAATGCTTTACTTTCCTTCAGCAAGGGCGAATAAACGATTAGCGGAATATGGTAGCGTTCAAAATACTTGCCTGTGAACATTGGTAAACTATGGTCGCCGGTAATAATGAATATCGTGTTTTTGAACCTTTCCATCTTCTTCACTTCGTTAAAAAAGTAATGAATTGCCGAGTCGGCAAAAAGGATGGACTGCAGGTGACTCGACTTAAACTTCAGCTCCTTTCTTTGCGATTCGCTAAGATTCCCATTGTTTACCAATGCTTCAAACTTTCTCTCAAATACTTCTTTTTCAGGAAATTTGTACGGTTCGTGGGTTGAAAGGGTCAGCAAAACATCGAGTCGGGGCTTGTTGCTAACATACTCTTTAATTAAAGGAATCGCTCTTTCGTAAAGTGCCATATCATTATCGCCCCAGCAAAACTCTTTTTTGTCGTTGAGGTCAACGGTTTTCGCACCCGATTCAATCCAGCTAAAGTTTTGTCGGAAAAGATATGAATTCATCCTGTCGAAACCAATCCATCCACCATAGTAGAAGGTTGTGTGGTAACCATTCTTCCCAAGCAAGCGCGGCAACGAAATATGGAACGGCATATATTCGTCGAGTTCATTAAAACCCTTTTTTGCCGAAGGCAAAGATCCTAGTATTGTGGGCAGTACGCCAAAGGTTCGCTCGTGGTTTGCGTAGAAGTTACTCCAGTATAATCCGTTCTGAGCCAAGGAATCAAGGAATGGCGTAAAACTAACTCCATTGTATGGATTTGGATAGGAATTCTGGGTTCCTAAACTTTCAACAATAATAAGAACAATGCTAGGTTTATCGGAGGTTTCTATAAAAAAGTTACCAATAGGGTTTCTCTTTTCTGTTCTTGTAAGAAAAGGGTATTCATCGTTAACAAATTCTTTACTTTTAATATTTCCCTGGTAGTAGGCAACTAACTTATCTTGCTCACGAGAACTGTAATTCTCAATATCGCTTAGCTCATTTGGGAAAAATGATGAAAACGGGTATAACAGCTTGTTATTCTGAAAGTAGTGCTTATAACTTTTCAGCATAGTAGGCTTAAATAAAAACATGAGCGATGCTGAAAAAACGATAAGAACACTAACCAGCAAGGTATTTCTAAAACTTACTATTTTAAATTTTTTAATAAGAAGAATGCACAGCAATCCCAACAAAATGGCGTGCAGAAAAAAGTACGCGTATAAGGAAATGGGTACCGAAGCTGTATTTGTTACAGTTTCAAGCATGTCGTTATACGACATTTGAAAAATCACACCATCAAGAGGTTTCAGCGCATGCTGAAAAAATACTATTAGGCTGTTGTAAACAGCAGAAAGGATTACGGTAATACTAACAAGAAATATGGTAAGCAGCCTTTTCGAAATTAAAAGCAGAATAGTATAAACAGGTAGCAACGCTATTGAAAATAACGATGCAAGGGATATGTCTTGCGTAAGTCCAAGCAAACCCATCTGAATTTGACCGTCAACAAATCCATGTGATATTGACATGTATACCTGCTCAAAAATGCGAGAGGTAACGAATATCCCCAAAAGGGCAAGATATATGCAAAATGTGTAATTT
>Ga0209203_1002361_pt1 | contig 12631 bp, 9 predicted proteins | sample AD_UKC109_MetaG_FD_184423 | JGI IMG/M metagenome (GOLD analysis project Ga0209203, IMG submission 184423) | Active sludge microbial communities of municipal wastewater-treating anaerobic digesters from Hong Kong - AD_UKC109_MetaG (SPAdes)... | ecosystem: Engineered > Bioreactor > Anaerobic >...
CTCCGGTTACTCTCACAGGATTCTGAATCCAACTCTCATCGTTCGCGCTTCATGCCGCGATATAAGGAATGAATTATGATGATAATCAACGGGAAAAATTACGCAAAATTCGACATGCATATCCATACCGCAGAAACAAGTAAGTGCGGCACTATCGCTGCATCTGATCTTGTGAAGACCTATTGGGATCAAGGATACGACGGCTTTGTAGTTACCGACCACCTCCACGAAACCTATATTTCCCTGCAGAACTGCCGGGACGACTGGCAAGAATGTGTGACGCGTTTCCTATTTGGTTATCAAGAGGCAAAACGCGCAGGCGATAAGATCGGATTTCACGTTGCGCTCGGCGCGGAACTACGTTTCCCTGAGAACGACAGCGACTATTTACTCTACGGCATTGACGAGGATTTTTTACGCGCTAATCCGTACCTTTTCCGCACCGACCATGCGTCATTCTTCCGTAAATATGGAGATAAAATTCTAATCGTGCATGCGCATCCGTACAGAGAATGCGACACCGTATACTACGACAGCGTGCACGGGCTTGAGATTGTAAACTGCAATCCGCGGCACGACAGCCGCAACGAAATGGCACTGCAACTGGCGATAGAAAACCCGAATCTTTATCGATTGTGCGGATCGGATACGCATCGCCCCGGTGACGAGGCAAAAGCGGCCGTGTACTTCGAGGGAGAAATTCATGATTCGTACGACATCATGCGCGCGGTCAAAACCGGACGATATCGTCTTTGGTGTCCGGAATTCGATTCCGTTATAGAAGAAAGCTCAATGCAGCTTTGAGAGATGAAGAACAACTATCAGTTATAAAGAACCGTATAAAAATAAATCGTGATGGATTGGCAGTCAATTCGCACGGTGGCTCGGAAATGACAAGAAAAAATATTCTTTCGCCATTATAGGAAACCGCAAGGCAGGCGTAAAAGGGGGGGACACGATATGATAAAAGCCGTTATGTTCGACATGGGCGGAACGCTTGAAGATCTCTATTTCGACGACTCCAACATCAGGCGTACGGCGCATAAGCTTTACGAGATTCTTCAGCAACGCGGGATTGATGTTCCGTACGATGAAACTGAGCTGTGGAATAAAGTACATCCGGAGATCCTCAGATACAAGGACGAGACGGAACTTACGACGATGGAACTGAAGCCGGAGCAGATCTGGGTTGAATACGGCTTTAGCAAGATCCCGGTTGACCGAGAAAAGCTGATTGCAGCTAGCGAAGAAATCGCACACATGTGGGAAATTACGTATTATGATCGCTCTCTGCGCAAAAATGCCGCAGAAATGCTCGCAGGGCTCAAAGAACTCGATCTATACGTCGCGGCGGTCAGCAACACCTCGAGTCTCTTTCAGGTGTTTGATACACTCGAACAGTACGGCGTACGACAATATTTCGACGATATCACTCTTTCGAGCATTGTCGGTTACCGTAAACCGCATCCCAACATTTTTCAGATCGCGCTTTGCCAGGGGCGCTTGAAACCCGAGGAATGTGCCTTCGTTGGAGATACGATTTCCAGAGACGTCGTCGGCTCGAAGAAGATGGGCTTCGGACGTGTATTCAAGATCAATTCAATGCTGACACCGCTTAAGGACCGAAGTGATTATAACGGCTTTGTGCCGAATTATGAAGTAACCGATATTTATGACGTCTATAAAATTCTCAAAGAGGAACTGAAACAAGCGTCAGTCGAATAGGGAAACCGATCAGGATACTGAAGAACAAACAATTCCAACACGTCGTTGCGATGGCAACCGAATGGGAGAGTGCTAAAATATCGGACAGCATGGTAAGAGAATATAATAGGGATTAGGAGGACGAAACCATGCTGAAACAACGAACCCAATACGACGATGAATTCAAGAAAAATGCGGTCAAACTAAGTTATGCAAGTTCAAAGCCGGTGCGAGCCGTCGCAGACGATCTGGGCATAGCAGTAAACCTGTTGTACAACTGGCGCAAGAAATATACGGCGTCAGGCGAAAAAACGCCAATGGCTACAATGGAAGAAGAACTCAAAGCGCTCCGGCTGGAAAACGCAGAATTGAAAATGGAGCGCGACATGCTAAAAAAAGCAGCGGCCTACTTTGCGAAGCTCCAGAAGTGAAATACAGCTTTATCTTTAAACATCCCGAATACCCGAAAGCAAAGTGGGCCACGCAAATGAACGTATCGCGAAGCGGGTATTACCATTGGAAACGAACGTGGGCTCAGCGAGAGAAGCGCGAGTGCGAGTATGCCGAACGAGTTCGGCGCGTATTCATGGCGGGAGAATGGACATATGGCGCGAGTCGTATCTGCGGGAGGCTCAGAACGGAAGGATTCTCTTGCAGCTTTTACAAGGTGCGCGACTCCATGGACATGCAAGGGCTGCGCTCGATCCATCGTAAAAAACGCCGGCGATCCCTGACAGACAGCCGGAAAGCACGTGGCGACGGGTATGCAAATCTGACGAGAAACCTTCGGATAGATGCACCGTTTCAGGTTCTCTCGAGCGATATCAGCTATATACGCACGGATGAAGGATTCGACTATCTGTGCCAGATCAAAGACGTGAAGAGCGGGATTGTCCTGGCGGAGAGCATGTCTGAACGCATGAAAGCAGAGCTGGTCGTGAAAACGATCCGGAAAGCGTTACGACGTTGGGATATTCCAAAGGGATGCATCTTTCACAGTGATCGTGGGAGCCAATACACATCGGAGAGCGTAATGAAATTACTGGCTAAAGAAGGCTTTCGGCAAAGCTTCTCACGCGTAGGCATGCCGGGCGATAACAGCTGGAGTGAAAGCTTCTTTGCAAACCTGAAGAAGGAAACGGTTCATTGGACCCATTTCCGAACGCGGGACGAAGCCCGGCAAAAGATATTTGCCTATATTGAAGGATTCTACAATACCAGACGAGTACAAAAACGACTTGGGTACTTAAGTCCTATGCAATGGCTAATGTGCTGGAATCAAGGTCTTCAAGAATCTGTTGCTTAGCAAACTGTCCGAAATTGTGTTGCATTCCCTTTGCAGATTTCTTCCAAACACGAACATTTTGCGCTGAGAGTACGAGCGCCTGGCTCGAATTTACGCAACCTGAACTTACATGGAGGCGTTTCATTGAAGGCTGGCAGTAGAGATCTCACACATGGAAATATCATCCGGGAAATACTGATGATAGCATTCCCCATCTTATTCACGCAGGTCTTTCAAAGCTTGTACAACAGCGTTGACAGTATTGTCGTTGGAAATTTTGTGGGCACAACTGCGCTTGCGGCTGTCACTTCATGCAGCGATATTGCGCGTTTGCTGGTTGGCTTTTTTACCGGCATGTCCGTAGGCTTTGGTGTGCTGCTCTCGCAGTACTTTGGAGCGAAAGATTATCAAAAACTTAGGGATGCGATTCACACCGCGCTGCTGTTTGCTGTGTTCCTTGGTGCCGCAATGGCCGTTGCCGGCATTATCCTGGCGCCAACATTGCTTGAGCTCGTCAAATGTCCCGGGGACGTATACCCGGAAGCGCTGCAATATTTAAGGATATACCTGATCGGCGTTTTTTTTACGTCCATTTATAATATTGCTTCAGGCGTGCTCCGCGCCGTAGGTGACTCGAGGACGCCGCTGTATTATCTAGCCGCCGCCTGCGGCTTGAATGTTATTTTGGATTTGCTGTTCGTAACGGTTTTTCAAATGGGCGTTCAAGGCGTCGCCATCGCAACAATTTTCTCGCAATGCATGGCTGTTTTCCTGGTGTTTCGTAACATGTTGACAACAAAGGACGTATACAGCGTCTCGCCGAAGGAGCTCTGCATCGACAGAGTTATATTGAGCAGAGTCCTGAAACTGGGGTTACCAGCCGCAATACAGAATAGCTTGATTACATTTTCGAATTTGTTTATACAAAGATATATCAACAGCTTTGGCTCGTCGGCAATGGCGGGCATCGGCGCAGCGAAGAAAATCGATAAATATGTCAGCGTTGTTGCCGGAGCAATCGGACTGGCAACCGCTGTCTTCGTCGCGCAGAACATCGGAGCAAAAAAATATGACCGCGTCCGAAAGGGTATTTGGTCAACATTAGCAATCAGCTTTACGGGAATTGCGCTCATCGGGCTTCCGGCCTATTTTTTCGCGCCATGGCTGATAAGGATTTTTACCGCCGACGTGGAAGCGATCCGATTCGGGGAAGCAATGATCAAAACGATCGTACCGCTCTACTATGCACAGGCGTTGCACCAGATTTTCAGCAATGTGGTCCGCGGCTATGGATACTCGAGCATGGCAATGATAACGACGGCTATTGGAATGGTTGTTTGCCGGCAAATATACCTGATAACGGCGATGCAGCTCGACTACAATGTTCACAATATCTATACATCGTATCCGGTGGGGTGGATCTGTTCGGCTGTAATGTCCATCATTTTTTATTTACTGATCTTAAGAAAAAAAGCGAAACCGATAACCATAATTGATTCTGTCGGCTGCAAAACTTTCGCTGCACAAAAGAGAAAGTAAAACAGACCGGGTTTTGTAAAGATATCGTCGTTTTTTGAGGATGGAAAGGAGAATGAACATCCCGGATCAAAAAAACAAACAGGTTAATCAGCCTGATCATATCCTTTCCTATTTTAGATTAGAACGTTGGTCGCTCCTTCTGGTTGCGATTACAGGCGTTTTTTATAACGTTGGAATGATTTCAGGACCTTATTTCGAAGGGCGCCTGGTGCAGAGCCTGTTCGACATTTTGGGAGGGCGCGAACAGTTTTCCAGCATGCTCGTACTGGCGGCGGCCTATTTGCTTGTAATCTTAGCAATTCAGGCATTGCGCTGCGCGAAGCGATTCTATGTGCGACGGTTTGCAAATAATACGAGCCGCAACATGCGGCATATGCTCTACAACAGTCTGGTAAACACAAGCAGAAGCGAACTGGAGCGGGAAAACATCGGCGCGGTGATGACGAAAGCGATATCGGATGTGGACGCCTGCGCGGAAGGCATGCGAAAGTTTACAACGGAAGTTTTCGATACGGGTGTGGTATTGATTGCGTATATCGGGATGTTAATCTATTACGACTGGCGCCTTGCGCTGATTTCATGCATATCGACACCCGTCGCATATTTCATTGCAGGTCGCTTGCGGCAGCGGCTGACACGATATAACGGGGCGTACAAAAAAAGTGCCGAACGGCTGAACAGCGCCACGATGGACCGGGTTTCAAACGCTGTTACTTATCGTATAAACGGTTGCGATGCAAACAGGGATTCAGCTTATGAGCGCCGTCTGACCGACTACGAAAAAACAACGGTGGCGGCAAACGTTTGGGAAAATACGATGCAGCCGCTCTATCACATTATTGCAATGTCAGGCGTGATATTCGTATTGTATCTGGGCGGTAAAAACGTTCTTGGCACGGGTTGGAGCAATTGGAACATCGCCGCTTTTACCACGTTCCTGTCCTGTTTTGCCAAAATGGCGCTGAAGTCCTCGAAGGCAGCCAAACTGGTCAATTCCGTCCAAAAGGCCCAGGTTTCCTGGCTTAGGATCAAGCCGCTTATGAAAGAGTATGTTGAGCAATCGACGCTGTCCGATATCGATTTTTCCGTCAAAGCATCGATTCACGTACGAAATCTTTGCCTGTGTTGGGAAAACGGGGCACAGGTGTTGCACGGGATTTCATTTTCCGCGCAGACGGGCCAAATTATCGGCGTCACCGGGGCGGTTGCCTGCGGGAAATCCATGCTGGGAAAGGCGCTTTTAGGGGAACTTCATTATGAGGGCAGCATTGAAATAGCCGGCAAAGAATTGCGCACGCTTAGTCTTTACGAGCGCAGCCGCTTGCTGTCCTACCTGGGACACGACCCGGAGTTGATGACGGAGAGCATGGAAGAGAATATTCGCTGGGGTATGGAAGGTGAAATAGCAGGCTGCCTGCAAACGGTTTGTCTGCAAGACGAAATTCTTGAAATACCACAGGGGGCGGCCGCATCCGTCGGAAGCGGCGGAGTTCGCTTGTCCGGCGGTCAGCAGGCACGGCTTGCGTTGGCGCGCACCTTCTATCATGCGCGGCAGATTTTAATCCTGGACGATCCGTTCTCCGCGGTGGATCAGAAAACGGAACGTGAGATTTTCGCTAACCTGCGCCTGCTGGCCGCAGACCGCATCGTTATTTTCATTTCGCACCGGTTACAACTTTTCCCGCAGCTGGACCATGTGCTCTTTTTGGAAAATGGCACAGGCGTATTCACCAGCCATTCTGAGTTGATGCAGGAAAATAGAATTTATAGGGCGCTCTATGAAGCACAGACGGGGGGCGCGAACCGTGAAGAATGACAACGGGCTTGGCAACATTGTTCGAAAGGCTATCCGCCGGAATATTGGCATGACACTGCTCACTGGGCTCCTGATTGCCACGTGCGTGACAGCAGCGCTGTTTCCGCCGCTTGTACTGGAGAAAATCGTAAATCTGCTGACAAAACACCAGGCGATTGCCCTTATACTGCCCGTTGGCTACTTTGGGCTGCTGGCGCTTTCCGATTTACTGGAATCAGGGCAAAACGTAGCAATTACAGTGTTTGGCCAGAAGATCATCCATCGTTTGCGCAGTGAACTTTGCGCCAAACTGAATCGATTGCCGGCGGCTTATTTTACCCAACACACCCCTGGCCAAGTTACGTCCCGTTTTGTTAACGATGTTGACGTGGTGGACTCTCTCTTTACAAACGGCATTATCGGGATGGCAGCCGACACGCTGAAAGTGCTTAGCATACTTATCATTATCTTTTACAAGAGCACCGGACTTGGAATCCTGATGCTCCTGGTGACGCCGGCGTTATTTATCATGACGCGTGTGTTCCAAAAACGGATGCTCAGCGCGCAGCTCGCAAACCGCGTCGCCATCAGTAAAGTCAGCAATCACTTGCCTGAAACGGTTCATAACATCCGTACGATCCATATTTTGTTTCGGCAAAAATATATGGAAAACAAATATGATTCTTATATCGGGGAAAGCTATCGCGCCCTTGACAGGGCTTATCTATATGATTCCATCTATTCTCCCATCGTTATCTTTATCAGCTCATGTGTAATTTCCGTGATGATGGTGTTCGCCGCTATGGGGGGCGGAGTACAGGAATTTTTCGGAATTTCGGTGGGCACAGCCGTCGCAATCATCGCTTACGTGGGAAAGGTATTCGAGCCGCTTGAAAGCATTGGCATGGAGATACAGAATATCCAGTCTGCCGTTGCGGGTGTGAAACGTATCAACGAGTTCCTGTCCGAATCGGAACGCGTCATACCAAACGTCCCGAGTATGGGGACGTCCGGTGCAAACGGGGAACCAGCGGTCCTGTTCGACCATGTAGAATTTGGGTATGACGCGAAAACAACCGTCTTAAGGGATTTGAGTTTTTCAGTGCAGCGGGGCGAATCCGTTACGTTAACTGGCAGAACCGGCGCCGGGAAAAGCACGCTGTTTAAACTGATACTTGGCATGTATGCTCCCCGAAACGGAAAAGTGATGATCGGCGGCATTAACGCCGACCAGATTGCAGACAAACAAAAACGTGGAATGTTCGGTTATGTGGAACAAACCTTCCATTCGGTTGCAGGAACTGTGGCGGAACAAATTTCTCTGTTTGATGATTCCATCGGAGAGAGGCAAATTGAGTGGGCTGCAAAGCTGGTAGGTTTACATGAGACCATTATGGAACTGGATCAAGGCTATGCCACGCCTATAGAAAAAGTTGCTTTTTCCCAGGGTCAATTTCAGCTGCTCTCGATAGCGAGGGCTGTTGCGGCGCAACCGGACATCCTGCTGCTGGATGAAATCACCGCAAACCTGGACAGTGAGACGGAAACACAGGTGCTGCAAGCCCTGGAACGCGTGTGTAAAGGGAGGACCGTATTGTCTATCTCTCACCGGTTGAATGAAAGCACGCACAGTTCTCGTTCGATCCGCATTGGCGAATGAATTTGAAGGAAGTTGCATGCCGAACAGAGGTAATTGCAGATACCTTATTTAGAAAGGAATATGATTGTATGATTCGTAATGTTATTTTCGATATGGGCGGTGTTCTTATTCGTTTTGACCGCGCGTACTTTATCAGAAGGCTTGGAGTGGACGCCGCAGACGGGCTTCTGCTTATGAACGAAGTGTTCCGTTCGCTGGAGTGGGCGCGATTGGACCGCGGGTCGATCACCGAATCGGATGCCATAAGTAACATTTGCAATCGCATGCCCGGGCGGTTACATGGTGCGGTTAAGGAACTCGTTACTGATTGGGAGAGGCCAATCCATCCAATCGAAGGCATGTATGAATTGGTTCGTGAACTGAAGGAGAATGGATACGGTATCTATCTGCTGTCCAACGCCAGCGTTCGTCAGCACGAGTACTGGCCGGATATACCGGTTTCCACCTTTTTCGACGGGAAATTAATTTCGGCTGATGTGAACCTTGTGAAGCCGCAGCCGGAAATTTATTCTTTGCTCTGCAGCACGTTTTCGCTGTCGCCACGGGAATGCTTTATGATTGACGATACACCGCAAAATATCGAGGGCGCATTTGAGGCTGATTTGTCGGGATGTGTTTTTAACGACAATGTGCAGGATTTGAGAACCGCTATGAAGCAAATGGGGGTTCATATAAAGTAATGCTGCCCATATTCAACTGATTATTGAATACAGCATTGTCATAAAATACGACTTTTGTCCGACAGACATCATTACAATTACGGTAACTATTTTGCTTGAGCGTGTTGTTTTGCTGTGTTTGGGGTTCCTTCGCCAGCGCTCTATTTTGTATCTGGCGTCCTCTAAGGACATGAACCAGTTCATATTCAGGCATTCATCCCGGAAGCTGCCGTTTAACGATTCGACGGCAGGATGAGATTACCCCCAAATGGCGTTAGGAGAAACTCGGAGGTCATAGCAGGACCTTCTTGCTAGGGTTTCCGCATCCTTTCATCAAACGCTCGTTTATTCTTCATTTTGCGAAACAACTGACACTCCGCATCCGTGCAGTATTTTTGACGGTTGTTGGTCGCTACGACGGTCCGACCACAGGCACGACATTGTATGGTTCGTGCGCTTATCTTATTTGCAGTGGATTTATCCGCTCCGCTGACCGCGATCCGGAAGAGCGCGAACCAGGCAATGTCGAAGACGGAGGTTAAAACCGGCGCATACACAAATTCCTTCCAGTGGCTGTTGTAATGTAAATCCATCGTAAGCGTTCGGCAAAGCGAACAAAAGTGATCGAATGCTTCCGCCTCCTTCAGCGAACCGTTCAACAGCTGTCGTGATAAATGCTCCATGCCGTCGCTGTATTCCCCATCATGTGCAAGCTTGGCCGCCGGTTGACGATCATTATCCTTAAGCGCCTTGATCGCGTAGTAGACTTTAATAGCGTAATAAAGTTCTCTAAGGTCTGCCAGAAACTGATCGATTGAGAACGTTCCATATTGTTGTAACCGAATAGAATAAACATTAAATTCCTGACGCGCGGAGGCCCAAACTCCGGGCGTTTTTTCTTGCGCACGAAGAAGGCTCTCCATGTTTGTTGGTACGGGTTCTTCTGCTTTCCGGGCAAGTGGCCGGCCTGATTCGTTATAAAGATTGCTTGGTTCCTTTCGCATAGCTTCTACTTTCGCAAAAAACTCCTGCATGTCGGGTACAAACTGATATAACGTGTTAATTTCATACGGATGGATATGCTTAATACACCATTGCACAATCAGAACGCTGGGAGCAATGGTGTTTCGTTCGTCGTTGATCGTCTCATATAGCGAGTAAAGACGCGAGAGTAACTTTTGTCCGGTAATGGTACGCCGCGGTAATAGAGCAGCAGGCGTCTCAATCTCCACATCCGGTGTGAACATTCCGTTGTCAATGGAATAATTTGCAAACCGAACAGCCTGGTATTCGCTTTCACCAAGCCCGGTAATTCTGCAAATTGAAATCCATTGATCCGTCTTCATATCGTCTCAAAAAATCATAAGAAAGTAACCGTAAGGAACATTTTATTTATTTGCAGTATAGCGCAAACTAAGTATAAGCACAAGCGGAGCACCTTGAAAATTGAATAGCCTGTCCGTGAGGGATACGCCTTCGCCAATGCGCCATGACGGGAAATGAACCCCGAGCGTATGACGAATGGAAGGAAACGCGTGTATGTCAAGCAAGGCATTATGCAGGAACCGTAGCGAGACAGGTGTTGAAAATGTTGGTGTGGAAGGTAAGCGCTTTTGCACATGCCTTCCACTAAAGGAACTAGCATCCGATCTATCGTGGAAGTCAACAAGAAGAGCGTATTGCATTTGAAGTGTGGTTGGATTGGACAGGGCATAAAAACGCGAGAAATACGAAACATGAGCAAGGCCATTCTGCTATCGGTGGATAACAATCCATGGGTGAACGAGAAGTAATTTTTACAGGGAGGACACTATTTGATCGAGTTTCAACAAATTAGAGAGGCAGTGGATATTGAAGAAGTAGCCAAATGGCTGGGGTTGGAAGTACGTGGCGGGAAAACAAGATGCCCGTTTCATAACGATAAGACGCCGTCTCTTTCCTTTAATAAGGAATACTTCAAATGCTTTGGCTGCGACGCGTCCGGAGATGCGATCGATCTGGTGGCAAAATTACGACATGTAAGCATAGCCGAGGCGACGCAGCAGATCGTGGAGGCGTTTCATATCAATTGCACTGTGCCGGCGAAAAAGAAACCGCCGGTGATCGATCACACGAAATTGACGGAATATATCGATTCGTCTATTCAAGCGTTCGCCTTAACGCCAAGCGCTCAGATGTATCTGCAGGGGCGCGGCTTTACCGGCGAAAGCATGATGCGATTTCGGTTTGGGTATGACGCTGTCAGAAAGGCGGTCGTCATCCCATACGGTATGCAATCCGATTATTACACTTGTAGGTGTATTGCGGAAAAACAGTTCTATAAACCGCGCACAGAGGAAGCAGGGCCGGAGCCGCTGTTCTACGAAGAATCGCTCGACCAGGGGGCCCCCGTGTTCGTCGTTGAAAGCGCGTTTTGCGCATTGTCGATTATTCAGGAAGGCGGATATGCTGTTTCCACATGCGGAACCGGCGCCAGGAAGCTCATGGACGCATTGAAAGGGAGATCGACGATCCCGACATTGATTATCTGTATGGACCGGGATGAAGCTGGCAAAAACGCCTCTCAGAAGCTCTGTGGGCAGTTAGAATCCATGGCCATTGCACATTTATCCACGGCAACGCCGGAAGGGTATAAGGACCCAAACGAGCTTCTGATCAAGGATCCGGTTTTGTTTCGAACATGGCTTCAGGATACCGTCGTACGGGTAAGAGAACTGCCGCCCGTCGAGCAGCATACTAGGAGAGGCATAACCGTAATTCCGCCATTGCTGTATACCCTGCAGCCGGAATGTAAGAAGCTGTATCTAAGGACGGACATCGGGAGCAGTAACCTCTTCTCGGATTTTTACAAAGATACCGTCCGATATGTGCCGGAACGAAAGCTCTGGTTTGTATTTAATGGAAAGCGGTGGGAAGCGGACATTGGAAATTTGCAGACGATGGCGCTTTGTAAACAGCTTGCAGACGCACTTCTCGTTTACGGTACCGGCATTCGGGAGGATGAACGGAAGCGTGAGTTCATTGAGTATTGCGGGAAATGGCAGAGCCGGCGGTATCGGGAAACAATACTGAAAGATGCACAAGACGTTTATCCAATTAAAATGATGGAGTTTGACGCAGATCCTTACGCGTTTAATTGCCGTAACGGAACGTTGCATCTGAAAACAATGGAGTTCTTATCCCACGATTCCGAGGAAAAGCTGACAAAGATTTCAAACGTCGTATACGACCCGGCGGCGCGCTGTGAGCGGTTTGATGCGTTTGTGGAAGAAATCATGAGCGGCGATCAGGAGAAGATTAATTTCCTGCAGCGTTCGCTTGGATATGCTTTAAGCGGCAATACGAACTATGAGTGCATGTTCATCCTGTACGGCGCTACGACGCGTAATGGCAAGGGAACACTCATGGAGAGCGTGCTCGAGGTCATGGGCGATTACGGAAGGACGGTACGGCCCGAAACCATCAGCATGAAACAGAATGCCAGCAGTCAAAATCCAACGGAGGATATTGCTCGGCTTGCAGGGATTCGGTTTGCCAACATCTCTGAGCCCAGCAAAGGGCTATTGCTTAATGCCGCTCAATTGAAGAGCATGACGGGCAACGATACGCTGAACGCACGTTTCCTGCACGAAAACAGCTTTGATTTCCGGCCGCAGTTCAAAATCTATATGAATACGAACTATTTGCCGGTCGTTACGGATAACACACTCTTTTCCAGCGGAAGGATCATCATTATCCCGTTTGAGCGTCATTTCGAAGAGAATCAGCAGGATAAGACGCTCAAACAAAAGTTCAGGGAAACGGAGAATCAGAGCGCAATCCTGAATTGGCTGCTAGAGGGGTACCAAAGTCTGGGAACGGACGGGCTGAGGATGCCGCAGACAGTGCGCGCTGCGACAGACCGCTACCAGCATGAAAGTGATAAGATCGCAATGTTTCTGGACGATGAGATGGAGCCGGATGCGAAAGCTGAGGAACGAACGTCTGCG
>Ga0209203_1002364_pt1 | contig 12619 bp, 12 predicted proteins | sample AD_UKC109_MetaG_FD_184423 | JGI IMG/M metagenome (GOLD analysis project Ga0209203, IMG submission 184423) | Active sludge microbial communities of municipal wastewater-treating anaerobic digesters from Hong Kong - AD_UKC109_MetaG (SPAdes)... | ecosystem: Engineered > Bioreactor > Anaerobic >...
CATACCTGTCATAAGAATCGGCCTTATGAGTTCTCCAACATTACTGGAAAATGGCCAGATAGTAGCAGGGCCCTGGCATACAGCCTTTGGTTTTCTGGTTCGTTCAGGCATATATCACAGAAAGATTGCAGCCTGTCTGCCAAAGCCGGGAGAAGCTGCAGAGATTAATATCTATACTCAAAAAAGAGAGGTGCCTCTTATCAGAGGATACAAAAATCAGGGAGTAAAAATGATAGAAAATCTCACCCGGGCAAAGGTTATCAAAATCCGGTCTGATGATAATGTCCCTTCCGGAACAATAAAGGTGGAAAAGGTATGAATTTTGTTTCGGGGTTTACAGCAATCATCGGCCCTCCCAATGTAGGCAAATCAACGCTTTTGAATCGTATTTTAAAGGCAAAAATATCCATAGTTTCATCCAAACCTCAGACCACACGAAACCGAATCCTGGGCATTTACAATGAACCCGGATATCAGATAGTTTTTATGGATACACCGGGTATTCACAAAACCAGAACAGCCCTTCATAAAAGCATGGTTAATTCAGCTCTGGCAGCATTGCAGGAGGTTGATAGTCTGCTCCTGTTGATTGAGATGATCCACCCGAATGATCCTGAAATCCCCCTGATTATCAAAAATCTGAAATCGATTAAAAAACCCTGCATATTGGCCATCAATAAGATTGACTTAGGTCCGAGAGATCAACTTCTGGAAATAATCGATGACTTCAACAGAATATATGAATTTGAGTCAATCGTACCTGTTTCCGCACTTAATGGTGATGGTGTTGATATTCTTCTGGAAGAACTTAAATCAAGGCTTGTTAATGGGCCACAGTATTTTCCTGTGGAAATGAAAACTGACAAACCCGAATCTTTTATTGTTTCAGAGATTATCAGAGAAAAGATCTATTTATATTTGAAAAAGGAACTGCCATATTCTTCTGCCGTAACCGTGGAAAGAATAGAAGAGAAACCGGGGAAAAATATGCTTTTCATTTCGGGCGTTATTCATGTGGAAACAGATTCACAGAAAGGAATACTTATCGGCAGGAATGGCAGAATGATAAAGAATATTGGGAAATCAGCCAGGCTGGACTTGGAGAAGTTTTTCGGCATAAAAGTATATCTTGATCTTGCTGTTAAGGTGAACAAGAACTGGAGCAGGGATCCCAAATCCCTCAGCCGTTTGGGTTATTGAATAATACGCGCGAGAGTTTAGGAGAGTTTAGAGTTTAGGGACGTTGTTGACTATTTACACTATCTCTCTGCTCCGATAGATAATTCTTGCGATGGCTGAGGTGGTGATCCCCAGTTGCCGAGCGGCCTCCGCAAACGACAAGCCGTAATCAACTGTCAATCGCTTAGCAAGTTCGGCACGTACTTGTGATACCTCCCTCCTTCTGCTTCCGCTCATCAACGCCTCAATGGATATCCCCGATTCATTGCAGGCCGCCTCGGTCGCCCCAACTGCTTTATCTTGCCGATCCTTAAAAGTAAATCTGTGCTTTTTTATCAATTCCGCTTCCCGGGTCACACGCTCAACGAATTCACCAGATCCTAAAATACGCTCATCAAACAGTTCATGCTCCCCTATGCGCCTCAACGCCTTGACTTGACTCCAGCCCCCCAATGACCTAACCAATCCTCTGCCAACCAGGTGCGGCTGACTGCCTATCTCGATCCCTTTTTGAACAAACTGTCGATAGACTCGTCTTGACTCCTTCTTCGATGAACTGAAATAACCAAGGACAAAATCACAATCCTGCCAGACATTATTTCTTCTTCCCATCACCGCCGAATGTCCACACCACTGATACCAGTCTAATTTTGAAAGTGTATCTACTTTACCTGCTCGTAAAGGATTCAGGTGTATATATCGAACAAGTTCAAGAAAGTAGTTATCCTCGTCGCATACTATCGATTTGTAGCGGTTTTGAAACAGGTGGCCGTACCTCTTATGGCGTTTGTTGTACGAAATTGCATATCCTGTAAGCAGCTTCCTCATAAATGCAGGCAGCCCTGACTGACCGCTGCGCAATAGAATATGAGCATGGTTGCTCATCAGCGCCCAGGCATAGATTGAGGTCTTCAGATCGACAGACAGCCTCTCAAGTCGTTCGATAAAGTTTCTTCGGTCTTTATCATCATCTACAATCTTGTTGCGTTCGATTCCCCGGATAATGACATGATGAAGGGTTCCAGGCGAATCCAGACGTGCCTGCCTTGGCATTTAAGCATCTCCAGGCTTTTGAATTGAACAGCGTGCGCATTCCCCGCTGCTTGCGCCGGGGTAAGCGAGAGAATACAGATAACCATTTTCTTTGACAATCGAAGGTTCCTCGCAACAGGTTGCGGGAAGCTTCAATTACTATTAGACTTTCTTATATCGCCAATTGTGCAATTTGTCAACAACGTCCCTAATTCCACTAATTCCACTACATGCGGCAGGGAATCGGAAAAGGGGTTGGTATAAAGCCATCGGATTTGATTGAGATCTGCCACACTACAATACCCGTTTTATTCCCTGATTTGCCTTTGCCGTGAGCCTTGGAGGGACTGGTTTGCAACCATAAGATTTGTAATATGTATCCATTGGACACGGCTAAGAACCGAAGATTTTCTGGGGTCTGTTAAACAGACCAGGGGCCGTGCTTAAGACATTCTGTCTAATGCACATTTGCCTTGATCCTGATGGGTGACTGGAGCGGATCAGATTAAGCTGACCGCCAACCTGATAATAATGAAATAACGGATGCGAAAAGGGCTAAAAACGGGCACTGCTGGTATCATTCATGTAGTCAGCAAAAAGGATTGTTTTTTTTGCATGGAAAGGTTTTTTTTCTTGACTTCCCCTTGTATGGGTGCCCCCTTTTCATGTTGCTTAATGGGTGGAACGTGAAACGCCATCTCTTATTCTCGTAAAATGAACCGATAATTTAAAAAGAAACAGATAGAAGCCATAATCGCTTAATGTAAAAATTCGTTGATCAGGTAACTTGTCGCCTTCAATTGAGTCACTTGGATAATTGTTTAAACGATCAAAAAATACTATGGAATCATTTTCTAATTTGCCTCCTTTAGGAAGATAGAAGATATGACTGATATACTGTTTTCTTATGTCGGAGATGTGAGAATTAATTGACTGAATTGTTTTCTTTCTCGTTTCAACGTGGGTCTTTATCAAAGTTTGTTCGTATTTGGTAAGATTGAAAATAGGGGCATACACCATTCGTAATGGCATAAACCGTTTATTGGTAGGATCAATATCACAAGTATTTGACAATATCATACCGGGTACTTGACGAATAACTGTACTGGGTAAATTTATATAGAGCAAGTTTTGTATACCATCTCCTTGAAAAATATTTTCATGATCAGACAATTGTGAAGTATAAATTCTCTGATCAATATTATGGGGAAATTGGCGTAGGTCTTTGAATAATTCTTGCTGAGCTGTTGAAGACAAATATTGTGGAAGATATTTTTTGACTTCTTCAAATGGAATCATATTAAATCCCAAAAATATTCATCTACTGTTTTAGAAAATTCAGGTTCAAGGTCTTTGATATTGTCTAATATGTTTGATGCAAACTGGTGGATCACATCTATTTGCGCAATTGCAATGGCTTGGTCTTTGTCAAGTAACTGATAATAGTCAAAGTTCATTTCTGTTGGTGCTTTAAGTTGAACATTTAGACTACAAAAATCGACAGGAGTAGCGGTTGGAGCCCCTAGATAGGAGTAACACAGAACAGCGGCTGTGGTAACACTCCCAACTACATTTCTGAATTGAGATAATTGCATGTTATTATTCCTCGTAGACTGGATTCAGTGTTTTAAGAAATTCTTGTTCTAACAAATTGAAGAACAATTCCTTTTCTGCTGTATGGGCGCACTCAACAGCGTCTTTAAAGTTATCGAACTTTTCCTGTTGTACATACGTGTCTATGTCAACAATTGATCCCTTTGTGGCTTGATTTTCAAAAATTGCTTCGGCAAAATTTATTAACTTTAAGTTGCTAGCACCATGTTCATAAGGAATTTCTGCTGTGAAATTTATTTGGTTTGCGCCAAGAGTTTTATCATTAAGCTTGATAGATAGATTGCTTTTCTCAAAGACATTAATACCCGGTAATATATTGATATATCTTAAAGCTGTACGAAATTGCTTTTTAATCAAGCCTAATTCTGAAACTTTATTATATGTGTCAAATATTTTTTCCGAGAATACTTTCCATCCGCAGTATTCTTTAATGTTCGTTAACGAAAACACATTTGGGCCGATCTGAATAATAAAGTTATTTTTCTTTATTTTATAATGTGGGGAGAATTTCAAATTCGGATCTTGATTTCTTATCGCCGCAGGTAACTGCAATATAGGCAATTGTTCAACATCCTGAAACTCGTCCTTAAATTGATTGAAGATAATTCCAAAAATTGCGTCACCCGGAAAAGAAGAATCAAATCTAATCTCGAATATTGCTTCAATTATAGGGCAAGGATTTATAGAAAGAGGTAATTTATCCATTTATATATTCCTATAAGAAAGTATTATGCTAAAATATATAGCCTTTTTTATATATTCTTTTTCGCCTTTATAATCAATGGGCAAATTGATGTCAAGTCCGAGCGCTAACATGGCGCTCAGGAGAAGCCGGGACTTCCACTGAACGTTTAAGTACTTGCGGACTTCCAAACTAAGCCAATTGTCCAGGCGCGCCCGCTCCCGGCTTTCCCTTGAAGCGCAGGGTTAAGCATTATGTTTCTTTTCTAATACTTTCCTTATTTTTTCGAGCTCTTCAACTATGGGGTAACTTTCACCTTCAGTACCGAGATATGGTCGTAGATCAACCTGTGTAACCTCCTGAACTTTTTTCCCAGGAAAAACATAAGTAGCTGTGATATTGAATTGCAAAGGACAAGCATCAGGTTTTGATTTTTCACCAAATAAAACCCACCCTTGGGCAAGACCAAAAATCAATTCTGCGTCTGGTGGTAAGCTATCAATTGGAGTGGTAAAGGCACTTAATTCCTTTAGGTTCGCTCTATCTCCAAACTGCAAAAAGTCACGATCAATAGAAAGTCTAAGATTTTGTGCATTTGTTTTTCCAGTATTCTTCACACGAAGATAAAGGATAGGAGTATTAGCACGTATGAATGGTGAAATGGTGATATATGGTCGCATAAAACTTTCTGATTGATTACGCATAGCTTCAACTGACGATTCGCTAGATTTAGCCATTCGATAAGTCAAGTATACATATACGCCTGTAATTATGACCAAAATACCAGTGAGGCTTTCTATTATCATATGACCTCCATTTGGATGTTTAACAAGTTATTCTGTTGATCCACTTATCTTCTCATATTGAATGATACGCATAATGATTACATGTGATTTTTTTGACTCAATATTAAATAAACCTCTTTTAAGCTTATGTCAAATATTATAAAAATATCAAACAAGCGCCCAATACGGTAAAATGACTTAAGATAATTTGACATTCTTTTTGCAAATATATATTTCCTTCATTATGCGTATCATTACAATGTTAATAATATGATTAAAACGGAAAATCTTCATGAAGCCAATACCTTTTTCCCTACAGAAGGAATTTGAAAGATATCTGAATAAGAATGTAATTCAAGGTCAATCTCAGGGAAAGTATAAAAAGTGGCTGCAATATTATTTGGAGTTCTGCCGGAAATATGATTTCAGAGAATCGGACAGGAAAAGTCTCACGCCATTTATTGATAAACTAAAAGAGAAAAATAAAACAAATCAACAACAAAAGCAGACAGTTAATGCAATATCATTATTATATGAATATTATTCAACCGAAAGAGAAAAGATTGATGTATTTAAAACCAATAAAGAGACAATATCAAGTAAAAAATGGGGATTTAAGGTAACAAACGCCGGTTGGGTTTCTTATAATGACCTGAACACCGAAAACAAACTCAGATAATATTCGGACAGCTCCTCGAGGACTTATACAGCATGTACCAGGCAATTCCAGGCATTTAATTTTCAGACTTGTGCAAAAAAAGCACTCAGGGGAAAATCCCCGAGTGCTTTATCTATTCTAGTAAGACAGTAAGCTTTCTTATTTTCCTACATATACGGGCTTTTCCTTGCCGCCCACGCTGCTTAATCCTGTCAGTGCATCAGCGGTTGCAAATATCTCTTTCAGATGAACGAGTTCCTGTTTTACAGCCTCTGATACGGGCATGTCATATCCTTTGTCCACAATCTCATTTGCAAGCTTAAGGGCAATGGGTGCATTCCGTGATATAATCTTTGCTGTTTTGGCAATAAGGGGATCTTCATTTTCCAGAAATTTGCCGCTCAGCAGACCCTCAATATTCGTATCGACGAATAATTCCTTTATCTTCTGCCATTCTTCAGGCAATTCTTCTGTTTTCCTTCCCTTGTTCGGCACAAGCTTTCCCTCGGAAATCATGCTCATTATCTTTCCTTCAATCTCTTCAGGCGCAAACACATAGTCTACAAGCCCTATGGCAAATGCCTCTTCTGCGGAAACCAGCCTGCATGTAAAAAGGAGGTATTTGGCCAGTTCCTTACCGACTGCCCGGCTGCTTCTCTGAGTTCCGCCCAGACCGGGATAGATGCCTATGCTTGTCTCAGGGAATCCCATAATCGGTTTGGGTGTTGAAACCATAACATCAGTTGAAAGTGCAAGCTCCAGGCCTCCGCCAAGCGCCATCCCTTCCATCTTGGCTACAACCAGCTTCTTGCTGTTGTCGATCCTGTTAAGGACCTCCTGGCCGTATGAGGTAAAGGCAAGGTTATCATCCAGGCGGTCTTCTTTTATGCAGTTAATAAAAAACCCGATGTCGGCACCGGCCACAAAGGCCTTCCCACCAGTTGCTTCAAGGACGATTGCGTTAGTCTCAGGATCTGAATCGGCTTCCTGAAAGGCCTTGTCAAGCTGTTTTACAACAATATCATTAAGTGCGTTAAGGGCCTTGGGCCGAGAGATTGTTACCCGGCCGACTTTTCCATCGCGCTTGTAAGTAACATAGACTTCAACATCATTCATTATTCAGTCCTCCATACTTTTTATTTGTGATCATTTGAATTAATTATTTACTTATTTTTGATTGTTTTCTGTATCAGATTCAAAAATCCCGGTCAATCAAAACATGAGAAAGAAGTTATCAGCTATCCAGACTAAAACTGAGAGAACAGAAAATTTTTATCCAAACGGCCTCTCCTGGCTGAAATCCGGTAAAAAGCCGGAGCATGCTTTCTGTCCTGAAGCAGAACTATTATCAGGAAACTGCAAGAAAAGGTTCTCAAAACCAAGGTCCATGGCATGTGAATAGACCATGTTGAATTCTTCTTCAGAAATAACTCGATTCAAGTCCTGATCTTTCTGTTTGAGCACGGGAGAGTACTGGGACATAAGACTCACAGGCAATTCCGGCCCAAATTCCAGGAAGAGGCTGGTCAGGGCATTTACTGAATTTTCAATCTTCCCGGGCAGGATCAGGTGCCTTACAAGGACTCCTTTTGTAGCAATATCAGCCCCGGCCAGACAGGCGTCCAGGAATCCCTTCTGCCTGACCATTTCTACAATCGCTTCAAGGGCGGTTTTTGGATAATCCGGACAGCCTGACAGACTGCCTGCCAGGGATGAATCCGAATATTTGAAATCGGGCAGGTATATGTCACAATGATCATCGGCAATTCGCAGGGATTCAATTGTCTGGTAGCCTGAAAGGTTATAGACTACGGGAATTTCAAAACCATTCGCCCGCAATTGTGAGACAATAAGGAATACATGAGGAAAATAATGATCCGGCGTTACAAAGTTAATATTGTGGACATTGTCTTTGAGTATAATATCTTCAAGTTTCTGATACAGTCCAGCCAGACTTGTTTCTTTACCAAGCCCCCCGTGTGAAATCTGATAATTCTGGCAATAAGAACACCTGAGAGAGCATCCTGAAAAGAAAACTGTACCTGAACCCGTTTTTCCTGTAATAGGAGGTTCTTCGCCAAAATGAGGACCTACATAGGCAACTCTTAATTTATGTGTTTCACCACAAAAGCCCTTCTTTTCAATGCCGTCTTCTTTACCAAGACGGTCTGAACCGCACAGGCGAGGACAGAGATTACACTTTTTATATAATTCAAGCATGAACTGAATCACCAAATATCAATTTATTTGATGTTGAATGTCTGACATCGATGGACCCGTAAAAAGTCGTCACTCCGGCCCCCGCGTCAAGGGCGGGATAAACCAGCCAAAAACACAGGCTGGCAAGTTCCAACCGGAGTCCAGAAGCTGCGTAACCAATTGAAAATGCTGGATTCCGTGTTCCCGTATCGTAGTCCGGGACAGGCTGCGCTTTGCTTGCACGGAATTTTATCCGCCACTGGCGGGGACGAAAATTGAATTACGACACAGTCTTTTTCGTCGGAATGACCAAAAATGGTACTTTTCGACCTTTTACAAGTCCATCAACACATGCCGCAAAAAATTTCCTGATTTTATTTATATGCTCTATTAGACCAAGGAGAGCAATTTTTTCTTCATTTCCATATAAGCCTTTTCCATCAATGGTTCAAGATTTACAATATCCGCAGTATTGTATTCAATCAATCTCTTTAAAGCACTTTGATCGCCTGATTGATACGCATTCCACATCATTACTGCCGCATATCCGTTAAGGCCTTTAATTTCAGGGCCTCTGGCAAGCCCGAAATCTTCTTCTATCTTTTTCAGGCCCCCTGAATATCCGAGTTTTTTTAATAAAAATCTCAGATCTATATGCGCCGGCGGCAGTGAAATACCGGGAAAAAACCTGCGGATGTACGGGACATCGAACATACTGCCATTGAAGGTCACCATAAGGTCATAGTCGGCAATGGCAATCTCAAATTCTTCCAGATTTATACCATTTACAAATGTGTGTACTTTGTGTGCATCATAAAGACCGATAACTGTGATCTCATCATATCCCTGATAACCACCGCTTGTCTCAATATCAAGAAAGACGATATCTTTCTTGAAGGTATCATAAATACGCCACATTTCTCCTGAGGACAAACGTTTACTGAAAAAACTTATATCATTGAGGTGCCTCAAGGAAGCCTCAAGTTCTTCTTTCACGAACTGATCCCGACCGGGAGATAAAACGGTTTTTCTTTTGTTGAAAAAATTCTGCCATGTTCCGATACCTCTCTCCCAGAACATGCGTTCAATTTTAGGGCCTATTCCCTGTATATGGATGAATGTACGCTCGAGCATTAAAAGCTCAAACCTCCTTCAGCCGGATCTTCGCAGCATCGAATTATTACCTGTTAATTATGCCTTATATTTTTTTATATCAAAACAAAAATGAAGGCAAACAAAAGAATCAACAAGGATTTTCGATGATGAATTTATGGTGTTCCGAGAAAAAACCAGATATTATTGACAGGTAACAAGCCTTTCGTGATATAGCATAGCAATAGCCCTTATGGGATAAAGATATCATGGTTTTATTGAAGTCCCGGAGGATTAATGATTACGTCTGTTCCCTCTCTTGTAAAAGTGCTCTGTGTATTCTGCCTGATTCTCAGCCTTAATCGCTTGAGAATCGGTCTCAGTTACTGCCTCTTAATTGGCTCTCTTGCCCTGGGTCTCTGGATGGAAATGGGCCTTTGGAGCATTTTTCTGAGCGCCTTCAAAAGCCTTTTAAATGTCCAGACCATTAGCCTTATCCTGATTGTGGGATCTATTCTGGTAATAAGCCGCCTTATGAAGGAAAGCCGGCACCTTGATCGAATCGTTGAAGGTTTTTCAATGATTGCGCGGGACGACAGGACTGCCGGCGCTGTATTACCGGCCCTGATCGGTCTTCTTCCCATGCCCGGAGGTGCACTTTTTTCTGCACCGATGGTTGAAACGGCCTTTGATAAACGTCTAATGACAAATGAACATAAGGCTGCCGTTAATTACTGGTTCAGGCATATTTGGGAATACTGGTGGCCCCTTTATCCCGGGGTAGTTCTTGCAGTGGCTTTGCTGCAGGTAGAAACCTGGCGGTTCATGACAGTGATGGCGCCCATGACCCTTGTGACAATTGCTGCGGGAACGATATTTATTCTAAGGCCTCTTAAAAGGCACCATTTGCCGCAGAAAAAATCTATTTCATGGCCGGAGCTGAGGGGGTTCCTGTGGGAAATTATGCCGATTCTTATCGTCGTGGCGGTTATCGCAATAGTTGCAGTCACAATTGCTATCCTGAATTTTTTCAATATCCGGATTAAGATATCAGGCGCTCTTTCAATTTTCCCCGGGCTAATGGCCTCGGCAATCTGGGTATGCACAGCAAATCGCATTTCAATGAGAAAACTTGGCTCTGCCATCTTCGACAGGAATATCCTGCCCCTTTTGTCATTAATCGCAGCTATTATGATTTTTAAGGGCATTATGATGGACAGTCACTCAGTCATCCAGATACGCAACGAACTGATTGCCTACCATATCCCGGTGATGATGGTTATAATTATAATGCCTTTTCTCTCCGGATTCATTACCGGAATAGCCATTGGTTTTGTGGGAACTTCTTTTCCGCTGATTATCCCCTTATTCGACAGCACTAATGTTTTCAGTTTTCTCTCCTATGCAGTACTGGCCTATTCATTCGGGTACATGGGCATGATGCTTTCTCCTATTCACCTTTGTTTTCTGGTTACCAAAGATTACTTCAAAGCCAATCTCCTGGGGAGTTACCGCCTGATAATTCTGCCTTCAGTTATGGTAATGGCAGTTGCTGTTATTCTGTTTTATATATCAAGGGCCATGTAGCGCCTTCACAATACACGAAGCTTTTTTTCAGTCCTGATAAGGATAACCTGAATCCCATATCTTATCTGCCTATAAAAAAAATAATTTCAAATTATAATAGATCCTATCATAGTTTGATTTATCCAAAAAATTATCCATATATATCCATAAAAAATATTGACAGCAGCATATTATGGATATATATGGATATAAATATGGATACTCCTGATTTACATATCATACCGGAATTTATAAAGCTGATCTCAGAAATTGATGAGTTCAAAGGAAAATGGCAGGCCCTGAGCAGTCTCTCCCCGGAGCGCCTGGCGCTCTTAAGACATGTAGCTACTATCGAATCCGTAGGCTCTTCCACGAGGATCGAGGGCGCAAAGCTGACTGACAGCGAAGTGGAAAAATTGTTTTCCGGATTAAGCACCACTTCTTTTAAATCAAGGGATGAAGAGGAAATTGCCGGCTATGCTGAAGCTATGGAGTTGATATTTGAGTCTTACAATGAAATCCCGAACGATGAAAATCATATCAAACAAATACATCAGATACTGTTAAGATATTCATCAAAGGACACCCGCCATAGAGGAGATTATAAAAAGTCTCCAAATCATGTTGAGGCCTTCGGAGAGAACGGGAAAAGTCTGGGCATTATTTTCGAAACTGCTTCCCCTTTTGATACGCCATTCATGGTATCTGATTTAATTAAATGGTTTAATGAAGAATCAAAAAAAGTAAAATTACATTCGCTCCTGCTTATCGCAATATTCCTTGTCAGATTTTTGGCAATCCATCCGTTTCAGGATGGAAATGGAAGGCTGTCTCGCATCCTGACGACTTTAATGCTACTAAAAGCTGGATATCTCTATGTGCCTTACTCTTCTTTAGAAAAGGTAATTGAGGACAATAAGGATCAATATTATCTGGCCCTCAGGCGTGCACAATCAACCATTTATACGGATAATGGAAAGCTTAACGAATGGATATTGTTTTTTCTCCAATCGTTAAGAAGGCAGGTCTCTGTTCTCGAAATCAAGATCCAGACTGAAAAGGTTATTGAGCAACTGCCGCCGTTATCCCAGGAGATTGTGCGGATAGCGGCACAACACGGAAAGGTCGCAGTACGCGATGCTGAGAGAATTACAGGCGCCAACAGGAATACCATAAAGGTTCATATTTCTGAACTGGTTCGAAGGGGAAGGCTGAAGATGCTTGGAAAGGGCAAGGGAACATGGTACAAGCTCCCTTAGTGCAAACATAATTTTCATAATCGTCCAGGCTTCTCAACCTGTCCATGCTTAGGCAAAATCAGAGCATAATCCTTAATATATAGTTAATTTTACCATTAATCAGTGTTTCTAAGAATTGATGGCCCAGAAAAAAGTCTCGCAATCGTCATGCAGGACTTGATAAGCCGCCCCGGACCTCGATCCGTGGGCATCCAGAACATATTGAAAAACGCATTGAATGCTTCCGCACTTGATGCGCAACCGGAATGATGAAAAAAAAGAACATTCTTATTTTTACGATTCCGGCAGAATTGATAGTATTAGGAATAATATCTTCTCCGTTTTAAAATTAAAAAACTTAATTGGACATGATAAATATAGCGCAGTATTTACTCTAATCTAATAAGGATAAAAGATTATGCGTAGAGAGAGAGTTGCAGGCCTTGTTCTTGCGGCCGGCGAATCTAACCGTATGGGACAACCCAAGCAGTTACTTCCCATTGATGGTGGCATTATGATTGAGCGGGTGCTTAATGCGGCCCTTGATTCCGATTTGGATAAGGTTGTTCTGGTT
>Ga0209203_1002365_pt1 | contig 12618 bp, 10 predicted proteins | sample AD_UKC109_MetaG_FD_184423 | JGI IMG/M metagenome (GOLD analysis project Ga0209203, IMG submission 184423) | Active sludge microbial communities of municipal wastewater-treating anaerobic digesters from Hong Kong - AD_UKC109_MetaG (SPAdes)... | ecosystem: Engineered > Bioreactor > Anaerobic >...
GGTCGCAGGATCGTGGCGGCCCTCACCGAGAGGGGGGTGTCCCCATCGGTGGTGGACAGAAGGGAGCTCGACGACGCCCCTTTTCGATCCATCGTCGGTGACGGCACCTCCGAGGAGGTGCTGGTGGAGTCGGGGGTGAAGGACGCGGCCGGGGTTCTGATCATGCTCAACGACGACTCCGACGTGGTCTTCGCCACCCTTCTGGCCAGGAACCTCAACGGCGAGGCCTTCATCGTGGCCAGGGCCAACCACCTCAGCTCGGCGGAGAAGATCTACCGGGCCGGCGCCGACTACGTCGCCTCCGTCCCCATCGTGGCAAGCTCCATGCTGGCCAGGATCGCCCAGAGGCAGGAGGAGGAGTTCACCATGATCTACGAGGAGCTGGAGATGACCAGGTTCCGGGTGGGCTTTGGATCCCGCCTCGCCGGAAAGAGGCTTTCTGAGCTGAACCTTCCGGAGAGGTTCGGCTGCACCGTGGTGGCCATCGAGAGGGAGGAGGAGTGCCTCTTCTCCATCGGCCCGGAGACGGTTTTGAAGAGGGGGGACCTGCTTGCGATACTGGGAAGCTTCGAGGGGATAGAGAAGTTCGGCCGCCGTTACCGGTGGCGGTCCCTGGAGAGGTGACCCGCTTCCGACCTCGATCTCTGGAATAAGATCCTGGAGTAAGTAGGCGGGGGATTTGGGCGAGGGAGATGAGGACATTCAATGAAGCGAGATATCTATGATGGTGGCTGTGATGAGGACTGCGATCGGAGCCGCGAAGGGGGGTACGAGCGGGAGAGGGAGATCTGGCCCGATAAGTTCGCCCCCCTCGGCGCCATATTCAGGAACATCCATCCTGGCGACCGGATCTTCATCGGCACCGGGTGCGGCGAGCCCCAGTTTCTCCTCAGCTCCCTGGTGGAGTACGTAAAAAGCAATCCCAAGGCCTTCTTCGAGGCGGAGGTGATCCACGTCTGGTCCCTCGGCGTCGCCCCCTACGCCGACGAGAAGCTGGCGGATAACTTTCGGCTGGACTCCTTCTTCGTCGGCGACAGCACTCGGGACGCGGTCAACCGGGGGGCCGCCGACTACACCCCCATCTTCCTCTCCCAGGTCCCCGATCTCTTCCGAAGGGAGATCACCCCCATCGACGTGGCCCTGGTCCAGACCTCGCCCCCCGACGACCACGGGTACATGAGCCTGGGGGTCAGTGTCGACATCGTCAAGGCCGCCCTGGAGGTGGCGCCCCTGGTCATCGCCCAGATCAACCGGTTCATGCCCCGGATCCACGGGGACGGCTTTCTGAGCGTGGAGGATGTGGACTACCTCGTCCCCTTCGACGAGCCGCTCCTGGAGTACCGCCCCGTCGTCGTCAGCGACACCGCGGCCAGGATCGCCTCCTACGTGGCCCGGATCATCGAGGACGGCTCCACGATCCAGGTGGGGTACGGCTACGCCCCCAACGCCCTCCTCTCCCACCTCCAGGGAAAAAATCACCTGGGCATCCACACCGAGCTTCTCACAGACGGGATCGTGGAGCTGATGAAGTCGGGGGTCGTGGACAACAGCCAGAAGACCATCGACCGGGGGAAGACCGTCGCCGCCTTCTGCATGGGGCGGGCCGAGACTTACGAGTACCTGGACGACAACCCCTCGGTGGAGTTCAAGACCATCGACTACACCAATAACCCCCTGATCATCTCGAAGATCAGGAAGATGACCGCCATCAACAGCGCCATGGAGATCGACCTCACCGGCCAGGCCACGGCCGAGTCCCTGGGCAGCACCTTCTACAGCGGGATCGGGGGGCAGGCGGACTTCATGAGGGGCTCGCTCCTGGCGCCGGGCGGAAAGTCGATCCTGGCCCTCCCCTCCACCGCCCTGGGCGGAACCGTCTCGCGGATCGTCCCCGCCCTCCACCCCGGATCGGGGGTGACCCTGACCCGTGGCGACGTCCAGTACGTGGTCACCGAGCACGGGATCGCCTACCTCCAGGGAAAGAACATCCGGGAGAGGGCCATGGACCTCATATCAATCGCCCATCCCGTCTTCCGGCCCTGGCTGATCGAGGAGGCGAAGAGGCTGAAGCTGATCTACCTGGATCAGGCCTACGTCCCCGGCAAGGGCGGCGAGTACCCCGAACACCTCGCCATCCACAGGACCACCCGCGCGGGCGCGGGCCAGGAGATCCTCCTGCGGCCCGTCAAGATCAGCGACGAGCCCCTGATCAAGGACTTCTTCTACAGCCTCTCCGACGAGAGCCTCTACACCCGGTTCATCTCCGCGAGAAAGAACGTCCCCCACGAGATGAGGCAGGACCTCGTCGCCGTGGACTATACGAGGGACATGGTGATCCTGGCCGTCGTCGAGGGGAAGGGCGAGCCGGAGCAGGAGACGGTGGTGGGGGTCGGCCAGTACAGCCTCAACCGGGACATGCACACCGCCGAGGTGGCATTGGTGGTGAGGGACGACTACCAGGGGAAGGGCGTGGGCACCGAGCTCCTCCACCACCTCACCTACCTGGCCAAAAGGCAGGGGCTCCTGGGATTCTCCGCCGAGGTCCTTTCAACCAACAGGCCGATGCGGAGCCTCTTCGAGAAGATGGGCTTCGATATCGAGAAGAGGAGGGAGGAGGGGGTCTACGAGCTGAAGATGAGGTTCAGGGAGGTGTGATGAACATCCAGAAGTGCTACTCCCAGACATCAGGTGCAAAGTGTTTATAGGCCAAAACCTTTAAATGATCTTGTTGCAATCAATTGGCGGAGGCGGTATATTGGTTATTGGTGATACTTTACTTGATTTCGTCGGCAATACGCCAATTGTCAAAATCCAAAAGATATGCCCCAACGATGCAGGAGATATCTATGTTAAATTAGAAGATTTTAATCCTGGTGGAAGCATTAAAACGCGGATTGCATTAAGTATGATAATTGATGCAGAAAAGAAAGGTATTCTTAAACCCAACTCAGGGCAAACGATTATAGAACCTACCGGTGGTAATACAGGAATCGGTTTATCAATTATTGGTGCGATCCGTGGTTATAACGTAGTTTTGGTGGTCCCAGACAATTATAGCAAAAACAAGATGAAAATATCGGAGGCATATGGTGCTCGGGTAATTCTATCAGATAGCAGGACAGGAAACAATTCACATATAAAACTCGTAGAGAAGATATTATCTCAAAATGACGACTACATATATTTAGACCAATTTTCTAATTTATCTAATCCATTAGCACATTATGAGATAACCGGACAAGAGATTGTTCAATCTCTTGACTGCGTTGATTCTTTTGTTGCTGGTATTGGTAGTGGGGGAACAATTATGGGAATAGGAAAAGCTATTAAGGAGAAATTTGCTGACGCAATTATTGTTGGAGTGCAACCAAAAGGTTGCGATGTATTGAAGGGAAAAGCCATTCCGCATAGTATAGAAGGATTAGCAGTTGGAATAATGCCAAAATTTCTTGATAGTAATGTCATAAATAAAGTTATCTCAGTAGATTTTCCAGATGTTGTAGCAGTAAAAGAGGATTTGGCAAAAAAGGAAGGCTTATTTTTAGGATTATCTTCATCAGCAAATATATGCGGAGCTCTAAATATGGCTAAGGAATTAGGGAAAGGGAGTAAAATAGTAACGATCGCTCCAGATGGCGGGAGAAATTATCTAGTTTAATAAGTCTATACTTCGTTGTAGGTGGTCTAAATGCTCCATTTTGGCTATTAATAATAAAACGGATTTAAATGACGTATACCTAATTAGGCAGGTTCGGAGGGATGTTGAGAATATATTTAACTTATATATGCCAGAAAATATAATGCGAACATCAGGAGTAACAAAAAACAACATAGAAGATCTACAAAAAATAGTATATTCATTTATTTTCGAGGATCTGATGGCTTTAGTTAAAAAGGATCCTGCAGCAAGAAGTTCTGGAGATTACATCCTAAAGACTTATAATACATTCCGGGCAGTCATGTATTATAGAGTTGCCAATGCGTTATATAATTATAATTATATTAATAAAGATTTAAAATTTGAGTTAGCACGGAAAATTTCAGAGGATGCTAAAAAAAATACACTTGTAGAGATTCACCCTGCTGCAAAGATTGGTGCTCGATTTGTTATTGATCACGGAACTAATACTGTTATAGGAGAAACATCTGAAATAGGTGAAGATTGTTATATACTAAATGGTGTTATTCTTGGGGCAAAGAAGATTTCATATAATCCTTCTGGAAAGAGGCACCCAACATTAGGAAATAATGTAGAGGTTGGGCCGTGTGCGAGACTAATCGGGCCGATAAGTATTGGGAATAATGTAGCAATAGCAGGATATTGTTATATTGATCGCGACATACCGCCAAATTCAAGAGTAAAAATTATTAACCAAATTCAAATACTGAGCGGTTTCAATCACGAAGGCTTTCCCGTTGAAACAGAGATATATGGTGTAATTCCAGATGATAATGGTATAATCCACATATACGGCAAAAACCTAAAGAGCCCATGCATTTCAATAAAAGATAATGATTTCAATTTAATAGATTGCCTAAGAGTGGATATTATTGAATCAAATCTTAACAGAATTGATGCTAAATTCTCTATCAGTGAAGGATATAAAATGAAGATAAATGACCTTAAAGAAATGAAAATGTGCATTTCTGAAGGAGAGACAGAACTCATTATTATGTACTCTGCAGGTTTAATGAAATCTATGGAAAGTTTAATAAACAATTAAAGGAGGAACTAATTATGGAACGAAGTGTAGTCCTATTTGGTCCTGCTGAAGCAGGTAAATCGACGCTAGGTGGCTATCTACGTGCAAAACTAGACCCAGATTTTGATATAAATGCTGTTATATCTAAGGTTAAAAAGACAGGCAATTATGACGAAAGCCAAAAATTTGCTTACATAATGGATACCGCTGCAGATGAAAGAATAAGATTAGGGGATAAAAAATTAGGGACAACAAAATATATGCATATAGAAAGAATTAATATGGGTGATTATGATATAACGGTTATTGATACACCTGGTGCACAGCACATTTATCATGCTAGGATTAGAGGAATATATTATGGCGATATTGGTATATTTATGATTGAAGCAAGGAAGTTGGTGAAACATAGATTGCTTAGTATGAAAAGCTTAAATGTATTGCACGAATTTTTCATGCCACTCTTTATATGGTTAAATTTTAAGACACCAGAGAATAAATTAATTATTTTAATCTCTAAAATGGATAATATGGGATATTCTGAAAAAGAATTTGATAATGCGGTCCAAATAATAAAAACATTATGCGATGATTTAAGCTCAGCGACGTTTATACCGGTTTCAATTGATGTTAAAAATGAAAATGACGAAAATGTAATAGCTAAAAACGATAAAATGGATTGGTATTTTGGACCAACATTAATCTCAACATTAAAAAACATTTATGAAGACAAAAAGTTGGGCGCAAGCAATGAACCTTTATTCATGACTGTAGAAAGAGAATTCGATAAAGAGTTCGGGAAAATATTGAGGGGGAAAATAATCAGCGGGATGTTATCTAAAGGCGATGCAATAAATATCTCTCCAATATATAATAAGGGTTATAAGACTGCTTCTGCAAAAGTAAAGAATATTAGAATTTCAAAAGGAGGGGATGTTGAACAAGCAGAGAAAGGGTCGATAGTATCATTACTTATCGATGATATAACAATAGGTAGGTCGAAAATACCCAAGAACAAATTATCTACTATTCCCACTTCTGCAATTACAGATCAAAATACACCAATTAAAATGGGTAATATGTTTAAGTTTAGATTATCGTTAGAAGATGCAGAAAAGTTTAGCCTTAGAGAAATGGTAGGAGTATTATGGTTTGGCCGTATGATATCAACTCATGTTATAAGCAAAAAAATAACATCTGATGTAGGATACGTATATCTTGAACCATATAATATTGTTGCTTCATTAATAGCAACTAATACAGAATTGTATTTTAAAGATTTTTTATTAAAGAAAAGTCAGGAATTTAAGCAAGCTAATCTTGAGAGCATAGGATATGCTACGCAATTAGAATACATAGTAGATAATTTTGAAATAAAAAAAGAAAAAATACCATATATTTTTGAAGGATTCAACTTTACTACAGATAATAATAAACTGATATTCAAAGATATTCTAAATTACTCAGATCTAATTTTAAGAATAAAAAGGTTTGAGAGTAAATTCTCGGAATATAATAGGAATTTATATGAGCTAATAGACTTAAAGATTCAATAAAATGAAATTAGCAGGAAGCAAATCTCAGCAGACTTGCTATCGAGATAGCTGCTAATTCAATGACCAATTTGCTTATTTCAGTGGATTTTTAATCCAATAGCTCGAAGTAAACCCTCCTATTGGATTTCCCTTTGTTCTCGGCTTTGGTCAGCTTTATACCCTTTATCTCGCTAGTATTTCGGACATGGGTCCCTCCACATGCCTGCGTATCTACGCCTTCTATCTCAACAATTCTGATAACCTCTCTATCTGGAACCTTCATGGCTAGGAGCACTAAATTGGGTATGGCCATTGCATCAGCTTTTGATAGAAAGCTAATCTTTACGATATGATCGTCGGTTATGATACGATTAGCTTTGGCAACATATGCTGCCATCTCTGATTTATCAAATTTATCTAAATTGAAATCAATTCTAGATTTGTCGAGACCTATTTGATTTCCTGTTATCTTTGCATCTGTCTCATTAAAAATCACCGCGCCCAAAATATGACAAGCAGTATGACTTCTCATGAACCTATAGCGTCTTTCCCAGTCAATTATTCCAGAGACCTTATCTCCAGGAAGAAGACCATGTCTATCTATTATATGAATCGGTCCAGATGGCTCAACTCTCAAAACTTTGAACTCATAACCATCCCTAAAGAGCGATCCTTGATCAGAGGGTTGCCCCCCAGACTCGGGATAGAAGGCTGTTGCTTCTAGAACTATTCTATCACCATCTACAGAATCAACCAATGTGTCAAACGATTTTACATAGCTGTCTTCATTGTAAATTAACTTCATATTCCTCTGAGAGATACCTCATAATTTATCTACTTGACGCAAGTTCCAACATGACGAAGGCGAAGAGGTCGATGAGTCCTCGCCTTTCTTCAAGTCCAGAAAGAGCAGATTGACGTTCATCTCGCCAGCTTTTGGTAATATCTGGTCACTATTCGCCTAATGCAACCTCTTAGCAGAACTCATCTTAACCATCCTTACCGCCAATATCGGGCGAGATCTGCAACCCAAAAATGCCTGACTAAAAAAACGCTGGAGTATTGTATGAATATTGCAAGACTTCAGGATTCAGATGGAAACCGACAATCTTTATTATGGTATATTATAAATATATATTTTTATCAATCCATTAGGCCGGCTTGTTGGAGGTCGGAATATTTATATTATCGATCCACTTACGTCATATTCGTATAATTCTTTTTTCGAATTCCTTTTTCGGATTACATTTAGCTTTATATCTTTGAATCCAAGTTCTTTAAACATGTCCACATAGATCGTTTCGGTAGGCAATAATACTCCATAAAATGTAGAATTGCCTATTATATAATGAACTTTAGATCCAAACGATAGCGCATTCGCTAAATTATCCAGGTGGGTCCAAATATCTTCGAAATATTTATATATATAATTTGCAAGTAATTGGCCGTTTTTATTATCTTTATGTGATATTTTTGATAAAATATCTATTAGATAATCAGGGTAAAAACTATTACAGCTTCGTTCCCATTCGGAAAGGCGGCTTGTCGCAATGCCCCAAGTTCCACCTATTGTGTTCCAGTCTAGCTCTCCAGCTTCACGGGCCTTTTTTAAATATCCTAACCAATACATATACGGCCTTAACTCCCGGATATAAGAAATACGGTTGGGATAAGGTGGTGAAGTGATAACCAAATCGAATTTTCCAGATATAATCTCACGCACCCTTTTAGAATCCCCTAAAACAACTTCGTTCTTGGTTTTGGGATTTTTGGCTGCAGAATCCAAAACAAATGAAAGTTCTCTCAAAAAGATATTTGATAAAATCTCTGTATTAAATACATTTTTCTCCTCATTGTTATCTTTAAAAGACATCGATTGATGATTAAAAGATGCGTTAGACAATTTAATTAACAATCTACAAGCTGCTATTAATAATAAATTCTTATTAGGTGTCGGGTCAGGAAAGAGGTCGTTTATCGATCCTAATAATTTGCATAAATATTCTACGCTTTTTTCATCCCACCATCGATTTATGTTATGTATTGGCGGAGGTGCAATAGAACTACATTTGTTCTCAACTACATTAGATAAAATAATTTTCACATTCTTCGAAGTTGACTCGATTATATTTTTAGGATATGTATCATTTTTTACCTTGCCCAACCATACCAAAAAGGGATTTATTTCTACTGATGTAGCATGATACCCTAAGTAGCCTGCGCACAATGGAGTTGTTGCAGTTCCTGAAAATGGATCAAGTATACGTATACCTTTCGCCTCATTTTTTAATAATTCATCTACAATTTTCACAGAGTATGCAGGTGTTAAGCGTAACCACCCATGTCTTCCAAGTTTTGAGTTATACTTATGTGTAAAATCAGAACGCTGTCCAATTACCTTTCGGTTCATAAATTGATCCTCGCTACGGTTTCAGTAATGCCTGAAGTATTTGCCCAATCTCAGCTCTCAAAGTGTCACTATTACGCTGTAGAAAACTCGCTAAATCGTAACCGATGACGTTTTTCATAAATGCATAAGTAGACACTAATGGGGTCGTACTATCTGTTCTACCAGTAAGTAACATCCATTTTTCAGCACGATAACGAAAATAAATATCCTCATCTATTTGCGTGGATAATATTAGTGCGCAAGGCAGGTACGCGCTTGTATATGCTGCTGCAGCATTTGCAATATCGGCATTTTGCCTTTTCGAATCTTTACTTTTATATCCTTGTCTTACTTCGAAAACGACGCCCTTTATTGACGAAGCTACGGCTGGATTGATCTCAAGTAGATCTGTTACGTCATTTAACCAAGAACAAATTCGATCTTTGGCATTTTTATCAGATATTTCATCGACCGGTATGCGCCCATCTAAGGATAATTTTCTCATCTCGTTATCAACACGTCTAACATTGTAGGACCATCTTACCTGTTCATCAGATAAATCCAATGTATCTTGTAGGATTAATCTAAACAGATTTTCAAAACCGATGCCGATCTGCCGATAAATGCTTGTCATCCCGCCAGCGGCGCGATGTGCTGCATACATAAGGGAATCATCAAGTCCAAGCCAATGATAAAATGGGTCATTTCCATATAATTCTTTAAATTCCATTAGAGAATAGCCATTTCGTTTCTTATGACCTAAGTTAGGCTTATAACTTTCGCAAGCCCGAATTGGTTTTAGTATCGTATTTAAATAAATCTCCTCGTATTCATAGCTCATTACATGTACGTAGGTTCTTAGATGCATTTAAAACCTCCGGATAATGGAATCGTTTTAATGCTTTCTCCTTCAACTAGTGAGGAGTCCAAAACTGTTAAATGAAAATTATTACCATATTGCTGGTTAATAATTAGCACTCCATCCGACCCCTGCGCCGCCCGGTGACACCGGGACAACGTTTTTTATCAGGACCTGCACAGGTGGAGCAGATGGCTCTAACATTGGTCGAGCAAAACGCCCTCTTGCATGATCACCGCCGCAGGTATAATAGTTTTGAGCAATCAAGAAAAGCGCTGGAGCCGATGGTGCTACCCTCGCACCGCGGCTCGAGCAGATCTCTGAGTTCGGCAAAAAAGACGGGTGATCCGTTGAAAGAGAAGAGCACATGGGAAGAGTTCTCTGATGCGCATGCGCCGATCTACGAGGATAACATCTTCACCAAGAACACACTTCCTGAGGTGGACTTCCTCATCGAGGAGCTGGCGCTCCCGCCCGGCGGCTCGATCCTCGACGTCGGATGCGGGACGGGACGCCACTCCATCGAGCTCGCCCAGGCAGCGGCTATTCTGTCACCGGGCTGGACCTCTCATCGGAGATGCTCGCCCAGGTCGCGGCTTCGGCCGAGGCGGCCGGGGTCTCCGTCGGGTGGGTCCGCGCCGACGCCGCCCGGTTCTCGCCACCCGAACGGTAAGACGGCGCCATCTGCCTCTAGCGAGGGGGCCTTCGGGCTCCTCGGCGCGGAGGACGACCCCATCGGCCAGCCACTGTCGATCCTCGCCAACATCTCTCGATCCCTGAAGCCGGGGGCGAAGGCCCTCCTCACCGTCCTAAATGGAGCGTCCAAGATCCGCAGGGCGTCGAACGAGGACGTAGCGGAGGGGCGGTTCGATCCCCTGACGATGGTCTGGTCGTCGGAATGACCGCCCCGGGAGGGGCTCCCTCCCGTTCCGGTTCGAGAGCGGTCTTTCCTGCCGACGGAGCTGGTTCTCCTCTTCCGCCTGGCGGGGCTGACCGTGGTCGGCATGTGGGGCGGGACGGCGGGGAGCTGGGGGCGAAGACGGCTTGATCTGGACGAGATGGAGATCATGATCGTGGCCCGCAAGACCGCAGACTAACAAGATCACTTTTCTGTCTTAAATAGTTTTTTTAACCAATCGAAAGTATTAAATAAATTTAGGTAATCCTCTTTAATCATGACAGAAGATTATATAGACACAGAACCCTGCATTCATGTATGTCCAGAGTGTGGCCACAAATGCTATTTAAATCGAGGACACTACGTCCAACACGAATGTGATCAGGGACATAAATGGTGGTGAGATTCTATCTTTATGCAGATCTTAGAAAATAAGATAGCCTCGAGCTTTTCCTACTTTCGGTGAATTTGGGCAACGGGCTTTGACAGCGATCCATTCTAAGAATTAGCCTTCTGCAACCTCTATTATAGGGCAAGGATTCGGTGGCCCAGCATCGGAAAGCTCAGGGGGAACGCTTCCACTTCGTCGAAACGGTGGGTAATATACTCGATGAGCTATTTTATATCCGGCTCAGCGAGAAGAAGAATAGAAGAAGAATAAAGGAGAAGGCCGGGTCGGTCACAAAGACCGATCACCTCCCTCCTCTCCTTCACGACGGTATCTTCTCCACCCGTATGGCGCAGGCCTTGTACTCCGGGGTCTTGGCCACCGGGTCCAGGGCGGCGTTGGTGAGGAGGTTGGTGAGGACATCCCGGTAGTGGAAGGACATGAAGGCCACGCCGCGGGACGACTTCTCGGTGACCCTCGCCTTCACCCTCACCTCGCCCCGCCTGGATTTGACCAGGACCGTCTCCCCGTCCTCGATCCCCAGCTCTTCGGCGTCGGCGGGGCTGATCTCGATCGTCTCCTCCGGCCAGATCCACATGATCCCCTTGGAGCGGCGGGTCATGGAGCCGCAGTTGTAGTGCTCGCGCCTTCTGCCGGTGGTGAGGATCAGGGGGTACTCGGGGTCGGTCACCTCGGCGGGGGGCCTGTGCTCGACGGCGTTGAACTTGCCCAGGCCCCGGCTGAAGCAGCCCATGTGCATCGTCTCCGTCCCCGGATGGTCCAGGGAGGGGCAGGGCCACTGCAGGCCCCGGTCGGCCAGCCGCGAGAAGCACACCCCACCGAACATGGGCGCGAGCTTCGCGATCTCCTCCATGATCTCCGAGGGATTGGCGTAGCTCATGGGATAGCCCATCTTCTCGGCGATGATGCAGATCGTCTCCCAGTTGGCGAGGCCAGCCAGGGGAGGGATGGCCCGGTTCACCCTCTGAATCCGCCGCTCGCCGTTGGTGAAGGTCCCGTCGCACTCGGCGAAGCTCGCGGCCGGTAGGATCACGTCGGCGTACCTGGTCGTCTCGGTGGGGAATATCTCCTGGACGACGAGGAAGTCCAGAGCCTCGAGGGCGGAGCGGACCCGGTTGGTGTCGGGGTCGGTCTGGGCGGGGTCCTCCCCCAGGATGTACATCCCTCTGATCCCTATACCTCCCTCACCGTCTCCCTCGCCCACCTCTTCTCTCTCTTCCCCCCCTCCTGCTGCTGCTAGCTGCTCCAGCATCTGAGTGGAGGTGAGGCCGGGATTCTCGGGGAGCTTGACCTTCCAGGCCACCTCGAACTTGGACCGGTTCTCGGGGCTGGTCACCGGCTGATAGCCGACGTAGCTGTTGGGAAGAGCCCCCATGTCGCAGGCCCCCTGGACGTTGTTCTGTCCCCGGAGGGGCATTATCCCCGTCGACGGTCGGCCCACGTTCCCCGTCAGCATGGCGAGGTTTCCGAGAGACATCACGTTGTAGGTTCCTGTGACGTGCTCGGTCATCCCAAGGCTGTAGATGATCATCGCCTTCTCGGCCCCGGCGTAGAGCCGGGCCGCCTCGATGATATCCTCCTCAGAAACTCCGGCGATCTCGGCAGCCCTCTCGGGCGGGTACTCTTCGACCACCTTTTTGAACTCCTCGAACCCCTCGGTCCGGCCGGCGATGAACTCCCGGTCCTCCAGCCCCTCCCGAAGAATGACGTTCATCATCCCGTTGAGGAGGGCGATGTTCGTTCCAGGCCGGAGGTTCAGCCAGACCTCCGCCCGGTCGACGAGCTCGATCTTCCGGGGGTCGGCGACGATGATCTTTGCGCCCTT
>Ga0209203_1002371_pt1 | contig 12608 bp, 10 predicted proteins | sample AD_UKC109_MetaG_FD_184423 | JGI IMG/M metagenome (GOLD analysis project Ga0209203, IMG submission 184423) | Active sludge microbial communities of municipal wastewater-treating anaerobic digesters from Hong Kong - AD_UKC109_MetaG (SPAdes)... | ecosystem: Engineered > Bioreactor > Anaerobic >...
CCCGAAGGGATTGGTATCCAGGACACCCTGGACGATCCCTGCAAAGGTGGCGACATCCGCAATCGGAGCTGCAAGCTCACGGGTTGCCGACTTGACATTGCTCTGCTGGACAAAATCTGCCATTGCTGATACTCTCCTGTCTGCCCTGTTCCCGGGAATCGAGTAGACGTGGAGTATATAAAGAAAAAGGAGTATTTGGGTGTGACTGTATCAGGGGATTACTGAGTATTTCGTAAATCCCGTGATAATTGGGGAAAAATTTTTTAAAACTCAAAATAAATTAGCGGAAAAAGGTAGCTGGCATGGGATTATGGGATAAATTGATGGAAACCTTTTCTGAGGCGCCAGAATGGAAAGGGAAAAGATTTGAACAGTTTGTAATTAACAAATTCAACCCAAAATATTTCGATATAGTTGAGCAGACGCATTCCTGGAAGACAAACCAGGAGCGGTATGTTGAGAGTAGCCTTAATCCGGACTATACGCTGAGATATAATCCGACAAAAGAACTATTTGCAGTCGAATGTAAATACCGCTCCGGATTAAACCCTAAAGGAATGCTTGAATGTTGCAAGCCTAATCAACTTACACGCTATCGGGAATTTGAGAAGCAAAGAAATATTCCGGTCTTTATGGTTGTCGGATTTGCCGGGCTTGACGACGATCCGGACGATCTCTTCGTGATACCCCTCAAGGAAATGAAATATCCGGCGCTCTATCCAAGCGTGTATCGCAATTACAGTAAGAATCCAAAGACAAATTTCTTCTGGAAACAGGGGAAGCTTTCATAGAAAGTCCTGGCGAGGGATTGACATAGTAAATTCGTATGAAATCACCTGGAAGTGGGTCCCCTTACAGATATTCGGGATGGGGATCGGCATCTGGTTAATGGGGACCGGCGCATCATTCCAACCGGGACGCTGCCCGCCGGGAGGACCGTGTGACCCGACTCTTGCCATCGTGTTACAGGCGATTGGCTTTGTATTGTTCGTTGTTTCAGGTTATAGTCTGATGAAAATGAGTTTTGGTCCGCTCAGGAAATAAATACGCACCCATCATTCAAACAAATCATAAGTCCTATTATGAGCAAGAACTAACTTGATCTCATCCCAGGAATAATCATCTCCAAGGAGATCTTTTATCGGTGTCAATCTCGAAGTATCCAATTTTTTTGCTGCAGCTAATATTGCCTCTTGTTTTTCGCGAGGTATTATACTATCCAGATTGAGATACTCGCCAGTATCCATGATTTTTACGAGGTGATCTGAAATGGTACTTTTAGCAAGATTGCGATTTGACGCAATTTGACTAATCGAATAACCTTTCCTAAAAAGCGATAATGTTTTTAGGAGCGAGGGTGTCAGATGAGTTGTTTTTTTTGTATCTCGTTTTGGTTTGGGCCCTCTCTCTTTAACCGGTGTTTTCATGTTTGTTTTCTTCTTCCGCAATTCGTTCTTATCGAAATCCTGAAATTCAAAAAGAGTAATCTCATCTTTATCATCTATTGCCTTCAGGGTAAGACGCTGTTCCTCAGTTAGTTTCCCAAAAAACACGTAATATTTATAAAGCGAATGGTATTTTTTTAATTTCCACACAGATCTGATCCGAAAATACATACCGACATCAAACGCAGCGAGAGGAATTGAATCGAGAAGCCAAAGAACATCGATATAGGAAAAAGAATTATCCTCATTTTTCAAGGGGACTATGGTATTTGATTGAAGTTTGTATTTTGCTGATAGATTGGCGATTTTCTGAATTATAAGCGAACGAAACGACTTCCAATCTAAATACGAATAATCAATGGTGGCATAAATCGAAAGAATATCCTTATTTACAGTTTGGATAAACTCAGCATTTTTATCCATTGATCAATTTTCTATTGCTTAATTAAGAAATAAGTTTTCGCGTCAATTAAACGAAATTTTATGGTATATAACTTTGAAAACCATATTATGGCCGAATTCATCCCTGACAAACTTCCGGCGAGGGCAAGCAGGGGTGAAGAACGTACATTTGGGATTTTAAAAAGGTTACCAGATGACTATTTTGTCTATTATGAACCCAATATTGATAATAGACGGCCTGATTTCATCGTTATTGCCCCGGATCTTGGAGTTATGGTTATTGAGGTCAAAGGGTGGTATCTCGAAAGCATTCTCCGCGCGAGTGATTCCGAAGTCATAATCAATGACAATGGTCTAATAAAACAGGAAGTTCATCCATTAACCCAGGCAAGAAATTACCAATTTCATCTTATGAAACGTTGTGAGCACAATTCTTGCTACTCCCAATTGCTGCATAAAGACGGACCGCTGAAAAATAAATTCCTCTTTCCATTTGCTCATTTCGTGATTTTATCAAATATTACAAAGACACAACTTTCTAAAAATCCAGGTAATGATCTCACGGAAGTTTTCCGCCCAAGAAACACGATAACTCGAGATCTTCTTATCGAACTTGAAAATGCTTCGTCACAGGAAATAGCCTCGAGACTGCGAAATTATTTCGATCCCTTCTGGGAAATCAAACCTCTGACCGAAGACCAGGTAGATGTCCTTCGCGCAGTGGTTCACCCGGAAATCATTCTTAGCTATATCTCTTCGAAACCGCATTTGGTGGCAGAACCTGAACCAGTATCTCTGAAGGTTCTCGATAGAAGGCAGGAAAACAATTCACGAAAGATCGGTGAAGGTCATAGAATTCTTTGTGGAATTGCTGGATCCGGAAAAACTGTACTTCTCATTTCACGGGCAAAGTGGTTACACGACAGGGATCCCGAAGCACGTATCCTTCTCCTTTGCTACAATTATGCCCTTAGCATAAATCTTCGACATGTTCTTTTAGGATATAAACGAGTAACAGTGGCACATTTTGACGGATGGGCCAAGATGAATGGAATTCCACGGAAGAAGTTAGATCCATCAACTGGCAAGATGGAAGACGACGTGAGTCTTGGTAATCGATTGTATGATTATCTAAACGAGGGTGGTGGTGATCACCGCCTTTATGATGCAATTCTAATTGACGAAGCCCAGGATTTTCCATCAATCTGGTTCTCATGTATTTTATCAGCACTTAAGGATCCCTATGACGGTGACCTCCTTGTTGTATGCGACGGAAACCAGGGAATTCGTCCTATCGACGCAATAAATTGGAAATCAATAGGGATTAAGGCGCAGGGTCGGACAATTCACCGTTCACTTGATTTAGATAAAAATTACCGCAACACGCAGGAAATCCTGAAACTTGCATCTCATTTCGCATCGGATAGTTTTGAAGAATCAGAGGATTCTATTGGGATAATCCCTGTTAAACCAGAACAGGCAACTCGGCGTGGACTAAAACCCTTCCTTATTCAGTGTGCTGGCCACGTCGAGGAATGCCGCAGAGTGGCAACTGTTGTGAAAGGATTAATATTAGGCATTCTCCCCGATGGAAATCCTGGTCCGAAATTTAATCCTGATGATATCGCGATCCTGTACAGAAAATCATCTTCAAAAGAAAAGGCGCTACTCTTCAATTTGGTTGAGGAAATATCCCAATTTACTCCAATTCATTGGATCAATGAAGACTACAAGTCCAGACAAAAGATAATGGATACGGGAGTGAAGCTTCAAACTGTTGATTCTGCAAAAGGCCTCCAATATCGGGCGGTCATTGTTATGTGGCCCGATTTATTCGTCCCATTCAATAAAGAGGATGAGATGCAGGAAAATCGCAGGATGTATGTGGCCCTAACGCGCGCTGAAGACGTTTCTTGTGTGACATATTCGAAAATAAATGATGTTGTCGATAAATTACTCGTCCCCGGCGATATTGTCAAGTGCTGACATCCCCTCCCAAACTTTCACCGAGCGTGGTTCCTGCCTATATAGATCCGATCCAGAAAAGATCTCATTATGAAATATCTCATGTCAGACCAGACCCTCTTCCGGGACAGGGACGTGTTCGAAGCAGATTACCTCCCGGAGCAGTTCAATTACCGCGATGCCCAACTCCGCGAGATGGCATTTGCCATCCGGCCCGCAGTCTTTGGGTCCAGGCCGAACAATGTCGTTCTCAAAGGGCTCCCCGGGACCGGGAAGACAACCAGTGTCCGTCACCTCTTCTCCGAGATCCGGGAGACCACGCAGCGAATCGTGCCTGTCTATGTGAACTGCCAGAACCATCATACGCGGTTCATGGTATTTACCCGGATTTACGAGGGAGTCTTCGGGCATCTCCCGCCTACGACAGGCATCTCGCTCCGGAGAATTTTAAACGAGGTTGGCTGTGCATTAAGCGAGCGGAAAAAAGTGCTCCTCGTATGCCTGGACGACGCGAATTACCTGCTCCACGATGGAGTGCTCAACGATACGGTCTTCTCCATCCTCCGGCTCTACGAAGAGTTCCAGGGGGTGCGGAGCGGGGTAATCCTCACGGTGAGCAACACCGAGACAGATTTCCGGAAAGAACTGGATGCCTGTGTGATATCGTCATTGCAGCCCACGGAGATTTATTTCCCTCCATATTGCTGCGATGAAGTGAGAGTCATCCTCCAGGAGAGGATCCACCAGGGGGTGTATGCGGGGGTAATCTCCAGCGAAGTGTTTGAGCTGATCGTGGAGAGGGCCCTGCTCGCCGGAGACCTCCGGGTGGGTCTTGATCTCATCCGCAGAGCCGTACTCAGCGCGGAACAGGACGCGAGGAAGACGGTAGAGGCTGGTGATATTGAATCTGCGTTTGAAATATCGCAACATATTCACCTTGCCAATTCGGTGAAGATCCTGAACAAGGAAGAGAAGAAGATGCTCCGTTCCATGGCAGAGTATTCCCTGCAGGAAGAGCGTATCATGTACTCAGGGGAGCTTTTCGATTCAGTGCGTGAGGCGGCCCCCATGGGATATACCACATTTTTCGAACGGTTGAAGAAGTTCGACGAGATGCGGTTGATCAGCATGAGGTCCTGTTGGCGTAACGGGAACACGAGGGAGATCAGCCTCCGGTATGAGGCCGAGAAGGTGATGGAGGAGTGTGGGGGGTGAATGGAATGGCACATCTTTACTTTCACTACACAAAGCACAAATAAAAATCACATATCAATATTTTGAGATAATAGGAATCCTAAATATTAAACTGGAAGAAATCAATGAGAGATACCTTTGCAAAACCATTCCTTAAATGGGCTGGTGGTAAAACACAGTTACTCGAGGAATTTGAGCGGAGGATTCCCCAAGGACTAAAGGAAGGAAAATATACTGTTTTTGTTGAGCCATTTGTGGGTGGCGGAGCGGTCTTTTTCTATTTCAACAGCATCTTCGATTTCGATAAGTGTTATATTTTCGATATCAATGAAGAATTAATATTTTAGTTACGCGGTTGCACGCAAGGGGATTTATGTCAAGTTCAAGCTTTTTTTTATTTTTTTGATCGATTTCAACATCAAAATAGTTGTTAATCACGAAACCGTAAGCGATTACGCAGATAAGAATAGTACCTATCGGAATAAGGTCTGGAGAAATTCCACAAGCCACATACGCTCCGATAATTGGAAAAAAAGTGTAAAATTTTATCCAGTCCGATATTCTCATCATTTTAAGATAACTATTTATCCGCTCCATTTTTTACCGTCCCCGGGTCCATGTAAAGGTGAGGATGTCGGGTTTCATTCGAAATGTATTTCTATCGATACTGTAAGTTCTGCGCCCATTTCAGTCAGTTTAGCCCTCTTCTTCTGGATGGAGGGTGGCTGTCCCCCCTGCCGGGGATGATGGCTTCTCAAATCTCCCTATGACTGACAGCACGGCGGGCATGACAAAGATAGCCCCGACGAGCGAGAAACCGACAGCAATCAGTGTCGTAATACCAAAATTGCTGATGATCGGGAAAGTAGCAAGACAGAGTGCCGAAAACCCGAAAAAGGTCGCAAGACCGGACACCGTGATCGCAGTCCCGATCTTCCGGACACTCTCCTGGATAGCGGCGAGATTGTCGTGCAGGCGCTCCTTCTCTTCCGCGTAACGCTCCATTACGAGGATGGTATACTCCGCCGCAACCCCAATCGTCATTGATCCCAGCGTGGCGGTGAGGGGGGTATAGGGAATATTCAGGATATACATTATGACAGCATTCCAGCCGACGATGAAAACGATGGGGATCATGGGAGATACTGCGTGAAGATGGCGGTATACGAGGATCAGGAAGATGAAGACGAAGATAAATCCAAGATATGTCATCATCTCTTTCGATTCTGTCAATGATGAGAGCATCTGGGTAAATAATTCAAAATTGCCCGTGGGGGTTATTGTTATCCCGACCGGTGGTTGGAGGAACCCGATATCCCTGATCATCTGCTGTTTCAGGGAGTTTTGCCCCTTCATATCAAGGTCAACAATGTTGAATTTTATTACTGCATTCATCGAACCGCTGAGGTACTGCCCCCTCACATCCTCCGGGATGGTTGCCAGCACCGCATCAAGATCGGCCTGGGTTTCCGGCATTTCACCGCCATTGTATGCAAGGATGTAGGTGACAATGCTCGTTGCCCCGGTTAGTTCAGTATGGTGTAACGTTTCGTACTCCTGGAACTCCGCAATCCACCTCACAGTATCGAGATCCGTTACATAGCCCCGGATATAGAAGTCTGCAGTACTTGTCGCTCCCAGAATGCGTGTGACCTTGTCAATATTGATCTTGGCTGGCATATCCCCGGGAACAAACTCGTTCTCGCTGGTCTGGACCGGGATGAGGGGGTCGATATGGAAACCGACGATTGCGATACAACCGACAATAACAAGGAGGGGTATGGGATTTTTTGCAATCTTTACTGACACGTCAGTGAGGAACTGCCCATAGGAAAAGGATCTCATCTTTCCGTTTTTTATGTTGCGGCTTTTTTTCGGTGTACCCAAGATTGAATCACACGCATCTGTCCCAACGGCATAACACAGGTCGGTCCTGGGTTCTTTGGGTTTGTACTTTAACAGGAGGCCGAGGGTGGGCATGCCGATGCAGGATACCCAGTACGAGGTAAATATGCCGATAATGGCCACGAGCCCGAAAGAACGGATCATCGGGACGTCTGATACAAACATTGCCAGGAATCCCACGCAGGTGGCAAGCATCGCGTACAGGACGGCAGGGCCTGTCCGCGTAACTGTCATGAATACGGCGTCATGGAGCGATCCCTTCCTTGCTTCCTCGTCAAACCGGGCATGGAACTGGATCGCATAATCGATGCCAAGCCCGATCAGTACTGGAAAAGCGCCGATCACCGCCATATTCAGCCCGATCCCGACAAGACCCATCAGCCCAAGGGAGGTCACCAGCCCGATCCCCACGAGCAGGACCGGCATGAACCGGTACCGGACATAGGCGAAGATAATCGCCATTACGATGATCATCAGGATCATGGCGCCGCCGATGAGGAGCCCCATGTTACTCGCCAGCCCTTCCTGCATCTGCTGCATGAAGGCAGGGGTGCCGGATATTTCCACATTTACTCCCGGAGGCTCTTCGGTGTGATCCACGACCGATATCACATTATTCAATGCAGACTGCTGGACGTTGTCTGACAAGCCTTCCTCGAGCTGGATCTGGACAAGAGTGAGAATATTAGATGGCACTACCTGGTTGCGGACGTCCAGGGGAAGTGAATCAACAACACGGTCGACTTCTGCCCGTGAGGCAGGGAGAGTACCCCCATTGGCGCTTTTTAAGACTTCGACAATACTATTTGTTCCCTTAATATTCTGCTGCTGTCTGAGATCCGTTTCGAGGTTGGCAATATACGAAAGGATATCAGGGTTCAGCGGATCACTGGCTTCAATAATAAGGATTATCGAATCAGACTGAAAATTATCCGAGTATTGGGAATAGATAATTCCTTTTTCAGAATTCTTGTCAAGGTATGTCTCCCATCCTGTCTGCATGCTCAGCTGGGTCATGCCGTAGATGGCGACACAAAAAATGGCAACAATTAGTACGGCAACCAGAAGTGGCTTACGGTTGATTGTTCGTGCGATGCCTTCAAAGATTTTGGCTATCATTGAATCCCGGAATCCTGTATTTTATCTCCCGAATCTATCAGAATGCCATTTTTTCCGGGCCCGTGTATTACAGAAAAAATCACCCGGATTGTCGGTATCGTTACGAGATCAGCGCTCCTGGCGACGTCGGTAGAACCAATACCCGCTTCCAATGATACCTACTACGATAATGCCCAGTACAAGGGGGCTGAATAATACGGTAGCAATACCAGTGTCCTTGATGACATTGAGACGGACCTTTATCGGGTCTGATATGATGCTATTGTCCATGGCATCCCTGAACCTTACTTCGGAATCAAGCCCGTACTCCTTTTTGGTAGCCGAGCCATCGACAGATATCTCAAAGGCTGCCTCTTTCGTCTCACCGGGTGTAATGGTTCCCAAAAAAGCTGTATCATCACTGCTGGTGAACGGGTCGACAGTACTGATCCGAGCCTGGGCACTGTAGACGGTAGCGCCACCGGTGTTTTTATATTGGACAGTGATTACCTTTTTTTGGCCGGGTGAGATTTCAATGGGATCGGAAAGGATAGTGAATTCAACCTTTTTCCCGACGGGAATTCCGATAGTCGTCCGGTCGGTGTCGACTATGTCACCTTCATAATTCTCGTAATTCACATAGACATCCAGCGGATATGTTTTGTTCTCCGCATCCTTGTTCACGGAAATCTTGAATTTTGAAGTAACCTGTGCCCCTAGAGGAAAATCGCCGATATAGGTGCTGCTATCAGTCGGGATGACCGGGCTGTTATCATTGCGGGTGATCTTCAGGATTACTTTTTTCCCGTCTTCCTGCCCGGTGTTTTGTATCACGAGGTTCAGGTAACCTTCCGTTCCTGCATTTATATGATCAGTACCGGATGAAATGATTGAGAACTGCAACTCCGGCTTGATTTTAACCGGGAGCAGGAGGGTCTCATTTATTTCCCGATACCTGTACTGGATACAGTCAGTCCCGTACTGGTCTGCAGCCCACAGGTAGGTGTACTGAATGTTCAGGGGAAGATCATAGGTGCCGACTGTTGCATTATGGGGAATTTTTACATTGAACTTCACCAGGATGCTGCTTCCACCCTTGAGGTCCCCTATCATCTGGGGATCACTTTTGATGATGAGGGGGGAGTCTCCCGAACTCAGTTCTATAGTGATCAGCTTTGCGGTATTGGGCTGATCCTCCCGGTCGATAATACCGGATTGAACGAATTTAAATTCGTTGAGTCCTTTGTTCTGGAGCTGCACCGAGATGACCGCGTCATCTCCCGGGCTGAATTCATTCGTCCCCGAGACGACTGCTGTGAGCCCGGGGGAGCCCGCCATGTATTTTTCACCGGCACTCACAGGAGCGATCACGATGAATCCAAGTACGATAGAGATGAGGATTCCATACCCCAAAAGGCTGAACCGTGAACCTGGCCTGGTGATTCCGGGAAGGGAAGTCTGATTGCAGACATTCGATTCCGATGTTTTCTCAATTCTTACCATCTTTGTTTCCTCAGGTAGTAGTAAATATATTTACTACAATATGATCTATTCATGTTACCCGGGAACAATAAAAAGGTATCTGGTTTAGTAGTAATAATTTTTACAACTAATCTGAATTGAGAAAACCCGGAAAAACTAATTTGGGGGAATTATGGAAAATATTCCAGGTAAAAAGCAATTTAACAATAGATGTGAAATCACTGGTATGGACAATATTCCACGCACTCTCATCAAGTCACTCAATACATTGGGCCTGACAAATTACGAGGCAAGGGTATACGCAACGCTTGTTCTGTATGATCATGCACAGGCAAAAGAGATCGTCGATTTTCTTTCCCTCTCAAAGCCAAGTGTATATGAAGCGCTGAACAGCCTGGCGGATCGGGGTCTTATCGTGAAAAGGAGCTCGAAACCGGCGAGTTATAGTGCGATCTACCCTGAAATGGCAATCAGGATACTGATGGATGATCATGAGAAATCATCGGAACAGGCCCTTTCGGTATTGAAAAAACTGGAAAAAGAGAAGGTAAGATCCGATGAGGAGGACGCTCTCTGGACGATTTATGGTGAGGCTAACATTAAGTATAAAATTCGTGACCTTTTTGGCAAGGCGAAAAGTCATCTCATCTGTATTTTAGGGGACCACCACATTGCGCTCCTGGAAAATATCCACGTCAAGGATATTCCCTTAAGGCTGATCGTTCTTTCAGGTTCCTCTGATCTCGAAGAAAAAATGCACACACTATTTCCCGGAAAATATGCAGAAATTCACATCGTCCCCCCGGAGAGATTCAACACAGCCCCACCCTTTCTATTAAGTGAGTTTGCCGAGGCCCGAAAATTCATGAAGCTCGAGAACATGCTTGAGGTGAACGCGGATGATGAGGAACTCCTTATTATTCCGCCGTTCTTTCACGGGAGCAGTTATGTCCTGAATACAAGGAACAAGGGAGCCCTCTACTATATGAAAATGTTCAGAGAGCTATACTGGAACTGGCTTATTGAAGGTGATGAAAGTCAACAATCGTCACCTCTCCAGCAAAAGAGAGAAAGAACCAATTCTTCCGGTCCAAATATGACTGACTCAATACAATAAAAAATTTCAACAATTTCCAGCAAATTGCCTATTATGTATCATAGGTCTGCCTGGATCCCATCCTGACATCACAAACCACAATAGAGTGGAAGAGGCCGTCAAAGAGGATTAGAAGATTTATATATTATCGGAAGTACAAAGAGTATTTTCACCGAATACCTCATTGAGGGCCCCAATTCCATTTCAGCAGATACTGACAAGGATAATACGATCTCAGCCGAAGAGGCCTATTATTATGCACGGCCGAGATCCACCACCAACACAGCATCTTTAATGCATCCCCAGATTTATGATGGTAATCCATATGGAGAGATAGAACTGGTTAGGTGCTAACTGGGACAACAACCCCTCCCTATAACAGACTCCAGTCCGAACATCACAGGCATAAATGGATCTGTGAGAACTATCAATTTTTGATGCTCTGCAGGGTCGGCATCACGAACCCGCGTATAGCAGATCCCTTATGCTCTAACGTAACCATCCTGTCACTTGTGTCATTATCTTAATCGGGAAAGGCAGAACCTTGATGACCTGGGGTGGCCGAAGCGGAGGCAGAGAGAATCGCGACCTGCACGATCACGGTCCCTTCGGCATGGTACGAGATCGAGTACGGCCTGGTGAAATCTTCGGCAAAGTCGGAGGCCTGACGATGTTTGGGCTTTCCACCCGCAGGAAGATGGTTATCGCCGGATGTGTCCTGATCGCTGTAGCGGCAGGACTGGCCTGCAACGACCAGCCCCATGTTGCAGTTGTTGTAACTAGCGATGTGGGGGTTGTTGGAGGTGGTGGTGGGAGGGTAAATTATTTAATGTGTTCCCCATTCATTTTTGTGTCTAATTCGAGAGAGGCATAAACCTCAAACCGGGTTTGTTCAACAGGATCTTCAATCTCTATGATTCTTATTTGCATTTTTGAAACTCTCTCCTTCGCCGCATTATAAATAAGCGCGAATTCAGGATCAAGTTCGAGATCTCTTCGGCGCCTGTTAATGTCAATTCCAGATTTTTTCGCGTCTTGTTTAGCGATATTAAAAGCAAATGTTGCGGTAGTGTGACCTGAACTTTGCTGACTGTGTTCTTTTAAACGAGATTTTAATCGTTCTGATCGTCCAACATAAATCGGATTGCCTTTTCATAAAAGACGTAAATACCTTGTTTAGGAACATTAGCCAAATCATTTCTTGTTATAAATGGAGAATTTTTGGGCCTTGTAGAATTCCTCAAGGATAACAAGAACAAAAGAAATCAATCGTGAGAGATTATAGACGATTGCTTTCATTTTAATCTCTTTGAACTGGAGCCTGTACCTTCTGGCCTTCAGGGATTCTCCGTATTTCCTTTTCAGTACAGAGAATACAGTTTCGACCTTGTTTCTCTCATGATACATATCGAGATCAAATGAATCAGAGAGTCTCTTCCGATAGTATCCAGAGATCCGTTTTCTTTTCCTTTCTCGAACAGGAATAAGCGAGAATGAGTTCAAAGAATCATGGATCAATTCGTGAATGTCCTCAGAATCGTATCCTTTGTCCATGACATACAGATCAGACTTCCTGGTTCTGTGACAGTGCTTGAGGAGTTTTTCTGCATGACGGATGTCATGAACCGGGTGCTGTGAGATCTTTAACCCGGTGATAATCTGATGTGAAGTATCGACAGAGATAGAGGTTTTCAGGAATCGTTTTCGCATTTTACCTGTTCTCCATGAATAATAGTGACTGGCATAGGAACTGGTAAATCCAGATGAATCAATAGCGGTGCAGGGGATCCGCTCACCCCAGTCATAAAACAGTTTCATGAGACGATTGAGCAATCGGTCGAAGATGAATGACTTGATTCTGTGGCAGAATTTCTGGATAGTTGTAAAGTGAGGAGTTTCCTCAAGCTCTATCTTCTGCCTAATGGAATCCATGATTTCAATAAGTTCGACGGTATCCCGGTAATCTTCGGCAAGATATTCTTTGAGCAGTAAAAGTGTGAGTAATTGGTGTTGAGTATAGG
>Ga0209203_1002376_pt1 | contig 12586 bp, 10 predicted proteins | sample AD_UKC109_MetaG_FD_184423 | JGI IMG/M metagenome (GOLD analysis project Ga0209203, IMG submission 184423) | Active sludge microbial communities of municipal wastewater-treating anaerobic digesters from Hong Kong - AD_UKC109_MetaG (SPAdes)... | ecosystem: Engineered > Bioreactor > Anaerobic >...
TTGTTCGGATATCAATGATTTTCACACCTCGTGCTTCTGCATCAATTAACTGCTGAGGTGATAGGTTTCCTATTTCTGCCATAGCCATGAATTCAATAAAAGTTCGTTATTATACTGATTTTAAAAGATTTCTATCAGGTTAAAAGGTTGAAATACAGCGAAATTATCATTAATATTGCCGATTTGGATAATTTAGAGAGACTAACATGAAAAAAATTGGACTTACAACTTCCTTGATTTTGGCACTATCAACAAGTGCGTTTGCAGGGGAAGAAGAAAGCAGCCGTATATGGTCAGGTTCCGGACAATTGGGATTTACTTCAGCTTCAGGGAATAGTGATTCTGAATCACTCACTGCCGGATTAAAAATTAAACTGGAAACCGGCAAATGGGTGAGCGATATGGGCTTGGACTTGTTAAATGCTTCTAGCGATGGAGTTGATACTGCTGAGCGCTATACACTGACAACGAAAACCGGTTATAAATTTGATGAGAAAAATTACATTTACTACGGATCGCGTTATGAAAATGATAATTTCTCAGGCTTTGATTATGTGATGTCCAATGGTTTTGGTTGGGGTCATAAATTTGAAGATACCGAGACAGCCCGTTTAATTACCGAGTTAGGGGTTGGCTATAAAACAGAAGCTCTGGATATTGATCGTTCAAAGAATACCGGTGCAGCCTTTTTGGGGAAATTGGACTACATGAGACAAGTGACTGAAACCACCAACTTTGAGAATGTACTGACTGTGGAATCAACTGATTACAACACGTTTTTACAAAACGATGCCGGTTTTGCTTTTACGGTTTCTGATAAATTCAAAGTGAAACTCGCTCATCAATATCGTCACAATACCGATGTTCCTGCCGGTAAGAAAAAAACTGATACTTTAGTTTCTGCCAATCTGGTTTACGATTTCTAATTTCAGATTATCGAATCACAAATGCGATAATGGCAATTCAGTCGATACCTTTTTCTGCATCATTGAGAAACTGGTATTGACTGAACGTATTGCTTTCAACCGTAACAATTTTTCATACATAAAATTGTTATAGGCTTTCATATCCACTGTAACGATTTTTAACAAATAGTCATAGGATCCTGATGTTGCATGACACTCCTGAATCTCAGCCCATTCAGAAATTGCCTTATCAAATGATCTCACCGTATCGGTGTGGTGATTTTCCAGACTCACATGAGCAAAAGCTGTGATTGTCAGACCAATTTTTTCGTGATTAAGTAAAGCTGTATAGCTTTTTATCACACCTTGTTCTTCTAAAGCACTCATTCTGCGCCAACATGGAGCCGGTGATAAGTTCACTTTTTCTGCCAATTCTTTGTTACTGACACGACCATTTTTTTGAATCTCTTGTAGAATTTTTATATCGTGCAAATCCATAATTTTAAAATTTAATTTCTTATTTCTACCATATATTACTTTTTTATTGCCTAATAGTATGAATTTTGAGTTTATTTAGCAAGCACATTTCAGCAAAACTATCGCATAATGTATCAGGTCTATAATAATTACCAAACCATCATGAATACCGCAGAAAATATTGAAGCCAAATTCGAATTCAACTGGGAAGAAATCGCTTTCAAACTTTTCATCTCCAGAGAACTGGATGATCTGGAAGAATACACCTTAGTTAAGAACAAAAAGGTTCTTTATCAGTTTTCAGCTCGGGGACATGATTTGGCACAGATTATTCTCGGACAATGCATTATTGGTCAACGAGATGCGGTTTCCGGTTATTATCGTTCGCGACCTTTGCTTTTGGCGATGGGACTGCCACCTCAACAAGCATTGGAAGCATCAATGATGAAACTAGGTGGTTTTTCAGATGGTCGTGATATTGGCGTGGTTTTCAATAATCCAAAAACAGACGGTGCTTGTATTTTTCCAATGTCAGGCGGGGTTGGTGCTCAATACACACCGGTTTCGGGTTGGGCTCAAGCTGCAAAATATCATACCGAAGTTTTAAAAGATAATCGCTGGAAAGATGCCATCGGTTTAGTTTTGGGTGGTGATGGTTCGGTGGCAACCAATGGTTTCTGGTCAGCACTCACAATTGCAACAACACAACAGCTTCCTCAGCTTTTTTATATTGAAGACAATGGCTATGGAATTTCTGTCCCTTCGGAGTTCCAGACTCCGGGCGGAAATATTGCCACCAACTTGGCGAGTTTCAAAGGATTAACCATAATCAGTGGTGATGGAACCAACCCGCAACAAGCCAGTGAATTAGTTGCACAAGCTCATTCTATTGTTCGTTATGAAAGAAAACCGGTTTTATTGCGTTTGACAGTTCCTCGTCTTAACGGGCACTCTGCTCAGGATACTCAAACCTATAAAACATCACAAAGAATCACCTTTGAGCAACAACATGATCCGCTTCCAAAGTTGAAGAAATTTCTGTTGACTCATTCGATACTAACAGAAGACAAGTGGCATGAAATTCAAAAAAATGCCAAAAGTGCCGTCAATAAAGCCTTTATCAAAGCCGATAACAAACCTTTTGCCAATCCTGACAATGTGACCAAAAATGTGTTTTGTGAATATGATGGAAATGGCGAGATGATTCTGCAAAAACAAGGTGGAATTCATCTTTCCAAACCCCTATTTCCACCATCATCAGGGGAAGTGATTGCTCAACCGGGTCGAATTAACATGGTAACAGCGATTCGCAAAACCCTTGATTTTGAATTACAACACAACAAAAGAATGTCTGTTTTTGGTGAAGATGTCGGTGCCAAAGGTGGTGTTCATGCAGTGACTTTAGGCTTGCAGGAAAAATACGGCAAACAGCGTGTTTTCGATACCAGTTTGTCTGAAGAAGGAATCATCGGTCGTTCGCTTGGAATGTCATTGGCAGGCTTATTGCCGGTTCCGGAAATACAATTCCGTAAATATGCCGATCCGGCTGAAGAACAGCTTAACGATATCGGCTCCATGCGTTGGAGAACCAACAATCGCTTCGCCGCTCCTATGGTCGTTAGAATGGCTGGTGGATATTTTGGTTGTGGTGATCCTTGGCATTCTCAAACTGCTGAAGTCAAATGGGTTCATGCCATCGGCTGGCAAGTTGCCATGCCATCCAATGCCGAAGATGCTGTCGGATTATTACGCTATGCGTTGCGTGATAATAACCCAACTATTTTCTTTGAACATCGTCGTATGCTCGATGACATTTGGGCACGCCGCGAATATCCCGGCGACCAATACATTATTCCGTTTGGCAAAGGCAAGAAAATCACCGATGGTGATCGCCTCACACTGGTCACTTGGGGTGGAATGGTCTCACGCTGTCACCAAGCGGTTTTAGATTCCAAACTGGATGTCGATTTGATTGACCTGCGCACAATTAAACCTTGGGATAAAGAAATGGTGATTGAATCGGTCAAGAAAACCAATCGCATTTTAATTGTTCATGAAGACAATTTATCGGCCGGTTTTGGTGCTGAAATTGCTGCGATTTTAGCAAAAGAGGCATTTTATTATCTGGATGCTCCGATTGAAAGATTGACAATGCCCGACATTGCCAATCCACATGAACCCGGATTGATGAACGCTGCCGTTCCCACAGCCGGTAAAATTTTACAAGCCATCAAGAACCTGGATCAAGCCTGATGTCAAATGTAAACATTACGCTCAGTGAAGAGCAACGCGAAGGCACGAAAGCAACAGTCAGCCAATGGCTCTATCAGGTTGGTGAAGTTGTGACCGCGAATGAACCCATAGTGGAAATTGAAACCGACAAAGTGATGATGGAAATCATCGCTCCGGCAACAGGTAAGCTGGTTGAAATAAAACTCAATTCCGGTGAAGAAGTCTCCGGTTCAACCATTTTAGGAATTATCGATCAAAACAACACAACTGCCAGCTCATCTCCAAAAACTCCGATTGACTCGATTGCCGAAAAACAATCAGTCAATGACGAGCCAATTGAATCAATTGAAAAAGTCGATTATTCTCAAAAATCCCTATTTATCAGTCCATCTGTCCGTCGTTTGCTCAGCCAACATCAAGTTGATTTGAATTTAGTCAGAGGAACAGGGAAAGATGGTCGGGTCACCAGTCGTGATATTGAGGCTTATTTGAAAAACCCTCAGTATCAAAACGATTTAAAACCCAGTCAGCATATTCCAATCAGCAACATGCGCAAAAGCATTGCTGATCATATGGTGGAAAGTTTGTTGCACACCGCGCCACATGTGACATCCGTGTTTAATCTGGATATGTCCTCTATCATTGCGCATCGAAAAGCACACAAGGAGAGTTTTAAACAGCAAGGTGCAAATCTGACATTCACCAGTTATTTCATCGCCGCATCGGTTGCTGCTATCAAACAACAACCGTTAATCAACTCACAACTGCATAAAGACAGCATCGAAATTTTCAACCATATCAATATTGGCATCGGAACTGCTCTTGAAGACAAAGGACTGATTGTTCCTGTCATAAAAAACTGTGAAAACAAAGACTTATTAACTATTTCCAAGAACCTCACAGAAAAGACTGATAAAGCTCGGAATAACAAACTCAAACCAAGTGATGTTCAGGATGGCACATTCACCATATCCAATCACGGCGTCAGTGGCTCATTAATTGCCACACCAATCATTATCAACCAACCTCAATCCGCAATTCTTGGAATTGGCAAAATGGAAAAAAGAGTGATTGTCAAAGAAGTAGCCGGCGAAGATGTTATCACCATCAAACCGATGTGCTATGTCACACTCACCATCGACCACCGTGTGCTTGATGCACACCAATGTAATCAATTTTTGAGCGTTTTTGTGGAGACTTTGGAGAATTGGAAATAAAAATCAAAGAATCTGACTCTCTTTGATTACCGGGGTTAATGTTAATGAATTCTATATCTGTTGCGAATAGCCAATGCAGAAAGAAACCAGAGTAAAGTGCTAAAAAATGTTTGCACCATTAACATGAATTGCCCCCACAAGCCATAATACCCAACATCGTCAAATAAATACCTTGCACACTCTACTGTTTCATTATCAAACCCAAGTGCAAAAGGTAAGGATGGTTTTATTGCTAATACGGCAACATGAACCCCTTTTGGTTCGCCACAATAATTCAGTGTTGGTGTTCCAGTATTGCAGTATTGTATAACAAAAGAAATACTCGCTATCATTACAATCCAAAATATAGGAAGTAGCCAATATTTACCATAATTTGAAGAAATCGTGTAAAAAAAGCCAGTTAACTTGTTATACCAGTTGCCTATTTTATTTCTTGCCTTTATTTCTAATGCAAAAAAATTCATCTCGCTTAAATGGTCATTGAGCTTTATACATTGACTTCTTATATAAGCTACATCAATGAGTAAAGTGTTTTCAGCGTTTTTATCGAAATCAATCTTAAACTGTTTGGCGATTTCTCTATCAATCGTTGATACTGAATTAAAGCTGAGAACAGGTTCCTTTCGCCTAAAATCAATTGTGTGTAAATCAGGCAAGTATTTTTCAAACTTAACTTTATCAAAAATGATACTCCTATAAATCATTGCAGTTGAAAAATTCAACAGGCCTTTAAAATTACAGTTTTCAAATTTAATAATAGAAGTAAATTTTAAATTATTTTGGAATATAACATCACCCTGAAAATCACAATTTACAAATTTGACTTCATGCCCAATGTTTGTCCTTAATAATCGATTATGTATATCTAATTTATATAAGAAATTAATATTTTCATAATTTGCTCCGTTGCTTATATCAATGCTATTATCTCTACTATCTTTTTTCTGGTTCATGACAAATCCATTTTCACAATAGAGTCATTGATTTTATGACCATACAAAAAAGCCTGCTTCTCGGCAGGCCTTTTTCTTGTTTACATTTGCTCATTGGCACGAGTCTCATCTTATGTGTCGCTCAACGGAGTCTAACATCAATCCCAGCTTAACGCTCCACCGGTTTGGTACTCTGTGACTCTGGTTTCGAAAAAGTTCTTTTCTTTCCGTAAGTTAGCTTGTTCGTCCAGCCAATTGAGTGGTGATTCGGCTCCCGGGAATGGTTCTTCCAAACCAAGGCTTCGGGCTCTTCTGTTGGCAATGTAGCGGAATTGCTCACTGTGGTCGGATGCAGAGTATCCCAAAATCGGACGACGCAGAATGTATTTCGCATAACCCATTTCGGCGGCTTCCGCTTCTTCCCACATGTCTTTGACTTCTTTCGGATCGAGAGTGATGTCGTTTTCGGCAAAGATTTGTTTCACCACACGAATTCCAAAACTGGCATGCATGACTTCATCACGCATGATGTATTGCAGTTGCTCGGCCGTGCCTTTCATCAAACCACGTCTTTGCAATGAGAAGATTGGAGAGAACCCATTATAGAACCAACATCCTTCAAAAATCGCCGCAAAGAAAATATATGCCATAACAAACTCATGGAGATTTTCTTTTTTACTTAAATCCATATCAACACGCAAAACAGAGTCCAGTCTGCGATTGGCGATTTGGATTTTTTTGTTGATTTCAGGGACAACTCGATAGCGATTATAGATTTCACCTTGATCCAAACCAATGGTTTCGATGCAATGTTGGTAAGTCCAGGTATGTAAGGCTTCTTCATAAACCTGTCTTGCCTGATAAATCTGCAATTCAGGGGCTGACATTTTTTCCATCACTGCCAGACCGATATTACGCATAGCGAGAACATCGGAGGTTGTCAGATAGGATAAAACATTGGTGTAAACATGGCGTTCATCATCATTGAGTTTGTGATGAAAGTCATGAACATCGCTAGTCATGTTGATATCCAGCGGTGTCCAGTGATTTTTGTTGGCATTCAGGAAGTATTTCCAAGCCCAGGGATATTTGAAAGGAGCTAACTGGTTGATGTCAGTGTGACCATTGATAACTCTTTTGTCTTCTGCATGAACAGGTTCAACCGCAACTCTGGCATTGGTCTCCTTATTTTCAGGAGTATGATTAACCACCGGTTGTTGTTTCTCTTTTTGCTGCTTAGATTCAAACTTTTCAGCAGCTTTGACTTCCTGTTTCTGTTCTTTGGTTTCTTTTTTGCCAAGACCTAAAGGATCATCCCAATTATACATTTATCACTCCCACGAAGTTGCCAAAACATCCGTAGCATCATATCAGAGGCTACCGAATAGTAATAGTATTTATTTTTTAAAATTTAAATTTTGAGAGCTATGTTCGATTCTATGACTTTGACAAAACTGACTATAGAGCAGCAGACTAAGGCTTAAATCGCAGTTAATAATCAATTATTAACAAGATTTATAACGCAATGATGCTGTTTTAGTGTCATGTTTTTCATGTCATACGAATCGAGACATAGGTCTCTCTATTGACAGGCTTCACAGTCCGGATCCAATATCGAGCACGCTGCCGGTGCGACCGATCCGAGTTGTTGTTGCTTGTCCCCTCTCTCATCGACACTTTTCTCTGCCTGAGTTGCACCCAACGAACGCAGATAATAAGTGGTTTTGAGTCCTCTCACCCATGCCAGTTTATAAATGGCATCCAATTTCTTGCCTGACGGCTCTTTCATATAGATATTTAATGATTGTGCCTGATCAATCCATTTTTGTCTGCGCGAAGCCGCTTCAATCAACCAACCCGCATCCACTTCAAATGCTGTAGCATATTTCTGTTTCAAATGATCAGGTACCCGGTCAATTTTCTGCACACTACCGTCAAAATATTTCAAATCATTAATCATCACATCATCCCAGATATCCAAATCCTTGAAGTCCTGAACCAAATATGGGTTCACAATGGTGAATTCACCGGATAAATTCGACTTCACAAATAAGTTCTGATAAATCGGTTCAATTGATTGCGAAACACCGGAAATATTGGAAATTGTCGCTGTTGGTGCAATTGCCATGGTGTTGGAATTACGCATTCCTTGCTTTTTAATTTTCTTGCGCAATTGATCCCAATCCATTGTCGAGGATTTGTCCATTTGAATGAAATGCCCTCTTTCTTTTTCCAGCATGTCTATGGAATCAATCGGTAAGATTCCTTGCGACCACAATGAACCTTCATAACTTGGATAAGTCCCTCTTTCTGCTGCCAAATCACTGGATGCTGACAACGCATAATAAGAAACTGCTTCCATTGATTCATCGGCAAATTGTATCGCCTGCTCCGAAGTGTAGGCTAGTTGTTGTTTGTACAATGCATCCTGAAAACCCATCAAACCAATTCCCACCGGTCTGTGTCTCAAATTGGAACGTCTCGCCTGTGGCACGCTGTAGAAGTTGTAGTCAATCACATTGTCCAGCATCCGCATGGCTGTTGTTACGGTTTTCTCCAGCTTCTCATAATCAATACCGTTCTCAGTTGTGTGGTGCGGCAAATTCACTGAACCTAAATTACAAACTGCGATTTCATCATCTGAAGTATTCAGTGTGATTTCGGTACAAAGATTGGAACTGTGAACCACACCCATGTGTTGTTGTGGCGAACGAATGTTACAAGGATCTTTGAATGTCAGCCACGGATGACCGGTTTCAAACAGCATTCCCAACATTTTACGCCATAAGTCTTTCGCCTGAATCACTCTGAAGTTTGTAATTCCTCCGGCTTGAGCTTTTTGCTCATACTCTTCGTACTTTTCACGGAATTTCTGACCGTATAAATCATGCAGTTCCGGAACTTCTTCCGGCGAAAATAATGTCCAGCTTTTTTCTTCCGCCACTCTTTCCATGAACAAATCCGGAATCCAGTTGGCTGTATTCATATCATGAGTTCTGCGACGATCATCACCGGTGTTTTTACGCAAATCCAGAAACTCTTCGATGTCAATGTGCCAGCTCTCCAAATAAGCACACATAGCACCTTTACGTTTTCCGCCTTGATTAACAGCAACCGCAGTGTCATTTGCCACTTTTAGGAATGGCACAACGCCTTGCGATTCGCCGTTTGTGCCTTTAATACGAGCTCCTAAACCACGAACCCGTGACCAGTCATTTCCTAAACCACCGGCATATTTAGACAATAAAGCATCATCTGTAATCGCACTGAATATTCCTTTCAAATCATCAGGAACGGTTGTCAGATAACAACTTGAAAGCTGTGGACGTAATGTTCCGGAATTAAACAGAGTTGGAGTTGAGCTCATAAAATCAAACGAACTCAGCAAATTATAGAACTCAATGGCACGTTCTTCTCTGTCAACTTCGTTGATTGCCAATCCCATAGACACGCGCATAAAGAAACTTTGCGGAAGTTCGATACGGTTTTTGCCACTATGAATAAAATATCTGTCATACAGAGTTTGGAAACCTAGATAGGTAAAATTCAAATCTCGTTCCGGTTTGATAGCCTGACCGAGTTTATCTAAATCATAATTAGTCAATTCAGGCGACAATAATTCCAATTCAACCGCTTTGTGTATGTATTTTTTAAAGCTGGACGGATAAAGTTCAACCATTTGTGATTGAGTCGCTTCTCTTTCTTCACCATAAAGAAAAGATAAGGCCTCTTTTCTAAGGCTGTCGAGCAACAATCTGGCTGCAACTCGTGAATAATTTGGGTCTTTTTCGATGTGTTGTCTGGCACTCATGATGATTGCCGAACTCAAGTCCTTTTCAGCGATACCATCAAAAATATTGCGATAAGCATCTTTCAGAATCAATTCTTTATCAACGCCGGCAAGTCCTTCAACCGATTCTGAAATAATGACTTCCAAACGTCCGGCATCAAGAAGTTTTTTCTCACCATCATTACCTACAACATGAATTGCCGGACCGGTTGATTTTTTCTTGGATTTGGCTTTATTCTTTTCTCTTTTCTCAGCTTGTTTGGCACGATACAATACATAATCACGAGCCACTTTATGCTCTCCGGCACGCATCAGTGCAAGTTCAACCTGATCCTGAATATCTTCGATATGAATGGTTCCGCCGTCATCTAAGTTCCTGAATAAACCACGAACCACATCTTCGGTCAGTTTTTCCACAATTTCCCTGATTCTGCGTGAGGCTGCTGCCTGACCACCTTCGACCGCCAAAAATGCTTTTGTCATTGCGACTGAAATCTTGGACTTATCAAAACCGGTAATCATCCCGTTTCTACGAATGACTCTGTACTCTCCCGGTGCTGATGTTTTCACATCATTTTGAACAGATTTTTTGTCTTCAATCATTTGATTTTTTGGTGTATCTGACCCATGTGTTTCAGTATTTTGCATTTTGACTCCGGAAGCGTTTGTATTGACCCATTCTTATCACAAAAACTTTCAAAAATAAAAAACAGCGATGAATCTCTCACCATTTCAAAACTGTTTTTTTATTATTATTTTATAGAAAAGTTTTCGCTCAATCCGCTTCTATCATAATGATAAAATTGGACTAAATCAAGCTGAAATTGAAGATAAAGAACGATTAATTTAATGTGCCTTTTTGAATCAATTTTTGACATTTTTTTACATAGCTATCAATTCAAAATGCAATCAATAAGTTAGCAAATTTTTCTCATGTGATATGGGCAAATTTGGCTCTAACTTTCATCTATTTTAGTTTGGAAATAGAAACGCCCAAAATTCAAAATCGCCGCAACCGTCAATCCCAAAATCAGACCCAACCAAAGACCTTCAGCACCCATATTTTTTTTCAAAACAAAACCACCACGAACAGGCCAACCCAAAACCCCAATAAGCAATTGTTGTTGCATACATCAAAAATGTTGTGTCTTGAATTCCGCGTAATGCTCCGGCTCCGGCAACTGCTATGGGTAATTGAATGATTTCAAACATTAGGTCTCTCCTCTCTATTATTTAGTTGCACTAATCAAAGACTCAGCCGGTATTCCTAAACTATTGTGAAGATTGCGAATCATGGGGAGCGTAAGAGATCTTTTCTTATTCAGTATTTCATACACTCTGTTTGATTTTCCAATCATAGGAACGAGGTCTTTAACACTTAAATTTTGTCGCTCCATTTCAAATCGGATAGCTTCAATTGGATCAGGCAACTCAAGACTGTAATTCTGTGCTTCATAAGCCTCAACCAACGTAACCAGGATGTCTAGCATATCACCATCTGGCGTATCCTTTTCTGCCATCATTAATTTGTCAATCTCTTTAAGAGTTTCCCGATAATCACTTTCATTTTTTATTGGTTTAATATTCATAATCTCTATTCTCTAAATACTTTGTACGTCTATTGCATCATATTGAGCGTGTGTACCAATGAAACGAATATATACCACACCATAGGGGTAATTAATCTTCACTACTAAACGATATTTGTTGCCGGCAATATTGAATACCACCCTGCTATCTTTAAGAATACTGGCATTGCCAAAGTCAGCTTTAACATCAGCCGGTACCGACCAGTCAGCTTTTTTTACAAATCTATACCAAGCTAATGTCTGTTTCTTGGCATCCAAATATTCAGGAGCATTTTCCCAAAAATACTTAAGTGTGGATAGTGCAATTATTCTCATACGGTGATTATAGTCCCGTATCGGGACTAATGCAAGGGGTATTTGTTTTTATAATTTTGAGGGTTTAGTGATCGAGACTTTAAAAATACAGTCTCGATCACCATTGCTATTTAAGTATCTGATGCAACCTAAATAATCTTATCATCCAGTCAATGGACTGACCTAAGATGAAAATATAGTCCCTGAAGGACTTTGCTTTTTTTTCTTCCATTTGTTTCACCTTTATGGATAGCCATGAAACCAACTGAAAGTCCACCAGAGCCAGAAAATAGATCTATTTATGACATCTTATCTTGACAAAACAAAGCTGTGCTTTTATTCTAAATCCAGTTGGTTCATAGCCAATTTTTAAAAAAATCTAAAACCTGTAAGCTTATTTGAACGATCAGCTTGCAGGTTTTTTTAATACCTGCTACACAAGTTTCAGTTCGTGAGATAAAGCCAGTAATTTCGGCTCAATGCGCTTTTATCTTAATGATAAAATTGGACTAAATCAAGTTGAAATTGAAGATAAAGAACTATTAATTTAATGTGCTTTTTTGAATCAATTTTTGGCATTTTTTTAAATAGCTGTCAATTCAAAATGCAATCAACAGGTTAGCTGATTTTTCTCGCGTGATATGGGCAAATTTGGCTCTAACTTTCATCTATTTTTGTTTTGAAATAGAAACGCCCAAAATTTAAAATCGCAGCAACAGTCAATCCTAAAATCAGACCCAACCAAAGACCTTCAGCGCCCATGTTTTGTTCAAAACAAAACCACCATGAACAGGCCAACCCAAATCCCCAGTAAGCAATTGTTGTTGCATACATCAAAAATGTTGTGTCTTGAATTCCGCGCAATGCTCCGGCTCCGGCAACTTGCACTCCATCAGAAATCTGAAATGCCGCCGCGAAAAGCAATAATTGCACTGCGACAACCTGAACCGATTCTGCTCCTGTATAAAGTTCTACAATCGACCCTTTAAACAAAAAAATCGTCATCGCTGTAATGATCTGAACGATAAAAATCATACCAATTCCAATCATACCGGCTCTTCTTGTTTCGATCGCTGACTTTCTGCCGACAGCATTCCCAACCCGAACAGTAATCGCCATTGACATCCCTAGAGGAATCATAAACATGAAC
>Ga0209203_1002377_pt1 | contig 12582 bp, 9 predicted proteins | sample AD_UKC109_MetaG_FD_184423 | JGI IMG/M metagenome (GOLD analysis project Ga0209203, IMG submission 184423) | Active sludge microbial communities of municipal wastewater-treating anaerobic digesters from Hong Kong - AD_UKC109_MetaG (SPAdes)... | ecosystem: Engineered > Bioreactor > Anaerobic >...
ATTTGATAATTTTGTTCCAGCGCAGACGTTCTGAGTCAGAAATCTAATTATTGTAGGTTTGTAACTTAGATCATCGCTTTTGACGCCCTCTGAAACCGTAAAGAAATCGAAGGAATCAACGCTTTGGGCTAACCGTATAGGATGGCACGAACTCAACGGTTTTTTTTAATAAACCACCTCACTTCGTTGCTTCTGGCATTTAACTTCACTCTTTAATTTTATTAAGTAAATTACCGAGAAAGAAAGTGGGAGTCCATGCATTTTTAACAGATGAATATATTCAAGACCATGGAGAAGTGACGAGTGAGCATAAAATATAAGACAGGCATTATTGTCATTTTGATCATGATAGTATCTACCCTTGCCTTTTATGGTGTATTCCGAACCATTCTCCTAAAAAGCTTTGATGGCCTCGATACGGAATTTGCTAAACAGAATATGCGCCGGTGCATGTTGGCCCTGGATCGTGAAGTAAGTCACCTGAACAATTTCACAGCGGACTGGTCATCGTGGGATGACACCTATAGATTCATCGAAGACGGCAACCATGACTACGTCCAGTCAAACCTTGCCGTCTCTGCTTTCCGGGACGGCAATTTCAACCTTATCCATATCTACAACAAGCAAGGTGATTTAGTGTGGGGAAAAACCATCGATATCAGGACTGAAAAAGAGCTTCAACTCGACCTGTCCAGAGAGATGCCGGGGAGCATGTTCCAGAAGCTGCTCCACGTTGATGCCCATGGTATGTCTGCTAGTGGCATCATTCTAACATCCTTCGGACCCATGATTGTGTCATCAAGTCCTGTACTGAACACGGGTGGTGCTGGGCCGGCCAGAGGCACATTTGTTATGGGCCGGTTTTTCACCAGCGAGATGGCGGCAGAGATCTCTGAACAGGTTGGTGTAAAATTCAATGTTATGCCGGTACAGGGAAATCATGTGCCTGATGAAATAAGATCAGTAATGGTCTCTCTGACCGGCAATGAGTCCATCATGATCATCAAGAAGTCATCACAGGAGCATCATGGATATTCACTCATCAGGGATATTGGCGGGAGCCCTGCGATGTTCCTTGATGCGTCTATCCCCTGCGACATCGTAATGGCAGGCAACCGCACCAATAATTATGTTGTCGTGTTCATTGTTATCATGGGCGTGATCATGGTGATAGCAATGTCTGCCATGCTTCAGTTCATCGTTCTGCAGCCCATTTCGAAGCTGACGGACAGAGTGCTCAAGATAAAGGGATCTCCTGATGCCATCACGATGATCGATATCAACCGCAATGATGAGATTGGGACATTATTCAGGGAGTTCTCTGCCATGGGGAAGAGACTTTCCGAGCATGAGGAGAGCCTTCTGCTGGAAAAGATGCGCATGAGACAGATCCTTGACCTCGTCCCTCAGTTCATCTACGCGAACGACAGCGAGGGACGGCTCCTTCTTGCGAACAAGGCGGTTGCCGATGCATGCGGGACAACAGTTGAAGAGATGACCGGGACCGAAGCGAGGTCAATGGAAAAGACGCAAGCACCGAGCCATGATTATCCGGTAAAAGCCCTGCAAGGCGATCCTAGTCACGTCGTAGAGGAGGAATTCACTGATGCTCGGGGTCAGAAGCGCCTTCTCTTAAGCACGAAAATCCCTTTCACCAGTTTCAATACAACTGCTTCTGCCATGCTCTGTGTCTCCGAAGACATAACCGAGCGCAAACTGTCTGAGGAACTTCTTCGCAACAGTGAGGAACGCTATCGACAGCTCGTGGAGAATGCGAGTGATTTAATCTATGAAGCTGATGCTTCAGGGCATTTCCGCTACCTCAACCCTGCCACCGAGAAATTATTTGGCTATTCCAATGATGAGTTTATCGGAAGAAACTACATGGATTTAATACCTGCGAACCATCATAGTGAGCTTGCCAAGGTTCTTGGCCGCCAGTTCGTGAAAAAGATACCGACCATCTACCATGAAACTCCCGCCCTTACCAAGGATGGCCGTATAGTCTGGCTCGGGCAGAACGTCAGCCTTATTTTCGAGGACGGTACCATCGCAGGCTTCCGTGTTGTTTCAAGGGACATCACTGAAAAGAAGCTCATTCAGGATGCCCTTAAAGAGAGCGAGAAACATCTCCTGGCTGTGTTCGACAATGTCCAGGCAGGCATCGTCCTGATAGATGCTGCAACACACACCATAGTGGATGCTAACCGCATGGCTGCTCTATTGTGCAAAACAACCCCTGAGCAGATGAAAGGCAAGATATGCCATGAGTACATCTGTCCTGCCCACATCGGGGCATGTCCTATAACCGATTGTCAGAAAACTGTCGATAATGCCGAGCGTGTTCTGTTGACATCGGACGGAATAGAGAAACCGATTCTCAAGACGGTCATCGATGTCTCCATAGGAGGGAAGAGCTATCTCCTTGAGAGCTTTGTCGATATAACGGACAGGAAGCAGGCAGAGGATGCCCTACTCCAGTCAAAGGAGGCGCTTGAAAAATCAAACCTTCTCCTGGAACAAGCTAATATGAAAAGCCTCGAGATGACCATCCAGGCAGAAGTGGCTAACAGCGCAAAGAGTGAATTCCTTGCCAACATGAGCCATGAGATCCGTACACCCATGAATGGCGTGATCGGCATGACAGGACTTCTCCTGGACACCGAGCTCACCTCCGAGCAGCGGAAATACGCCGAGATAGTTCGGTCAAGCGGAGAAGCACTCCTGTCTTTGATCAATGACATCCTGGATTTCTCCAAGATCGAGGCGAACAGGATAGACCTGGAGACACTCGATTTCGACCTGCGGACCGTGATGGAGGATACAGCCGAAATCCTTGCAGTAAAGGCAAATGAAAGAGGCCTAGAATTCCTCTGCCTGGTGGAGCCTGATGTCCCGTCATGGCTCCGGGGTGATCCGGGACGACTGCGACAGATCCTCATCAATCTGGCCGGGAATGCAATAAAATTCACCCATGAGGGTGAAATCACAATTCGGGCAATGCTGGAATCCGAGGACGAAGAGAAGGTCATTGTCCGTTTTACGGTGACCGACACCGGAATCGGAATCCCTCATGACCGGATCGGTGCACTCTTTTCACCTTTCATTCAAGTTGACAGCTCCACCACCCGCAAATACGGAGGCACGGGCCTGGGTCTGGCCATATCGAAGCAGCTCTCCGAGTTGATGGGTGGGCATATCGGCGTTGAAAGTGAAGAAGGGAAAGGTTCCAGTTTCTGGTTTACTGTCATTCTGGAAAAGAGTGCCTGTGATGTGGCGCCTGAGCTTGAACCACTCGATGACCTGGAGGGTGTGAAAGTTCTCGTGGTGGACGATCATGAGACTAATCTTCTTCTGGTGACCACCCTCCTGAGATCATGGGGGTGTTGCTATGAAGAAGCGCGAGGAGGGGAAGAAGCCCTTTCCAAACTCCGCGACGCAGCCCGGCGGGATGATCCCTTCCAGGTTGTCCTTGTCGACCTTGCCATGCCTGTCATGGACGGAGAGGAGCTTGGCCGGAGGATCAAAGAAGAACCTGGAGTGAGTTCCACGCTCCTGATCATGATGACCTCGCTCGGCCAGCATGGTGATGCCACCAGACTTGAGAAGATCGGATTCTCGGGATACCTGACCAAACCCATTCGTCAATCTCATCTGCGCTCATGCATAGGGTTGGTGCTGAGTCGAAGGGCGAAGAAAGAAGCGAAACCATCAGAGAGCCTGGTCACCCGGCACACGATCGCTGAGTCCCGCAGGGGTAGCATCCGCATTCTTCTTGCAGAGGACAATCCAACGAACCAGATGGTAGCGTTGACCATCCTTAAAAAGGTTGGCTATAGGGCGGATGCAGTTGCGAATGGGAAAGAGGCAGTCAATGCCCTGAAGGAAATACCCTATGACCTGGTGCTTATGGACTGCCAGATGCCGGAGATGGATGGGTATGAAGCCACCCATTTCATAAGGAATCCGGATACGGGTGTGATCAATGCTGCCGTTCCAGTTGTCGCTATGACTGCCCATGCCATGAAGGGAGACCGGGAGAAGTGTCTCGATGCAGGCATGGATGATTATCTGGCGAAGCCGATTCAACCCCAGGAACTTGTTGAAATGGTAGAGAAGTGGTTGGGCAAGATTACACAAAAACAAGAAATCGATCCGGAGCAACCCCGGGAAGCCCTTTCGGCTGCTCAAAATGGAAACGGAAAGAAAGAGGTGTTCAAAGCCGACGAATTGCTCACACGGCTCATGGGGGATGAGGAGATGGCCCGTACCATCATCGGCGGATTCCTGGAGGACATTCCCAAGCAGATTCTTGCAGTGAAAGGATGTCTGGTTGACAACGATGCCCCTGCTCTCTATCGGCAGGCGCACACCATCAAAGGTGCTGCTGCAGCAGTAGGGGGAGTTTGTTTGCGGGAAACGGCGTTTGAGATGGAAAAGGCGGGAAAGGCAGGCGACCTTGGCCTGGCCTCAGAGATCCTGCCCCGTGTTGAGGAGGATTTCAGGCTTCTTGAAGAAACCATGAAAAAAACTGGTTGGGCATAATACGAAAATAAGGAGGATTCCCACTATGAAAACCCTGATTGTGGAAGATGATTTTACCAGCAGGCTCCTGCTACAGCAGATACTCAATCCCTATGGTGAATGTCATATAGCCAAAGACGGGAAAGAAGCAATCGAGGCCTACATGCTGGCCTGGGCTGAAAGGAGTCGGTACGATCTCATCTGCCTGGACATCATGATGCCTGAAATGGATGGACAGGAAGTGCTCAAGCGAATCCGCACCATGGAAGATTCGGAGGGTGTAATGCCCGGCAATGGCGTGAGAGTAATTATGACCACATGCCTGAAGGACAAGAAAAACGTGTTCACAGCATTCAATGAGCAGTGCGACGCTTATCTTGTAAAACCCATAGATAAGGCGAAGATGCTTGATCATCTCCATGAGTTCGGATTGATATAAAAAGAGGGTATACATGAAGGTGCTTATAGCTGAAGATGATGCCACTTCACGCAACATTCTCCACGCCATTCTGACCAGATGGGGGTACGAGGTGATAGTCACCTCCAACGGGACTGAGGCCCTTGATGTTCTCCAGCAGCAGGATGCACCAAAGATTGCAGTGCTTGACTGGATGATGCCGGGTCTGGATGGTGTTGAAGTCTGCAGGAAGATACAGGACCTTCATGCTGATGCCCCACCATATTTGATTCTTCTGACCATGCGGGATGACAAGGCTGACATTGTGGAAGGGTTGAGCGCGGGTGCCAGCGACTACATTCCGAAACCTTATGATATCGGAGAGCTTCAGGCCCGGATAGAGGTTGGCAAGCGAGTGATCGACCTGCAAGACAGACTGCTCTCAGCAATGGAAGACCTGAGCGTACAGGCCCTGACAGATCCCTTGACCATGGCACCGAACCGGAGAGCTATCCTCGAGAATCTCAAGGCTGAAATGGCAAGGGCAACGAGGGAAACCAGCACATCTCTCTGGATATCCCTCCTTGATATCGACAATTTCAAGCAGGTAAATGACCAGTTCGGGCATTTGGCGGGCGATGCGGTGATCAGGGAATGCTTGAGGCGCATCCGGTGTGTTATCAGACCATATGATTATGTAGGCCGATGGGGAGGTGATGAATTTCTGATTATTGTCCCTATGGCATTGTCAGAATCCACTCCGGATGTGTTTGAGAGGATTCGCAAGGCTATTTCCGATCATGGGATTCAGACTGATGAAAGGATTGGTGTGCAGGTAACCGTGAGCCAAGGTACTGCACCATGGGACAGGCAGTACAGTATGGATGAGTTTATCCGCGAGGCCGATGAGGCGCTATATCAAGTCAAGGAGGATGGTCGCAATCGAGTGGGGTATTCCATTTAAGGGAGGCATTCTTATGGGCAAGGATCGGTCCCATACGCCATATAAAGAAAAAGGAATATACTTGTATCTTCTCATAATATTCATGCCTGTATTGAGCGGAGGAAAACAGAACGATGAGATCTTTGATAGTTGAGGATGATTTCACAAATCGAATGATTCTGAAGGGCATTCTGTCTCCCTATGGTGAGTGCGATACTGTTGTTGATGGGAATGAGGCCATACAAGCGGTTGCGATGGCTTTGGAGGAAAAGAAACCATACGGTCTAATCTGTATGGATCTTATGATGCCCAATATGGACGGGCTGACGGCAATAGAAAAGATTCGAGAAGTTGAGGTACAAAAAGGCATCAGACAGAGTAATAAATCAGTTATCATCATGACAACATCACGAGCTGCGTCAGATGATGTGAAAAATGCCATTAAAGCAGGAGCTACCTGGTATCTCGTGAAGCCTGTTGATAGGAAAAAACTTCTTGACAAGCTGCGTGAGCTTCGTCTGATCTGAACCAACTCAAATCTTATACTCCAGCCTTTAAGAGGAACTGTACTATCAGTTCAGGTCGGAGCTACCATATTGAAGATTTCTGCTATAACTAATCGATTTCACAATTCTTTAGAAAAAGATAATCCTGTACCATCAGGTTTAATCTGACATATAGCGGCTTTCTGTGTAGGTTCCAAACCAAGATCATCATTTTTCTGACTTCTCAGAACCGTGTGGAAATCGAAGAGATCATTAGTCCAGTCATAGTGATAGGTATGAGTTAGAATCAGTGGTGGGTGTGATTCAAATCTCACCTTTATTCATGGTACATAATCTCTAATTTTGCACCAATATGATAACCATATAATCTGCAGCATTATCATCACTCATGGATTTATCGATCTCCTGATGATACCTGTATAACAAGCCAGGTTATGATTCCCTCACGTAATCGACACTCTGGAATAATGCCTGAGAGTATCGATATCTGAATAGGTCTCAAGTATCATTTATGCCCCCATGTTCTTCAGGAGTCTGTTTAAATAATATTCAAGATGTAATTGTCGTTTGCCATTTTTGATATCTCCCAGTGGGTTTGCGTCAGTGCTTCAAGGAATTTCCGGTCATGGCTGATCAACAGTAAAGCACACCGGCAGTCGGCCAAAGCGTTTTCCAGGCACTCAATCGAAATCAGGTCGAGGTGATTGGTAGGCTCGTCCATCATCACCAGCCATGGCTCTTTCAGCAGGCCGAGAGCAAGCATGATTTTCCGTGCCTCGCCGGGGCTGGGTAACTTGCTTTCCAGAAGTAGTTCCGGTCTGGAGCCTAGGCGACTCACGATATTCATCACCCAGCCCAGTTTTTCTCCGGACATACTACGTAATTCCTCCAATAGCCTCACGGATTCATCAATCCGTATTTCCTGAGGCAGATACGTTACACGGTAATCCGGCAGAGAAAGAGAGGAGAAAATAGCAGTGATCAGGGTTGTTTTCCCGCATCCATTGGGACCTGTCAGTGCGACGCGGTCACGAGGTCCCATGTTCAGGTCCGGATATATCAGCCGGACCTGTTCACCCAAAGGCAGATACCCGGCAGGAAGGTTCAGCAAAGACACCCTCGGGCAAACACTACCCAAGACGACGATTCCTGTAGGATACTCCTTTTTCACCGGGGTTGTACCAAGCTCTTCCCTTGCCTTCCGCAGGCGGCCTTCCAGCTGTTTTTGTAATTTTCCCTGAACTGCATCCTTGCCGGTCAGTCTTGCTCCATTCGCCTTTGCCCTTGCATCGTGATCTTTAGGAGAGAGGTGCCTTTTAGGGTTCATTTGAGCCGATTTTGCTGCCATATGTTTCCGCCTGGCGTGCTCACGCTCGATCTTGTCCAACTTGTCTCTGACATCATTGTGCCGTTTCATTGCAGAGGCCTTCTCAAGTCGACCCTGTTCCGCTCCTAATGAATAATTACCCGGTCGCAATATCGCAGTGGGAGGGTTAATAAAGACACATTCCCTGCAGAGATTATCCAGTAATTCCCGATCATGACTGACGAGCAAGCCGATGCCCTTGAATTTTTTCAGGGCACGGTACAGCAGACTGCGAGTGTCTGAATCCAGGTGATTGGTGGGTTCGTCCAGGGCAAGCAGATCAGGTTGCCCGTACAGTGCTGCTGCAATCTGAAAACGCTTTCGCTCGCCATAGCTCAATGTCTCCCATCGGAGCAGGTCTTCCTGCCTCAGATCAAGATCGGCTTTCAATATGAGTGAATTGCGGTCGCTGGCGGCCATGAGTGGCTTTACCCCTTCGGGCGGGTTATCCGTGCGTTGCGGACAATAGCTGGATATGCCCGGCATGTCTATGAAGCCATGGTCGGGCCTGAGCTTTCCACAAGCCAATAATAGGAGGGTGGTCTTGCCGGTACCGTTAGGGCCGACAATCCCTGTCCATCCGGTCGAGATATGGATATTTATCTCACTGAGAAGTTCACCTGTCATTGATGAATAGGAAAAACTCACGTCCTCGAAACGTAAACTGGGATGATATGTCATAGCTAGCACCTTTCATAATCAAACAGGCTGATTCAGGAGGGGATGACCCCACAGCGGCCCGTGAACAGGTGCAATGGTAAGTTTGAATGGTGTTGAACAGCCGCTGTGTATAATCCCCGACCTAAAGTCCCCGTGTTCAGGAAGAGCTTATGGCTTTTCCTCGAATGTCTATGGCCTAGGGACAAGTTGCTTTAGCGGCTGTTCTTCATCTTTGATTCACTCCGGATATTTTGATCGTATAGAAACTACTTCAATAATCTATGCCTGTCAACTTCTACTCAATGCGAGTGTCATCTTGTTTGATGATAACAGACAAAGATCTATACTCGTTGGTCAGAGAAGAAAGTCTATAGATAATCTATTAAAGCCGCACGCAGGCGGAGTTCCAATGCATTGCCTGTAGTTTTCACGCCCACGCAGATCACGTGGGAGCCATGAACATATTCACAAGGGCGAGACTACGCCCGGATAGCCTGTGGGATTCAACACCCGTCGGGGTGTTCAGCGCAGGAACCAGCGGGGAGCAGCGATGCATACCCGCTCCCGGCAGGGGCAACGGCCCCCGCCTGGAATCCCCTTCGTTCACGTATGGGAGGATGTCATATAGACGAGTTGTTTAAAGGAGATGGGCCAATTAATGATCAGTTGATTTCTCCTGATAATGATTAGGCGATCAGCGTGCCCTTCACAGGGGAAAAAAGCATTTCCCGTATTCATTATGTTGGTGATACCGGAGAAGCCTTATGATTCGAATAGAGAAGCATGGCAATAAATGCGACAGAATAGGAAGCTAAAAAAACGATAAGCAGCATCCGGTAAGCCTCGAAATTGTAGCTTGCGGAAGGAACACTTTCGGCAGTCCTAAACAGGGAACCCGTGAGAGGCATATAGACGGCAGTTCCCAGGAAAGAGATGCCGTTCATGAGCCCTGTTGATGTTCCCATGAGCTGTAAAGGGAAAAGGTCACGGGTCATGCTAAAGTACAAGGGAAGCACCCCTCCGGCAGTCAGGCCGAAAAGAAAGAAAAGAGGCGCTGTAATAAACAGGTATTCCCTCTCCTTGAGAAAGATCAGCAAAAGCCACTGCAGAGAACTGAGCGCCAGTCCGGCAAGTAGAGTGTTCTTGCGATTCAGATTGAATCTGTCCGAGAGATAACCTAGGGCTAACCCTCCAATGCCGAATCCCAGCGGCCACGCCATGAACAGCAATCCCGCCCTTACCTTATCTGCCCCAAATACATCCATTAAATAGGGAACAGCCCAGAGCCCCTGAAATGAAAGGGCCGCACCATAAATAAGGAAGACAGACAGGCAGATCAAGCAGAAGTTCAGGTCCCCGAATACTGTCACCATTCGCCGTAAAAGGCTGATTTTCTCACCATCCCCAACTGGAGAACTGACTTCATTGTATATGGCCGGCCATCCCTTTTCTATCGGCGAGTCCCGCACAACGATCCAAGCGAGAAAAGCCATTGCCGCGGAAAATATGCCGATAGCTACAAATGAACCCCTCCACCCCAAAAGCACAACCAGATAGGTGAGCGGCGCAGAGGCGGCAAGACCACCCAGACCTCCTATCGTGACCATAACGCCTGTAAGGCTTGCGAACTGACTGGCCGGGTACCAGCGGGAAAATATCTTGAGAGCGGAAACAAAAATTCCGGCGAGTCCCGCACCCACAAGAGCTCTTCCAAAAACCGCGGTAATTGCATTAGGAGCGAGCCCGAAGATTAAAGAACCTGCAGCAGAGATGAAAAAGAACACCGGCATTACTTTACGCGGCCCTTTGGTGTCAGCAAGAAAACCTACTATGGGTTGCATCGCTGCATAGAGATAAAAGTAGGAGGAAGCGATAATGCCCAGTGTAACTGCATTGATGTGCAAAGATAGTGTCAGGTCACGAGCAACAACCGTGGGGGAATGCCGGTGCAGGCAGACGAAGAAATAAAGAACGGCTATAATGATTATCATGGCCCAGCGATAAATTTTAAAAGTATTCATGATATTGTACAATCTACATAAACAGTGTTGATATGTCCATGTATGTGTAGTGAGATGCGAAGATTCCGTGCCATCCCGCACAGTTAGCCCTGAATGATGATAATTTCAAAAGATCATCGGATGTAGTCAGATCAACCTACTCTATGTGCGAGCTGTGTGTCTTGATAGCAAGATCTCGATCCTTGTTGAACAACCTCCACCTCATTTCTGACGAGTGAATACCTGCTTTCCTGTCTTGACCCCGGCAATAATACCAGTTTCCAAAGCACTCGAAAGGAGAAAATGGATGATTGCCAGGACACAGGGTTCCGCAAGTCCTGATCTAGTGTGTCAAATGTTTGGTGTAAATGTGAAATAGCTACGATCTGACAGTGATTGCATGCTCCTCGGTGCAGATAACTACGATATATCGGTGTTCATCATGCCTCGATTCCATAATGTTGATCCCGCAAAAGACTCTTGAATTTGGTTTACCAGCTGAAACTGATGATAATGCACTATAGCACCTGCTATGGCCCGAATCGCCCATCTGCATATGTTCCTACACAAGATAATCGATTTTCAGATGCTCTGAAAGCGCTCATCTACCGCAGTTATCAACAATTTCGGTAATCCGAATACATTATTTCCTTCTGGCATGGCCAGGAGAGCCATGTCAGAAGGAACCTGGTTTTCTAGGCATGAACGACCATCACAGGAACTCTGGCACCTCGCAACACCTTGTCTGCGACTCCTCCCAGGAGGTGCTTCTTGAATCCCTGCTTACCCTGTGAGCCGATGACGATCAGATCGGCACCTGCTATCCCCTGCTCATCAAGGATGACTTTTGCAGGGGAACCTTTCTTGACGTCAAAGGCTACCTCAATGTGTCTGTTCCCTATCAGACCTGCCGCCTCAGTTTGCATCAGATCAAGTGACTTGTTCAGGTTTTCCTCCTCAAGCCTGAGAACATCCTCATAGTTTATGCAGTAATCAACTGCACATTGCCGGACGTTCTCACTGATGACGTGGAGTATCACCACCCTTGCATTATATTTATCAGCCAGGTCGACGGCCTTCTCTATTGCCTTGTCGGACAGCTTTGAAAAATCTGTGGGAACAAGTATGGTTTTTGGAGTAAACATTGTAAAGCCTCCTTTCGCCACACAAACCCGCTTCTTTCCTTGTCTGTGAGGCAGTTCACTTCTATTGTTATTGATGAGCCTGCAGGCGGGAAAGGTTCCCACATCCAGGAGATCTTGGCACTATAGATGGTAATCTCCAGCAGCCTCGGGCTGATAAAGAACCTGCTTGATTCTAAGCTGGCGTTTTCCATGCCCAACTTGCCATTCTACCACATCCCCTCTGGCACACCCCAGAATTGCTACACCCACGGGTGCGAGGACCGATAATGCCCCCGCATTAATGTTCGCATCCTTTGGAAACACCAAAACATAGGTTTTCTCCTCAGAAGTGTTCACGTCACAAAGAACGACCTTCGAGTTCATGGTCACGACATCAGGGGGCACGTCCTCCGGCGATACTATTTCCGCTTGTTCCAGCTCATCTGCTAATGCCAAGATGTCCTTCCTGTGAGAATATCCAAACTGCTCGGCATGCTCGATGAATGCCTCGAGCCTCTCCTTGTCATGCTCGGTTATGTATATCTTCTTTTCTGCCATGATCTTCTCCTTCAGCAGAGCCAGCATCAGGAATGATCCATCTATTCCCCAACAAAAATCCTTCCACATGTATGCTGCCGGAGGGGGCGCCTGGATAAAGGCGAAACCCCTCCGGCAGACGGGGGGAGAATCTTCCGGTTAGACTATAAGAACAGGACATCTTGCCCTGTCGATTACATGATTGATAAACCACCCGGGCATGAACTTCTCGATCTTGGTTTTCCTGTTCGTTCCGATGATGATTTCATCGACCTGGTATTTGTTGGCTACATCAACAATATCTTCGCCCGGATTCTTGCCTCTGATAAGAAGGTGGGTCTCGCAGGGAATACTCTCTTTTTCCAGGTGTTCTTTAATATAATTCAAACCATTTTCCATCTCATCGATGATCTTGACATCAAGATGGCTCCACCCGGAAAGGGATGATACGACATGAACCTTCGCATTCATGCCTTTTGCAATTTCTTTTACGGTGTTCAAAGCATCTCTTGTGTGGTCCGTTCC
>Ga0209203_1002378_pt1 | contig 12577 bp, 7 predicted proteins | sample AD_UKC109_MetaG_FD_184423 | JGI IMG/M metagenome (GOLD analysis project Ga0209203, IMG submission 184423) | Active sludge microbial communities of municipal wastewater-treating anaerobic digesters from Hong Kong - AD_UKC109_MetaG (SPAdes)... | ecosystem: Engineered > Bioreactor > Anaerobic >...
ACGCCACAAATCATTTTTAAGGGAACATTGCCTTTGTTTCGATACTGATGCTTCTCGTTGGGTTCAACCAAAGCAAAATCGCCTGCTTTAAGCAGAGTTTCTTCTCCTTTTTCGTTTACTAGCGCTCCGGCACCTTCAATAATATAATTCATGTGTTCGTAAGGATGGTTATGGTAGGGAGTATGCCCACCAGGCTCAATGGTAAAAACTCTGTATGAGTATACCGGAGCACCATCTTCGCTGCCCAGCGGAATTTGTTTCCATGCCCCTACGGCATCGTCCATGTTCACTTTCTTCTTGTCAACCTTATCAAGTGGAATTATTTTCATAAGTGTAGTTTTGTTATGTAAACACAAAGAAATAAAAACTTGTTTAAAATGTTGATTAAATATATTCTCACAAAACAAAAAAGAACAGTTATTTTTATTACTGGATTACAACATTATCTATTTGCCAATGAACGTACTTGTCAACATTATAATGGTACCTAAACCCAATATATACAGGGCTACCAATAATATCAGATAAATCAATATTCCCAGAATTTATCCACGTTTCATCAACTGATGGAAAAGTAAAAGTTAGTTCATGCCATGTTGCAAAAGAAGGGTCTCTAATTCCTTCATAATCTGTAGAGTAGTATACTTTAAAAAAATTATTAACATCATCTTCTCCATATTTTCTCCACAAATCAAAATTTAGGCTTACAGTATTTTGATTTAATGTAATGCCAGGAAGGATTAACCAGTCATCTTCTAATTCGCCAGAATTATAACCATTAATTTCTGCTGTATTAGCAGACAAACTGTAACTCCAACACTTTGAATCTCCCGAGACACTATGAATGTATGTTTGACCTAAATCTGTTGAAAAATTTTCAATGTAAGGAATATCGGTAGTTTGAGCAACTAAATGATTATAAACAGCTATTGAAATTTCGCTTGGATTAAGTTCTGCAGCAAATGCACGAGCCTTAAGAGTTGTTGTTCCTATAATATTAATTGCTCCGGTATATTCGGTTGATAATTCACTGGGGTCGTTCTCATCGATAGTGTAGTAGATGATCGAGCCCTCTGTGCTACAAGTAATTGTGGCATCAAATGGGTCAAAAAAATTCTGTGTACTTGGTGTAATAACAGGAGGTATTACGTCACCAACAACATTTCCAGTTACCTTTATATTGTCAATTCGGTTGTTGCCGACAGCAGAGGTACAACCTGTTAGAATAATTTTTACTTTGAAATTCTCGTTATCATTTACTTCAGGAATACTTGAAAAATCGATGGTTACAACCTGAACCTCGTTCCACTCGTTGACATAGCTCGAAATATCAATGGTTTCTTTTGTAATCCAATCGCTAGCATTTACTGAGTATTGTACTTCCTGGCTTGTAAATCCAGTACTCGTTCGCCTTGTAGGGTAGGTGATGCTAATGTTTGAGTAACCGGTAGTTGGAATATCAAGAGTGAAGTCTTTCCCGTTATTTACCATATCAACACCGCCACGTGGAACAAAACATCCTCCTGAAATTTCATCTATTACTCCATTTATCGTAGTTCCACTAAAAGAAAATGCTTCTGAAAAATTATATGAAAGAAAACCGCTCCCAGTTGAAGAAGTAATTGGTTGATCCCAATTTGTATCAGTAGCAGGAACATTAGAATTAAAATTCCAATAATATAGCAATCCTTCTTCAGGCGTTATTGTTGTTGTGATACTAACCTGATTACCATAACTAGATCCCATTATATTGGTTGCATACGCACGTATGTAATATGTTTGATTGGGAGTAAGACCCCCAATATTACTTGAAAATGTTCCTACACCGCTACCATCAATAGTAATACCTTGATTAAGTTCAATAGTAGGTGAAAAAGATGTACTCCAAACAACTCCACGGCTTGTTACCTCAGCCCCACCATCATCGTTAACTACTCCGTTACATATTGCTGAGTTTTCATTATATGAAATAACGCCAGAAGTTACAACTACTGGCAAAAAGGCTTGAGAAACACTTATAAGACCTTCTTTTACTGTTTGCTTTGTTAAAATCCCGTCCGAAGTTGTCAAACTTACCGTGTAATTTCCCTCATCTGTAAACTCATGAACTGGATTTTGAATTGAACTTGTGTTTCCATCCCCAAAATCCCAATTCCATGATATAGCATTTATTTTTGAGTTGTCTAGGAATGCAATAGTTTCATTAATAATTGCTGAGGTTTTGTCAACTGAAAAATCAACAAGTTTAATTATTCCTTCTTGTTCAAGATAACCAACAATAGCATCAATATATGCCTTTGTGGCTGCATCCTGAGCATCGACAGGATTTGTTAAATTTTTTATTTGATTATTGACTGAATTATTTATTGCAGCTACTTCTGCCAGACTTTGGATTTCATTTGTTACCGAACCATCTACTTCGGTTCTCAAAAACTGCGTAGTAGTATCAATAACTGTTTTAACACTATCAACAATATCTGGAGTATTAATTAAATCGCTATAATCTTTATCCCAAGCATTAAATATTGGATCGGTTTCGGTTACACCTGAAGCATCTGCTACTTTCCATTTTGCAGAAATTGCATCGTACTTCAAAATTTTATTGGCAGCCAGCCCTGTTAAATCCACATCCTGAAGAGAACCTATTGATTGCCCCGTAATGTCGGTGAGATAACCCTTTAGGTCGGATATCTGACTTTCTGTAATCACTATACCTGTTGATTTGTTCCATGCCACAAAAACCGGATCGCTCTCAGTATATGAGGTTAGGTATGTGGGAGTGAATTTTACCCACTTGTTCCCGTTGAACATAAGTAAATCACCAGTTAACGCATTTTCCATATCAAAATAATTTGAGATGGAATCCACGTGAATTTGCAAATCTGTAATCTGGCTAACAGAAATCTGAATCCCTGTTGACCTGTCCCATGCGCTAAAGATGGGGTCTGTTTCTGCAATTCCTCCAGTAATCTCATCAGCAGAAAGAGAGTGTAGTGCAAAGGGAACGCTTAGCAGCTGGCTAGTTCCACTTAAAGTGTAGTTCGAACCACCATTCACATCGGTTTCAACCTTGATGAAAAAGGGCCCATTTGACCAATCAATGGTTACCAAACTACCCGACACCACGGTACCTCCGCCTATTGTAATAGTAACCAATCCATTTGCATTAGTAGTTGGGAAATGCCTTTCTACATACACAACCGTTCCACTGCTGTTACCTTGTAGAATACTGAACTGCATACCAATGGCTGTATTTGCAATCAAATTCCCATCTGCATTACGAAGCACTGCCTGATATGAGAAAGACTCAGGTGCTTGGGCATATAGTGATAGCCCAGCAAGAATGAAAATAATTATTTGTAACAAGTTTTTCATGTTATTATATTTTTCCGAATAGTTACTAAATATTTAGTTTATAGCCTATACTCCTCGTCAAGGATTGTCTTATGTATAGGATTTTAGTAACAGTAATATACAATTATTGTTACAAGGAATTTCAACCTATATCAATCTATCAACTATGAACAAAAAATTATCTGTTATCTAGTATAATAAACTTACCTTCTAACACTTTAAATGTACAATCAACCATTCTATCCTTTTCTCCAAATTTTGCATAAACATTATACATTATTTCTTCAGTATAAATAAAAGGTATATTATCTACATACGCTAATTCATTGATTAAGATTACTCCTTCAAAAGGTACTTCTGCTAAAATAAAAGTATGTATTTTATTTTCTGGAGAAAAGAAAATAATTTTACTATCTTCTGCAAAAGTTCTTGCAATAAAACTATCATTTTCTTTCTCATAGATTATAGTATCTATATAATCTGGTTCTTTCTCACATGCTACAACTGTTACTAACAGGAGCATAATAAATAGTAGTTTTTTCATAGCTTTATTTTTTAAAGTTACACTTCAATAAATGATTTATTTAAACTTCCATTCTTTCCAAACATCCCTTGCATCGAAACTTACGCTGGTTTTGGGGTCTTGAGCCTTGCTGTTAACCCTTAAACTTTCAACTGAAACGAATTTGGAGAGATAGGCATCGAGAGAACCATAATCAATATCTCCATTTGTTTGCTGAAGTTTTTTCAAAAGGAAATAGGTAAACATACCATGCTTCTTTTCCTTGAAAGGGAGCGCCGATTGGTCGTCGCTGGTTGCAGAAAAAACTACCAGATTTCCTTTTATCACTTCTTCTTTGGGTCGAACTTTTACTGCTCGAGCAGCAAGAAGTCCGGCTTCCCTACCTCCTCCGGAAAAGCAGGCATCGAGAAATACGGTTACCCTTTCTGCCTCTGATTCGGAGAGTTTTTTGTAAACATCAGAGAGTTTAACCGCTGCCTGAAGGTAGCTGGCAGAAACGTCAACCGGCATTAGGTAAGGCTCTTTGGTTATTTCATCGGGGAAACCATGCCCTGCATAGTAGAAGTACAAATCTGTAACATTTCCAATCCTTTGTACTATTTGGGTAACCAAATCAATCTTCTGGTTCATTTCTGCTGATGTGGCATTTGTAACCATGAATACATTCCTCTCTTCCAACCCTAACGTTTTGATGCAGTAACTCTTGAATACTTCGGCATCCCTTACCGCAAATGCAACGTTGGACTCTGAACCCAAGCCACTCTGACGGCTAGAATAGTCCTCATTACCAATAATTATGGCAAACTTATTTGGAAAGGATTTCATGCTCTGAGGGATGTTAACATCCACATCGGAAACGCTTGGTATACTCTCTATTTCAAGTTGCTTTGGTATGTCTGGTTTCTGATTATCGAATGCATTGTGAATGGTGAATTTCACGGTTATTCTTCTGTACTCCGCGCCCAACTCATTGTGAACAACCGCGTAGTGTGAGAAGGTATTTTTAGTGAACTGCAAAGGCTCCACGAATGTTTCTATGAATTGGCGGACACCATATGTTCTTAAAAATGCAAGCTGCTGGTTAGTGGTGATACCTGTTTCTTGGGTAATCGTAACATTCTCAAGGTTATTATTAACAAAATAGCTTATTCCGTTAATATCCCCAAAAGCATCATCGTATGGGATTGAGTTGCTAATGGGAGTTCCATCGGTTGAACCAGTAATCTTTATGCTTACCCGTGTATCGGGAAGCAGAAACTCCTGAAGGTCATTCTCGAGGGTTTGCTTAAGAATCTGACAAGTTATTTTTGCTGCATTTGAGTTCACTAACCTATACTTGCCTGCGGGGTAGTCGTCGGTTTGGTTCTCAATGGAAGCCTTTATAACACGATACCCATACTCAATTTGAAGGTTCAACTCTTCTTCTCCCAGCTCATTCTTTTCCTGTACCACACTAGTTACAACTGTTGTTTCTACATTCTCAGATATTTGATTGTTTGTGAGCATTTTACCCATGTACTTATTAAGCTCATGCTTTAGAATTGAATCCTTTTTCGCTACATTAAGTTCAATCTCCTTAGGTATTATGGGTTTGGGATCCTGAACAATCACTCTTTCAACCAGGCTACTCTCTTTAACCGGGGGACTATATTCACCAAAAATGTGACCAACAAACGAGTATAAATCATCAACATTATTGAATGAAATATGGTTGGATTTTAAATACAGAGAAGCTTTTATTTGTTTTATTTCATCTAGAGTGGAAAGAAACTTTTTCTCATCAATAACTTTCTTAAATCGCTTTCCATTAAAAAAGTAGAGAACTGGCTTTGCTTCGCAAATAATAGTAGTTATCTCAGATTCTTTTTTTGATTCGTACAACATAGTAACACTTCCTGTTGGAAACTTACTCTTTATGTCAGTAAACCCTTCTGGGTCGTCCCCTCTTTTGTAAATACATACTGATTCGTATGAAATATAATAATTTGTACTTGAAGGTTGAATCCTTTCAAGGATAGCCCCTTTTTTGGTTAGTATAAAAGATTTTCCCTTTACATGAATACTATCCGGAGGTGGACTATAATCAATTGTAGAATAATCGTTTTCACCTTCCTTAAACACTAACCTTTCATAAATCATATTATAGTTAATGCTTTTTTTAAACTCGTAATTATTAAAGATTAGAGTTGCTTGTTCTGGTTCTTGGAACAACATCACAAAGTCTTCTTTTATGAAATCGTCCAAATTATATATTGCATTTGGAGAGTGTTTAAGTTTAATTGTATCTTTAATTGGATACTTTATGATATCAGTTTTCTTAATGAATGATTCTAAGGAATCCTTGTCTCCAATAACTTCAATTTTGGTTTTTTCCCTAGTCTGACAAAGAGTAGTATTACAAGCAAGTAGGCATAAAAAACCTATAAAAAATACTTCTAAGGCTGTTTTTTCTTTCATTTATATACTTGCTTAGTTTAGAATGAATTCTTTTCCATAGAATTCTCGAATTGAAATAATGCAATCATTCAACTGCCATTTTTTGTCAACAGGATAATGAGTAAGAATAATACTATCGGGATTTGCAAAAATGTATTGCTCTCGAATTTTCTTAACAAACCTTGGTTTTCTACCTTTTTTTTCCAAAAATCCGCTTGCCCAAGTTGCATCAACAATTTTCCAACGGTTTTCAAGGTAAACTGCATTCCACAAGTGATTAGGTGTGTCGAAAGGTTTTCCACTATATTCATATCCTTTAACAAATCCTCTAATAACCTCACATTCAATATCTGCCCAGTAGCACATATCACAAAGTAACTCGGAGTAACCCTGACACATAGTTTTTCTTGTTTCCAATGTATTCTCCACATCAGTGTAGGTCAAATCTCCGCTTAATAACTTGTCAGTATCATATTCAATATTCTTTGCAATCCAGTAAACAAAAAGTTTTACAAGGTCAGCGCTATCCTTTGTTATCGTTTGAAAATATTCAACTGCATTAAACGTATCACTTCCTTCAGGACTTGGAGCTTGGCTTGCATAGTAAAGTAGTGAATCGTGAGGTAAATTTTGAGCACAACAAACAGAAGGAACGCCCATTGAAAAGCCCAATATAACCAAAAGAATGTGTCTCCAGTTTTTGTATTTCATTTCTATTGGTTCCTTATTTTTAGTTTCTGTATTGTATACAATAAAACCAATACAATAGTTTTTTGGAAAGGCAATTGAACTATATGAAAGGCAGTCTTAGTTAATTCTTTTCGAAAAATTACTGATTAACCAAATATAAGAAAAACTTTAACAACAATTGAGGTATTCGTTGCTGTTTTGTAGCAGGAATTTATTTTCTTTTACAATTGAATTAGTGCTTTATTTAACCTTTGATTATTTCAATACCCATTGAATAATCAATAAAAATCTCTATATTTGCGACCGATTTTACACGACCAAACCCTGGAGAGATGCCGGAGTGGTCGAACGGGGCGGTCTCGAAAACCGTTGTCCTGCTTTGCGGGACCCAGGGTTCGAATCCCTGTCTCTCCGCCAAAAGAATTAAGTCCCGCCGTAAGGCGGGATTTTTTATTGCCCATACCCGAGCCAAACTCCGTTTGAGCGAGAGGTGTGGGCAATAAAAAAACGGTTGTTTACAACCGGCTTAATTCTTTTGAAGCCTCCCCCTTGGGATCACCGAAGGTAATCCCTCACAAATCCCCGAGCCAAACTTTGTTTGAGCGAGAGGTGTGGGCAATAAAATAACCGACAGCAATAGCCATCGGTTATTATTGTATATAAGGAAGTTTTATAGTTGCAACTCGTACAACCTTGAGTAAACACCATTCAATGCAAGCAACTCATCATGCTTACCTCGTTCAATAATTTCTCCCTCCTGAAGTACGCAGATTAAATCGGCATTCTTAACTGTGGATAGTCGGTGAGCAATTACAAGCGATGTACGGTTCTTCATCAAATTTTCAATGGCCTCCTGCACCAAACGTTCCGATTCGGTATCGAGGGCAGAGGTTGCCTCATCGAGAATCATAATGGGAGGATTCTTCAGTATTGCACGGGCAATACTAAGCCTTTGACGCTGTCCGCCCGAGAGTTTACTGCCCCTGTCGCCAATATTCGAGTGGTAACCATTTGGCGTAGCCATAATGAAGTCGTGTGCATTGGCAATTTTAGCCGCAGTAATCACATCCTCCTCGGTGGTCTTATCGATACCAAATGCGATGTTATTATAAAAGGTATCGTTAAAAAGAATCGGCTCCTGATTAACGTTCCCCATTATGCTTCGCAAACCATGAAGGGTGTAGTTCTTCAAATTTACCCCATCAATTAGAATTTCGCCATGTTCCACATCGAAAAAACGGGGTAACAAATCAACGAACGTACTTTTTCCAGAACCCGACTGACCAACAAGAGCAACGGTTTGGCCTTTCTTTATTGTTAAATTCACATTCTTAAGAACGTTCTCGTTACCATAGCTAAAGCTAACATTCTTGTACTCAATTGCCGATGTAAAATCCTTTATTTCAATGGCTCCGGCGCTATTCTTAATCTTATTTTCAGCATGAAGCAGCGAATCAATCCTATCGGCCGAGGCCATTCCCTTCAGCACGTTGAAATACGCACTTGAGAACGATTTTGCCGGGTTAATAATCATGTAGAAAATAGCAACATAGCCAATTAGCCCTTCGGGCGAAAGGCTGCCATTTCCCTGAAAAACCAAACGCCCACCGAACCACAAAACCAACACGATTACGATAGTTCCCAAAAATTCGCTGAGCGGGGTTGCCAAATCGCGGCGGCGCCACATCTTGGTCATAAGTTGAGTGTAGAATGAGTTAACACTCTGAAAACGCTCAGTCATTTTGCCTTCGGCATTAAACGCTTTAATAATTCTAAGGCCACCTAAAGTTTCCTCAATTATTGAAAGAAGCGTCCCCATTTTCCTTTGGCCCTTGAAGGAAGTTTTACGTAAAGTTTTTCCTACCCTACCAATCAGTCCGCCAGTAAAAGGAAGTAGTAGCAACACGAAAAGGGTAAGTTTGGGGCTCATCACAATGAGGGCAGTAAGATGAACAATAATTAATACTGGATCCTTAAAAAACATCTCGAGAGAACGAATAATTGAAACCTCAATTTCGCTCACATCGTTGGTCATTTTACTAATAATATCGCCCTTCTTCTCCTCGGAGTAAAAACCAAGGGGCAACTGCAGAACCTTTGCATACAATGCATTTCGAATATCCTTAACCACTCCGTTTCTAATTGGGGCAATGTACCAGAGGGCGAAGTATGTAAAAAGGTTCTTGAAAAAAGAAGTTAGCAGTACAAAACCAATTACTACAAGCAGGGCTGAAGCACGGCCATACTGTACAATAAACTGGCTAATAAAAAAGTAGAAGTAATCAACAAGGTAGGAAAGAAAATCCTTCAAACCATCCTGAGCAACGCTATACTCGGGTTTAACCTCAACCAGCGGTGCGGTTCCAAAGAGCAGACCAAGAAAAGGTATTATCATTGTGAGGGAAAAGAGCGAGAAAATTGCACCCAACACGTTGCACATAATACTTGAAAAAGCCTTCCACTTGTAGGGGAAAAGGAACCTGAAAATTTTATAAAATTTCTTCATGAAGAGGATTCGTAAGGGTAATGTTATGTTTTATTTCTTCTAAATGCCTGTATAGTTGAATGGTGAAATATTCTTGAGCTCGTTTTTAACGTTTGCCGGTACATCGAGGCGATCGATGAATTCGTGCAAGTCGTCGCGAGTTACAGGTTTGTTGGTACGGGTAAGCCCTTTCAGCATTTCGTAAGGATTAGCATACCCTTCCCTGCGAAGGATGGTTTGTATTCCCTCAGAAATTACAATCCAGTTCCTTTCCAGCTCAGCCTGAATTGCCGGCAAATTTATTACCAGCTTATCCAGCCCTTTCATAATCGATTTGAATGCAAGAATGGTATGCGCAAAGGGAACCCCAATATTTCGCAAAACAGTGCTATCGGTTAGGTCGCGCTGCAGGCGCGAGATGGGAAGCTTAGCAGAAAGATGCTCGTAAAGTGCATTGGCTACCCCAAGGTTGCCCTCGGCGTTCTCAAAATCGATAGGGTTAACCTTGTGCGGCATGGCCGATGAGCCAACCTCACCCTCCTTAATTTTTTGCTTGAAGTAATCCATGGAAATGTAGGTCCACACATCACGGCAGAAATCGATAAGGATGGTGTTGATTCGTTTGAAGTTATCGAAGGTAGCAGCCAGATTGTCGTAATGCTCAATTTGGGTTGTAGTTTGGGAGCGTTCCAAGCCTAAGGTTTTATTCACGAAGTTGTTTGCAAACTCAACCCAATCGATACTGGGAAACGCAGCAACGTGAGCGTTGAAGTTACCTGTGGCTCCGCCAAATTTGGCCGAAACAGGAACATCGCGCAGCAGGTTTACCTGCTTCTCTATTCGTTCAACAAAAACCATAATCTCCTTCCCTAGCCTTGTTGGTGAAGCGGGTTGACCGTGCGTACGGGCTAGCATGGGAATATTTGCCCACTGCTGTGCTAAAACTTTCAAATTTTCAGTTAAGCTATCGAGCAGCGGATAGTAAACCTCGTGACCTGCATCGCGGAGCATGTAGGGGAAGGCTGTATTGTTTATATCCTGCGAGGTAAGGCCAAAATGGATGAACTCTTTAAAATCGGCGAGGCCCATTTGGTCGAACTTCTCTTTAATGAAGTATTCTACCGCTTTTACATCGTGGTTGGTAGTTCTTTCAATCTCCTTAACACGAGCAGCATCGTCAACGGTGAATTTACGGTAAAGCTTCCGAAGGCTTTCAAACGAATCGGTTGGGAATGAATTTAGCTGTGGTAGCGGAATTTGCTGAAGAGCAATAAAGTACTCAACCTCCACCAAAACCCTATACCTTATTAGTGCGTACTCGGAAAAGTAAATATCAAGCTCGCTGAGCTTACCTCTGTATCGCCCATCGATTGGCGAAATGGCGGTTAAATCGGATAGGTTCATGCTGGTTCGTAAAAAATTTGTTCACAAAGGTAACAATTGAAAAACAATTCGAAGAACCTTATATTGTGCGGATATATTTTTTTATTCATTTTTCAAGGAATAGTTTGATTATGGCAGCTACAAATTCTTTACCAAATTTCAAATTTCTATATTTGCCAAAAAAACTGAATGAACAATCCGCAATTCACAGTAGTAGTCCCTGTTTACAATCGTCCCGATGAGGTTGATGAGCTTCTCCTAAGCCTTACTGAGCAAACAGTAACCAACTTTGAAGTTGTGGTAGTTGAGGATGGTTCGGCTCAACCCTGTGAAGAAATTGTAAAGCGGTACTCGGAAAAACTCAATATTAAATACTTCTTCAAGCCCAACAGTGGGCCAGGAACAACTCGTAACTATGGAGCGGAACGCTCACAGGGAGAATACCTGATATTCTTTGATTCCGACTGTATCATTCCCCCAAACTACTTCGAGGTTGTAACCAAAGAAGTAGTGGAAAACCCTGTTGATGCATTTGGTGGCCCCGACAGGGCACATGAATCGTTCACTCCCGTTCAAAAAGCCATTAACTACTCCATGACATCGTTTTTCACAACCGGAGGTATTAGAGGTGGCAAAAAGAAGATGGACAAGTTCTACCCACGAAGCTTCAACATGGGAATCGCGTCAGAAGTTTTCAAAAAAATTGGCGGATTCTCCGCCATGCGTTTCGGGGAGGATGTGGATTTAAGCCTACGAATTGTTGAGCACGGCTTCTCAACACGGCTTTTCACCGAAGCATACGTTTACCATAAACGGCGCACCGATTTCAAGAAGTTTTTTAAGCAGGTACATAACTCAGGAATAGCTCGCATAAACCTCTACCTTCTTCACAGAAACTCACTAAAGTTAGTCCATGCGCTACCCTCAGCGTTCGTTATAGCAATGCTACTTTGCGTTGCAGCGGCTCCATTTTTCCCATTCGCACTGGCAGTGCCAGTGCTTTATAGTGCAATTGTGTTTGTCGATTCGCTGCTGCTGAATAAAAGTGTTAAAGTGGCCCTTCTGAGCGTGCCCGCAGCATGGGTTCAACTGTTCGGTTACGGATTGGGCTTTCTCCGTTCGGCATGGAAAAGATTGGTGCTTCGCAGGGGAGAGTTTAAGGCTTTCGAGAAAAATTTTTACAAGTAATTTTTAATTGTTAATAACCCTTCCTATTTCTCCCAAAATCTAACTTCAAACCACTAAAAATAGCACATTCGTTTTATTAACAATTGTTAATATCAAGTGTTGATACTTAGTGAATTAAATAGGCAAAAAAAATTTGCAGGGTTTGTTAGTTCCATTTACTTTTGTTCTACCAGGTGAGAGATAAAAGGTTGCTCCCAAAGGTAAGGAAAGGTATCAATTTACTTAGTTGTAATTTTTTCCAATCGTACGAATCGCAAGATTTGCTTACCCGAAGAGCCGAAGTCCAAATCGAAAAGGAGCTTGCTCCCAACGAGGAGGTCAGAACCAACCAAAACGCCTAGCGTTCTAATTGGAAATGAGTCGGAAGCAGCAGCACGAAGGGAACCTCGGTTTCCTACAGGGAAGCTGAAATCCCCAAATGGTTCTCCGGAACCAAAGTAAGGGTTTGCCAAAGTGAGAGGAAACACTCCACCAAAGCGGCATAATTCGGAAAGGAAGTTACTCCGCGAGGAAAAAAC
>Ga0209203_1002384_pt1 | contig 12554 bp, 6 predicted proteins | sample AD_UKC109_MetaG_FD_184423 | JGI IMG/M metagenome (GOLD analysis project Ga0209203, IMG submission 184423) | Active sludge microbial communities of municipal wastewater-treating anaerobic digesters from Hong Kong - AD_UKC109_MetaG (SPAdes)... | ecosystem: Engineered > Bioreactor > Anaerobic >...
AACCCTGCAGAGCCCTTTATTGGGGACGAAACTGACAACAAACAATCCATGAATAAAGATTGTAATTTAGATATATTAAATAATCACAGATTGTTGCAAATGGTACATATTCATGACAGTGGCTTACGGCAGGACCATCGTGACCTAACGGAGTATCTCCATGATCCTAGGCCTATACTTCTTGATCACAAGGGAGAAGATGTTCCGTACAGAGTTCATCTGGCAGCGAAGCCAGATAGCTCCCTGAAAATAATGCCGGATAGCCTTAACTAGACCGGCATGGTCATTATAAAACACATACCACTCTCATTGAGGCTTCTTCCTTTTTACAGAACAATAAAGACAAAACCTTTTTTTGCCATTTTTATTCAATTAACTTATAATAAAAAATATCTAATCAAAAAGCATCATTACTTCAACTATGGCTAGAAACGATGAGCAATAAGCAAGCGACAAATGGTTTCAAGGAATTTATCAGGAGTATCTCTGAGAAAATTCCTCAAGAGATCACTCCACTGGACATTTGTACAAAGCTCTTGTCCGGGAAAAACCAAATGCCTGAGTTTATCGCATCATTAGACCTTGAAGATCGATACTATTGGATAAGCAATGTCTACTCCAGCCTCATCCCCTCGACAATAAAGCATGCGTTGGCAGCCTACTTCACTCCTCCTTATATCGCACGGTATACCATATCCCGGGCTGAAGAATTCGGCTTTAATATCGCATCCTCAAGAATATTAGACCCTGCATCGGGTGGCGCTGCTTTCCTTACACCATTTTCGGCTGCACTCATCGGAAAGATAAGAACACAGGGGAAATCTGATGCCGAAATCGGATTGCACATCTCTCAGCATCTCTCGGGAATCGAAATCAATGGCGACCTCGCAAGGCTATCTAGGTTAATCCTCAATGACTTCATTTCAAAACGTCTGCCCGCATTCAAAAAGGACATGTCTACACTTGTCCTCAATAAGGATTCACTCCAGTTAAATGGTCGAAATAGCCAATACGATGCAGTAGTGAGTAACCCTCCTTATGGAAAAATACTAAGAGCGCCAGACTCTATAATCAAAAGATTCGCGAATTCACTTACAGACAAGCATGTAAACAAATACGCATTATTCATTCGGCTTTCTATTGATTGGGTAAGACCTGGAGGGTTCATAGCCTTGGTTGTACCCACCAGTTTCATCGCAGGTCCATCATTTGGGAATCTACGGAAATCGATACTTGTAGATGCGCATGTCCTGGCAATCGACTTGATTGACAAGAGAGACGGCCTTTTCGTGGATGTTCTCCAAGATGCGTGTATTCTCTTTTTACTGAAAAAGAATGGCCAGGGGCTGGACTCCCCCCCCACTTGTCGGTTTATCCATGATGATGGCTCCTATCGGGAACTAGGAAATATCAACATCCCATTAACACCTTCAATTCGCCCATGGGTGCTGCCGTCCGAGTTAACACCTGATATTGTAACGAATGACTTCTTTTCGAAAGCTTATGCAAAGCTCACCGATTATGGGTATGGCGCCAGGGCGGGATATTTCGTCTGGAACCGGCAAAAAGAAAGATGCAGAGAAGGGAACCATCCAAAGAAAAACGAACATCCTCTTGTGTGGGCGCATTGCATTAAAGCAAACGAGCCGTGTTTGCTTTCAACCCACAGGATTCACGGACAACTAGGATTGATGACCCTCGTGAAATTTGATGACCCAAGTGATTCCCTCATAAGTCAGCCTGCAATAGTGCTCCAAAGGACCACCAACAGGCGGCAGGCCAGAAGACTAATAGCCGGATACATATCCAAAAGCATGATTGAGGAGCATGGTTCCTTGATAAGCGAGAACCATACTATTGTGGTATATCCGCTTCCGGGCGTTGAACAACAAGTCGATTACAAGACGATGTGCCGGTTGCTCAACAGCAGACCTGTTGACAACAGATATCGTCAGATTTCAGGCACAGTAAGCGTCTCTGTAAAACTTTTAAAAGAATTGCCATTCCCGCCACCAATACTCATCCAGAATAGGCTTCATAACAATCTTCCCATGGAAGAGCTTGATGCCCTGGTGGAAGATTGCTACCGCGATGCTGCCAGGTTGAAAAGATGACCACTTACGAACTGCTGGAAAACTTCCCGTTCAGGCACGTATCTGACCCAAGCCGCGTTATTCATCTGAATAGCACAGCTTGCGGGTTACTGGAGATGTTTTGTCTTTGTGTGGATACGGGAGAGTCCGCGGTGGTGCTAACATGGCCATCACGTGTCGAAGACATTGCCATTCTCCATGCCTTGGCAGAACTACGGCAGATAGTAATGGATACCCAGAGAGGAGGTAGGCCAGAGTTATTCCCATTTTGTACCTACTTTTGGCCATGGAAACAATCTAGAGACATTGTACAAAAGCGCGTCCTGGTTGACCGAATTGAATTCGTAAAAGGTAATCTTCGATTCGTGGAAAAATACATGAACAAACAATACGGAGTGGATTACGCGTTTCACATGGCATTGAACCGAATAAGGGATCTCGACCCGGAAGCGACCGTTACCCACACACGAGGACATCGCCACATCCTGGCAAACCACCCGGAGCTTATTCACCCAACACTTTTCGAAATTACCCCCCAAGCAGTCTTCCAAGCCGGCTGTGTAAGAAATCAACCCCTGGCAAAAGAAGGTTTCTTGCACAGAGCTCAAAAGTACATCGATGGGACATGTTCTTCATTGTCCGACACCCGCCTGTTTCAAATCGATTCAGCCCCGTTTTTCATGCTTGGCATTCCTAGTACTTGCGAAATCCGCGACCTATATCGAGGGGACCTATTTTCCACACGCAGACCGGATATCGTGCTAGTAGACCTGACAGGTGTCTATAGCCGCATTGGTAAGAATTGGCAGAAACAACTTAACGAGTTCCTTTCCGCTCTTGTGTGTGTCTTCTCTGGTCGGGATGAGGGAATACCGCCGGTCTTAGCTATAACGGATGACCCTCTGGTTTTAAACAGACTCTTCTTCAAGCTGTTAGCTGACTATGAGGAAAAGAGAAGGCAAAAGCGCAATGTATCCCGCTACTCATTCTTAAACGTGACGCAGAGTCTTTTTGACCATAAGCACATGATAGATGCTAAAAGTCACGTCCCATCAGTAATGGTGGCTTCTTATGCCGAGGATATGGTTGATGCTTTTGTGGCGGGCCAAAAACTCAGAAACAAGGTTAGAGACCTTGGCTCCGAACAGCTCTCAGAGCAAATCGATACACTTAACCATGTTACTCGAAATATTGTGAACATGCCCGGTGGGCTGGAGGATTACATGCTGTTCCTGGAGGAATATTGCGACCAATCCGGAAGAGATATCAAGACGGTTGCTCTAAAGCCTCTGGAAGAATGGATAAAAACAAAGGATCTCGTAGATGCAGGAGATGCAGGTGCTGAGCGGATAGACGCCGATGCGTATTTGAATAAATGCAGAGCTATTATCGAGGGATTAAAAAATGGCACCCCTCTTCAATCCCGACTTGATGTGTTGTACCAGAAAATGTTGGAGCGGCACGAGAGTAGTGACGCAGTGGTGTTTCCGAGTAGGCAGATGAAAGAATTTGCAGTGTGGATGATAAGCAACCGCGGAAAGGGTGCATCATCCCCTAACGGGGATAGTGATATAAAGCTCGTGCTTTTTGATGGCAGGGAAGCCGTGGACTCTTTCGACGAGTGCCCCAATAAATTTGAAAATGTCTATTTCATCTTGCCGCGACAGAAATACCTCTCAAAAATGATTGCCCAGGAAGCAATGCCGCCAAATCTGATTTTCGTGTGTGATGGCGGAACCGTTCTGTCATTATTGCGCTATGTCGATATCCTTGAAAAAGTCCCAGGCCTTGAAATCATCAGACCGCGATTGAAAGTAGTGCGTGAAGCCTTGCAAAGAGCTGCCGACAGCCGGGTATCCTTGCTTGGGGAGCTGGACGAAATCAAATTGATGGCCAACACCCTCATATTTAACCTTCGCGACATGGAACCTGGCCATTATCAAGGCCATCCGGTTATTATCATGACCGAAGAAGGCACAAGCATATCTGCTTATGAGGGGTCCGACATTCTGCGCTATCAGGAAGAGAACGACCTTCAACCGTTTTCAAGGGTAACTGTTTCTCAACTTCAGGGAGGAGATAGGTTCTTTGTCATCACCCCTGAATTTCTGGATGCTGCTTCTGACAAAATCAACATAAGCGCCATGGCCACTGAGACGCTAAAAGCATACCATACCAGGATTGTGGAGAGAGTTCGAGATATCCGCGGATTGTCACTCAGAGAGAAGGCTGAGGTAATCCAACAGCGAATGAAGGGTGACGATCTGGGGAACAATATTGGTGAAGGCGATAATGCCAACAACATTGTCAGATGGATTAACGTAGAGAGGTTACTAGAAATGCCTCGGGAGCTAGTTACACCGCACGCTCCTAAAAATCGAAACGTATTCAAGCATTTTATGAAAGCCCTTGAAGTATCGGATGGCGAGATTGAATGGTACTGGGCCGCTGCAATCCAAAGCACACGAAAGGTCCGCATCCGTGCTGGTCTCGATCGGAACCGGGTATTCTACAAGCTCCTCCTGGATCCGACATCTGTAGAGCAGTTTTTCCATGGAGACAAAGGTGACTTACGGAACCTAGTTGATATCGCCTGCAGGAACTTATTTACAGTATCCCATATCGTCAAGGAGCATGATGATGAACATCCGGAACATTAAGGGAAGAGATTTTGTTGAGGCGAAAGAAGCTCTAACCGATAGCCTCCTTAACCTCACTTACCGGTTTGTATCCGGGCAAGGAGCAGATGGCGAATTTGTGTATGGGGATAAGCCCAGCAGAAAATTCGTATCCGGTTTCCTCTTGCCAGCTCTGAGCGATAGCGGCGCTGATGACGAAACAAACGACATTCACATTAGCAATCTGGGAATGGACTTACAGGTACACAACCCTCCAGCCGGGGAACTGGGAGTTGAAGTTTCATTCAGTATCTACGTCAGGGCTATCCCCACATGGGAAGAAATCGAGCGGTACGGACTGAAGCCGACTTTTCAGCTTCGCTCAGCGGTGCAGCGACAGATTCGGGATGCCATCAGGGACCGAACAAACGCTCTATTAGCAGAAGAACAAAGCAAACCAGAAGACCAGCGTACAGCAAGAAAACTCCTTCGCGACATAGCCAGCAAGGAAATATACCGTCAGTTTGGAATCACAGCAATTGACCAGAACGAGGTTAAAGAACTCGACCAGAATGAAAACAGTGATGAAGTGGCAGATGAGTCAGCCTCCGACGAACAAGAATCTAAACCGAAGGAAATAATTTCATTTGGCAGTGGAACGCGATTCCCGGACGATTTGGCTCAACCGGCTGACATCCCGCAAAAATGGCTCAGGTTCTCTCATACTTCCGAAAAGTTGTCCTTGCCCCTTGCAGCGCCTAATACCGACATTGAAGAAATGCTTAGAGCTTTTGCAAACAGACTGTGGGTTGATATCTCACAGAAAGTGAGGGCTTGGGTCTCTTCTCCCGAAGGCCAACAATGGGCTTATCGGAAAGAACCTGTTCGGCCCACCCAAATTGCCAACGAGGACGCCTGGGACGCCTTCCTCCAGGCAGTCAGTCTGACCCAGCCGGACATTTCGGCGTTGCTCCCAACGTTGAGTAATCTGACTCTAATTTGCAGCAAGACTCCCAATTTTTCTGATTCATCTGTTATCAACGTAAGAGTTTCTTTCGAAAACCAGAACAACGCGCCTTCACGGAATAATTATCTTTGCCATGATGCCGCAATACATCAGGTGCAGGTCATTGTGACCGTACCCACGGCAGTTCACAGAAGCTTGCATTTGGAGCGAATCCAGCCATCATTTCGCTTTCGCAACTTCATGACCTATCCTGCCCTCGGCATAAATTGTGGAGTAGAAGTCGGAAGTGAAGATGCCAACAACATAGTTCTCAAGACAACATGGCTGCCAAAATACATTCTTCCTCGGATCACTCCTCGAAAGATTCCCGGGATACCATGGAAATATAAGGAACTGAGTGATACCAAAACCGATATAAGCTCAATGTACAGTATAACTGAAGAATATGAAAAGTGGATAGCCGAACAGGAAAAGGTGAATCCTGCAGAATATGAGCTCGATCCGGTTAAGCGACACGAAGAAACCGAAGAGTACAGGAATGCTCTGAAGGCATTTGAAAGAGAATGTTCTCTCGTTCGGCGGGGCATTGACCTGCTCCACGAATCTCAGGCAGCCTTCAAACAGGACCCCTCATCGAGAAAGGCTATCCCTTACCAGGCATGGGTGCTCCTGAACAGGACTATGTTCAAGGCAGGCCAAGATAAGGAATTCGATGGGTGGAGGCTCTTCCAGGAAGCATTCATTATAGCCCATATACCAACGATTGCTTCCAGAATCGATGAATACCGCTCGTGGCACGACCGCGAACTCGACGAGGAAATGGCTTCGCTGCTTTACTTCCCGACCGGCGGCGGTAAATCGGAAGCCTTCTATGGCCTACTAATATTTAACCTTTTTTTCGACCGTTTACGTGGAAAGCACCGTGGTGTGACGGCACTTATCCGGTATCCGCTACGACTTTTGACCTTGCAGCAAGCCCAGCGCCTCTTTGCGCTGCTCGTATTCGCGGAACAGGTCAAACACGAGGAAGGAATAAAAGGAGATCCGTTCGAAATCGGTTTCTGGGTCGGAAAAGCGAATACTCCCAATAGAAACACTTCGGAGGAAATCAAGGGCATCCCCAAAATCGGCGATAGGCTGCCCGAGGAAGGAACGGTTGACCGCACTGCTTATGACCATGCAAACGATGCATTCAACAAAGTCCCTGTTTGTCCATACTGTAACAGAGGAGCGACTGGCCTGAGATACTATCCTGACCGGGATAACAGGGTCGGCATATTGTGCTTCCATGATGATTGTATATGGAACCAGATGAACGGCGGCATCACTCCGCTGCCGTTTCTTCTCACCGACCAGGATATTTATGCCCATGCTCCAGCGATAATCCTGGGCACCATCGACAAGTTAGCTCTTATTGGGCAACATGATTCAACTATCAGTAAAATTGTTGGCATGCTGGGTTTAGCTCGGTTTGTTGATTCCAATGGAAGACTCAGCAGCCCTCGCAAACGTAATGAATTAAAGGCAGCTCTCGACAATCATGCACTGACCCGCCTTGCACCAGCCTTTGCAGATGGATACGAGCTGTTTCATGACCCTTTCCCATCTTTGGTAATTCAGGATGAGGCGCATCTCCTCGAAGAGAGTCTTGGTACATTCGCCGGCCTATTCGAGACCACTTTTGAACAACTGTTGCTCGAAATCTCTCCTTTGCTTGGGACAAGGGTGGTGTGTGGTGAGGGCGGTAGGCCACGGATGCCAAAGATTGTAGCTGCAACTGCTACAATATCGACACCAGGCAAACAAATTGAAGCACTGTACCAGCGGCGGCACCTGCAGTTTCCCTTTCCGGGTACCTCCATCTACGAGAGCTTCTACGCACATCCGGAGAAGGCTTCGAATCCTTTACGGCAGGCTTCCATTGACACCGCCTCGGCCAACACAAGGGAAAGAACAGCCGAACTACATGCGCCATGGATGAGAGTTTATGTATCCATTATGACCAATGGCCGTTTACACACGGTAACCACCGTTAACGTGCTAGCCGCTTACCATGTGATGATATCGAAATTGTGGCAGCTTATTCAGGGCAACCCAGCTGCGGCAGTGGAGCTGCTGAAGGATGCTCTCTCCGACAGCCCGGTCAAGCTTCACCATGCTGCCGCGCTGGACGAGTTGACCGCAGACGCCGAATCTCTCCTAAGCCTCCTCGACCTGTTTAGGATATCACTCACCTACGTTACAAACAAAAAAGGTGGCGACCAAGTCATTGATGCACTTTCCGGGGAAGCACCTAAGCTTCATGTTGCAGCAGGATTACCGGAGACTCACATAAGGACTGATCTCATTTCAGGTGGAGTTGACGTCAAGGCCATCCAGAACATAATGCGAGTCGCAAGCGGTACGGTAAAGCCTGACGGGCTCCAAGACTCTCTAAGGAACATAGTTGCCACGTCGGCCATTTCTCATGGGGTTGACGTCGACAAGTTCAACGCTATGTTTTTTGCTGGAATACCTACCGACATTGCTGAGTATATCCAAGCATCGTCACGTGTTGGTCGGAAACATGTTGGTTTCAGTCTACTGATTCCCATTCCTCAACGAAGGCGTGACCGGTATATTGTCGAGGTGCATGACATTTTCCATCGGTTCCTTGAACGGATGATTGCCCCTGCTGCAATTGAACGGTGGGCAGACAATGCCCTCAAGAGAGTCGTCCCCAGTCTTTTCCAGGCCTGGCTGGTCGGGTGTGAGGAGCAGAGGCTCTTTGTGAGGGCTACAGACAAAACAACCATTTCACCAATTGACAATACTCATGAAGTAAAAAAGCTCATCAGGGCAATGACCACCGATGGCTTTTTCAGAAGTGCTGGAAGTTTTGCTGTAAACGCTATCGGCGTAAAAGGGCGGGGAATTAGCGCAATCGGTCAGCCGAACAATCAAGAGTATTATGAGAGCTCGATACTCAATGAGATTCACAGGCTGGTGACTGAGTTCAACGACCGATCTGATACTCTGACCGACCTCGACAAATTCTGGACAGGGTCCCGTGTTGTGAAAAAGCCAATGACATCTTTGCGCGATATCGATGAAGCAGGAGTTATTATGGTAGGGAAGTACCTGCCTGAGCGTGTCGGGAAAGGGATACTGAGGACTCCCCGAATCGATGATGCGATGCTTATCGCAACAAAAAATGTACGGAGACAGACAGCTGTTTTCTCTGAGATGGACGGCGAAGGAGACACATAGCCATGTCTGAAAAAGGTCCGGTAATCAATCGTTCTAAAGTACAGCTGGCCACGAGCTACGCTCCGGGAGTGCTGTTTACATTTGAGGGTGGTAGGGGTTGTTTTCTATCTGTACCTGTCCTGACAAACAGGTATGACTCAAATATCGTAACGGTAGTGACCCAACAGATTGAAGAACAGATGAGAGAGATCATTACCAACTGGTTTGATACCGGCATGGATTGCCAAGGTCGTGCCGCTTCAGGACCTCCGATTTATCCAGACCAAGTCCTGGAACGATCTGCCTTTATGGACCATCGGAACCAACCGATGTTCGATATCAATCAGTTCATTTTGCTGGAACCTACGCAAATCGGCTATTACCCAGACCCCCTCAACTTTGTCTGCGGAAAATGCGGTCTCCTTCACCATTATACTGACGTCGACGATTATGCTAAGAACCATATTGACCAAGAAAACCGGACAGACTGCAAGAAATCTTTGGAAGACGGCAGGCATCGTTGGGGACAGCTTGATGTGGTCTTTGCACACTGGAGCGGTAATTATGAGCCTTTGTTCCCGGAGAGACCTTGCCAGTGTGGCAACAAAGAGTTTTATCTTGTCAAATCAACAACCGGGATGTTCTCGGATTGGAGATTCAAGTGCAGTAAGGAGGGTTGCCCATCAACACAGGAACTGACCAGGCGTGATCCAAAGACCAAAGAGTTGCTTGAGCAAAAGATACAACAAGGTACCGTACATCAACCTAAGGAAATGCTGATGCTGCCCATTTCATACAGGGCATCTTCACTTTATTATATCCAGACAGATAGGTTCATCCCTTATCCCGATACAAGCATATTCGAACTACTACATCCCACAAAACAGATTGAACTTGCTGGGGAACTCCTCAGCATTTACAACTATCCACAGCAACCAGTTTCGGACGACCAAATTAAGGCTGCCCTGGAAAGTGTCGGGCAAGGCGGTGCATACCTGGCTTATACCGGGATAAAAGCAGCAAAGTTATCAATGTCAGCCGATGCTGCTGTTGTCCTACAACAGCAGCTCGATAACATGGTTGAGGACTGGAGGCAAAAGGGCTGGCTGGAACGTACAATAATTATTCCTGGTGAACTTGCTGCCCAAGTTCAGAAACGTCAGAATTACGCACGTAAGTATGATCCAATTCGTCTTGGGATTGAACATTCGTTATTGGAGAAAAAACAGCTTTTGATTTCGGGTGGTCTACGAAGGTTAACGATCGACTTATTGAACCCTCCGCCAGATGTTGCTCCGGAGGGTATTGATAAGCAGGAAGTTAAAGAAAAATACCAGGTGAACCTGCAAAACATCATCGGCAAGCTGGGAATAAAGAGACTACTCATGCTGCGAGAGCTCGACCTAGTTCAATATTCATACGGGTATACGAGAGTGTCCCCAAGTCCAACTACTGAGCAAAAGGGGCTTGTCATGCCAGTTTGCCTGCGTTCGTTCGAACCGGTGAGGAGGGGCCAACGGCCAATATATGTACTGCACCAGAAAAATGAAGCCTTCTACGTTCAGTTGGATGAGGCCATGGTTATTGATTGGTTGGCAGCAAATCATTTACCTATGAATCCCCCGCTGACGAAAGGCATGAAATTCGGCGCAAGATACATTGAAAGCTACCAGGACTTTGGGCCGTTCCTGGATCTATATAAGAGTCAGAAATCTGATGTGGCGAGAACTATCTGCAACATGGCCTATATGCTCCTGCACACGATGTCACACCAGTTTATCGTTACTATCTCAGAATATTCAGGGCTTGAACAGGGTTCCTTCGGCGAATATCTTTTCCCAGCCGATTTGTCATTTATTGTTTATAGGAGTGGTATGACCCCGGATCTCGGGAACCTTTCCTCGACGTGGCGCAATTTCAACATTACTGTGCTGGAACAAATGCTATCTGTGAACAAACTACAATGCAGCTCCGGCTCCCTTTGTGACCACCGAGGCGGAGCATGCCCAGGTTGCATAATGCTTCCCGAAACAACCTGCATTGCAGCCAACCAGCTTCTTTCCCGAAGCGCCCTGAAGAATGGTCCGGCACAACGATGGTCTCGTGACAAGAGTGATATGGTTGGTTTCTTTTCATTGACTACAGCATGAAGAACGATATTATTCAGCAATTCTTTGAGTTGATATGGCCTATACCCGCGATCGCTGAGAAAATCGTGCGAGTGATGGCGGAATCTGGACATGATGCAGTAACTTCAGAATTCGTAGAAAGAACTGCTGACCTAGGTGTCCATGAAAAGGTGCGTATTCCCCAGATACTTCGCGCCATGGCTGAAGTGGGAATCGTGATCGAAGTTGGTACGAATCTATGGGTTTTATCAGCAGAAGAGCAAGAAATGATGAATCTTGCTCAACAACTTGCAGGGGCAGCAATGTCCCAGCGGGTTCATAAGGATAAGGATGAGGTTCAAGTTGTTCTTACTTTACCAGAGGAGCCGAGCAGGCTTTGCGAGGTGTTGCCCGAGCACGGACCATATTGCTCAAAGCTAGGGTCTACAGACTCTATATTTGCTAGGATTGCCCACGAAGCGAGGTTCCGGCTTGTCATTGTCACGCCATTTATTGACAAGGTGGGGGCTGAATGGATTGCCAGCATGTTCAGATTAACCGATGGCAAACCTGTAGAACGGATACTGATTCTACGCGACTATAACTCGACAAAGGCATCACTAACCGGCATCGCGCGAGAGTTAGACCTTCTGCAAGTGAGGATGTTTGACTATTACATCCGTCACAAAGCACGCCACATTCCATTTGAGACCTTCCATGCTAAGTTCGTACTTGGAGATGATACTCAAGCCTACATCGGCTCCGCTAATATGCTGGCATCATCACTTGAGGTCGCCCTAGAAGTAGGGGTCTTGCTAAACGGGCAAAGCGTCCTCAATATTAAGCGATTGGTCGACTCGATGCTTGCAGTCTCGCTGTCAATCAATTGGTAGATGGGCTTCAAATAACGCTTGTGAAGAGAAAATATTCTCCAACTTGTTTTGCTTATGGGATGTTTAAAAGAAATGATTCCTTAAATTAGGCAAGGATTTCATAATATCTTGCTCAAAGTGTGGTCATAGAATATGGCAAGAAAATAAAGAGGGTAGAAAGAGTCAAACGGCTTAAAGAAGCTCGAAATCAAACATATTATACTCCCAACAAACAAAACCTCGGCACTCATCTTGTCATTATACCTCCTTAAAGAAATCAAAGCCCTTCATCATGAGACCACACCTCAAATGAATCCCCGGTCTTTTAGTATCATTTTTGCTTCCTGGCCAGATATCCTCAGGTAGACAGCAGTAGTAGTGAGCGCGGAATGCCCCAGGATGTCCTGGACGACCGTGATGGGAACACCCCCCTTGAGGAGCTCGGTGGCTCGGGTGTGTCGCAGAATGTGTGGATGAGCAAGGTCCCGGGGGATGCCGGCTTCCTTGGCCCGCTCATAAAACACCCTCCGAAAATTGCCTTGGTCTACTTTGAAGACCTTCCCCTTCTCGCCAGGAAAATCCATCAGGTAGTTGGCTATCTCTCCCGTGACGATCGGTGGGACAGGTATGCTCCTTACCGGCTTCTTGGGCGATTTCTGCTTGAGGGT
>Ga0209203_1002386_pt1 | contig 12525 bp, 10 predicted proteins | sample AD_UKC109_MetaG_FD_184423 | JGI IMG/M metagenome (GOLD analysis project Ga0209203, IMG submission 184423) | Active sludge microbial communities of municipal wastewater-treating anaerobic digesters from Hong Kong - AD_UKC109_MetaG (SPAdes)... | ecosystem: Engineered > Bioreactor > Anaerobic >...
TAAATTACATCACTTTCTAATTAACACTATCCCAAGGCTTATTTTTCCAAATTAATTCAAATTTTTGGGAATTTTTTTTGAAACGGGTCGGCATTACTAATTCAGGTGGGTCTGGATTTCCGATTTTAATTTTTGTAAATTTTTCACGGGGCGTGATTTTCGTCTTCCTCCCACCTGCTGTGGATTTCGGAATTGTTTAATTGCCTCCTGAAATTTCAATTTTTTTATATAGAATTTTTAAGGGTCTTATCTCAGAACTTTTTCATTCAAATTTCGATATTGAAAGGACATTCATGGGGAAAGACCATGTTCACGTTCCACCCCTTATTATATAGGCTAAATACGCTCCCGCCCCCGTATACGGGGGGTTATAATGAGGTATGATTAATGTACGACATAAAGATGGCTTAAATGGCAGCAGAAGCATACAATAGCACCTAAAACTGCCAGCCGAGGCAATATGCCAATGGTGCAGGAAAGAATGTATTTGTTTATGCTATTACTAACTCCATTATTCTGATTACTGATTTTTCAATGACATCCAAACGGATTATGAAAGTATTTATAAGAAAATGGCATACAATGGAAAAATCAACTTATAAAACATATCCAGCAGATTTGCCTGAACTGATTGAGGCAATGCAAGCTGGAATGTATAAACACCTTTCAATTTTCTTATATCGTGACAAATCCTCGCTTGATATGGGATTTGGTCAGCGATATCTGTTGGTAAGCAATTCGGGTTTTGGATTGTACGATTTAAAAAGCGTGGATTACAATGCTGGCTTTCTTCAGATTCTGTTTACCAATCCTGATACGGGGTGTTTTGCTGAGGTCAATCTGGATGTGAATAATGAACATCCAGAGCATTATGCCATTCGCTGGCACGACATCAAAAATCTGGTCTATAATGAAATCACCAGTAATTATGACGCTACTGACTTATTGGAACTTGAGGATGAAAAATGAACCATACATAAATGCTAACGGGCATAAAGTTCTTGAATTCGTTTCACCCGACACCATTGTTCTTGACTTGCATTTCATAATGACCACTGGCAAAAGATTAACCGTAGGAATGCCTTACCTGAAGCTGGCGAACAAAAATATTGGAGAAGAAATAGCTGCCATCAGGCTGCTTGGCTTTCAAGATTATGATGGTATGGTTTATCTTAATGTCCAAGATATTAAAACCAATCGCTGCTATAACCTTGCTTGGAATATGGAAATCGATGATGATTGGTGGCTATGGAGTTTATCTGACTTTGAAACGCTGACTGGAAGTATAACCTAATCCAACCTTTTTAAAAACTGGGAAAATAGAAAATGCTGTTGCCGATGATTTCAATATTGTTAGTGCGAAAGCGTACACGTCAACGAGAAACGCTTTTATAGCTTCATTAAGCGAGGTAAGTGTACCATCCATATCCAACATCTATTTTCCCTCAATAAAGTCTAAGATGGCTTAATTCAGGCTTGTGCCATCGACCAGAAATCGCTTGGTAGAATGCTTGATGAAATGTGAGTAATGGTATTTATAAGGAACAAGTTAAGGAGAAAGAAGTGTATATTGAAATTTCGGGCAGGACTGAAATTAATATCTAAGGTTACTTTCGTCTGTTTGCCTTAGATATTATAACTTCCTTATTATTAATAATTTTTATTGTATCTGACTCAATATCGATTGAAGAACCAAATATTTCATTTTCGTTGCATACCAGTATTATGTCTTCCCGAATTTTGTAGGTAAAAATGTCATAATTCTCATTGTATAATCCGTCCTTACTCTTAGGATATGACTTAAATTTCACCTTATTGTATTCAGGATTTAGTTGGTTTACAAATGCTTTCTCAGCATCTAAAAAAACATTCTTCTCGTCAGGGAGTGCTTTAAAATTAAACTGATTTTTCATTAATTTTTTGTTAAGCATCTTGTCCATATGCTGCATGTCTTGAAAATTTCCTATAACCTCAAAATTCTCAATAGCATTAATTTTAAAAAGAAGCAAAGTTATTTCATGAGTAGGAAGAGTCCCGTACTGCAACGGGAATTCCTTTGAAAGGATGTCTTGCAAGGTTTCATGTCCAGTAAGTCTTTGCCATATATCCTCGTCTGTGGATTTGCCAATATATAATATTTTATATTTAAACAATTCTCCCCATCCAGCTAATCCACTTACTTCTATGGTTGAATGAGCATATTCATAAATTAGTCTTTCAGGAGTAAGCCAAGCAAGAAATTTTTGGTCTTTATCATAGAATTTAAATCCATCGATATTAGTAAATGGTGGATTATTAAACTTATAACTTTTGTTATATGAACCTAATTCTACATAAACTTCATCTTCAAGATTTGTTAATAGCGATTCCTGTCTCACAGGAAGAATGCCATATATAGTATAATTCGTTCCCTCTTGTCTAATTTCAAAGTGAATATTGTTTTCTTCCAAATCAACTTCTACATTATCAAATACCAACCTTGGTCTCTGACTTATCATGTAGAGCCTACTTATTTTTAAATAATCTTGAACGACTTTTTCTTCTTTAAGAAAAGTAAAATCATAATTTGAAATCGGTGGATATGCTAAAGATAGATATACAACTAAAGATGAATGTTTCATGTTAGAGAATTTAATTTCTTAGAAATTTATAACTTAATTTTTAAATATAAAGGTAAGGGGGAAAAGAAGAGGCGGTACTCGTCTCGCTGCATTTCCCTCGTTGAAAAAGGAAGTAAATAAGGTTGTACCGCCTCTGTGTTGGTCGCCCAACAATTTAAAAAAGGCGACACATTTGAAATATGTGAAAGTCACCGTCTGCACTACACTACTGTCTGATAAAGAATAAAGGAGGATGTGCCGCCTTTTAATATATTTCAATGAGCAAATGTTATCGCAGGCTCATAACGCCTTATTGATTTTATTGATTAATAGCACCAGAAACTGCGAAACATCTCACTAATTTACACAAAATTTAAATACCTAACAGTTGATATATTATTATTTTCAATCATTTAAAGGGATTAACAATGGCAATATTCAAAAGAGCATCCGATGAGTTAATAAAGTTGTTTATGTCAATCAGAAGTAAATCAAATATTCCACTAAGGGCAACATTTGAAATAGTCTGTAATTGCGAACAAAAATCCATTTGCAAGATTATTAAACTGAACGATTCAGATAAAACATTAATCGATGAAATTGATTTCGTTGTGGTTTTTAACGAAAAGGGGGTTCTGCAGCTTCCAGAAATGCTTCAGGCATTGGTGATAGAGGATTGTCTTAATTCTGTTGTTGTAAGTCAATCAGATATGATATCTCTGGTGAATCCTAATTTTGATGCATATACAAAACTCGTTAATCAATATAGTTTGAATTTAATTTACCAATTACATGGACAATATTGGATATGACCTGATGTTGATATTAATGACAAAATCTTTAAAACATATTTAATCCTTATTTCTCCAATTCCAAGGTGGAATAGGATTTGGTAGTGCCCAAAGACCAATCTTTTTCTTTCTGGCATATTCTTCAGCGGCAGCATATTGTTGGTCAGGTGAATATCGTTTAAAATACCATACACATCCGTCTTTAATAGACAGTAAATTAATACCTTTAGGAACATCTACAATAAAAACATATATGATGAGAAAATGAAAGAAGAATTCCTTGAACATATTGGGTTAATAAAAATAATTGACATAAACCGAGGTTTTGGATTCATTACATGTATTCTGTCACAAAAGGATTACTATTTTAAACTAAACTCCCTACATGAGGCAGTAAACCCTTTTGATGAAGTAGCATTCATAATCAAAAAAACTCTTGATAAAGAATCAGCATATGCAATAAGGAAAATTTATACAAATAAATACGCTATAAAATTCATCCCCAGAGTAAATCGAAAACATATTCATGAAGGCGTGGAATCTTATTTGCCAGATATTTATGAAAGAATAACAGACAATAACCAAGAAAAAATTGTCCAAGATTTTGAATTTCCTTCAATAGTGGGTAAGACTATTTGTGTAACTACTGATAACAGTGATATTGTTTTTTATGCTATTAGAAAGGGGCGGTTAGGTCATTCCCGTTTTGTAATTAATCGTGAACCTAAGAATACTAAACATATAACGGTTATTTTACGCGAATTATCAGATTATTATCAGGTAATTTCATGTTACATTGGCAGGGTGGCAACATATGAGCCTTGGGACAGTAATGCTTCATTAAGTGACTTGGAATTTTGGAATAATCATGCCTTAATCTATGGCGATGAAGAAATCATATTGGAAAGCAAGACTTATACTTGCCCTTGGGTATTAAATCAACCCTCTATTTGTAAATTAAAGAACTAAAATCATTCAAATAAAAGTGAGATTTAACGTTAACTATCAGAGCCATTCAGCATGACAGCACAAGCTATGGAGACCATCATTATTGGTGGAAAAGAATATTCTATGGCTTCTGAGCCATTAGCCGATTACTTGGCAAATCTTAAAATTAAACCTGCCTTATTTGCACCATCCACTGCCTGTTGGAGAGGATATTACGGCACTTGGGAAATTAAAAACAAAATGTTATATTTAATTGATTTGGAGTGCTATACGGCAAATAAGGAAGAACGAAAATACTGGAAGGTTGGTATGGACTTCATATTCCCTAACCAGACAGAGGTTTTTGCTCATTGGTTTTCAGGTGAAATAAGGATACCACAGGGCGACATGCTTAACTATGTGCATGGCGGCTATCTATCGGAATATGAAGTGGATATTTTTCTTGAATTCCAGAATGGGCATTTAATAGGTAAGAGAGGCGTTAACAACATTATTGAAGAAGCAAAACGAATTATTAATGAGGGAGGAAAGTCGGCTATAAAAGCTGAACCAGAATCTATCTCAAAATCATTGTTTGCCAAATTGAAAAGAATATTCAAGAAAAAGGGTAATATAAAATAAAATTCATCTAATACTTGAACTCTAATTTAATGGTTTATAATTAATTATATCTGCTATCCTTTCCCGTAAATCAATATCTTCTTTAAGAATTTCTTCTCCAAACCTTTCAAGATTTTTGTTTGCTTCTTCTTCCTTGCCAAACTTAACAGATTGATAATAATATTCTGTCATAAAGGAAATATACATGTCTTTAAGTTCATTTAAAGCAGTAGTAGCTTTATCATCCCCCCATACATATCTCGTCAACTGCCGAATTGCATATGTGAAATCTTGAAGGTTCTCATCATTGAAATCATTTCTCTGGGTAATTGACTCAGCCAGTTGGGTGAGTCTGGTAATGCCTTCAATTTTGTCTTTGGTTGCATCCTTACGGTTGAATTCCATCATTTGACGCTCTTTCTCACCTTCTTCTGCTGGCATTGCTCCTAATACAATGCACCAAAGTGAATTGGATGCAAACATGCCAGTACCGACTAATTCAAAAAGTGGCTGAATGGCATCCAAGACATATAACAAATTTGTATTTTTTGGTTTTTTCATGCTAAAGGTATTTTACCCATTTGAAAAAAAATATAAACCTTTTTGCTCCAATTCCCCTAAGATTGAAAGGTACGAAATTAGTCCAGAAGCCTATTAATTCATGGGTATAATTAACTATACTGACCATTTCAAACATTCAAATCTTAAACAATATTTGAGAATATTATGTATTATATTAGCTTGAATGCGAATGAGATATGGTTGCGCACAACTAACCGCTTTATTAGGGAGAATATTTTTGAAATTTGGCTAAATCCTTGGTATCTTCTTTATTAAAATCCAAAGAGAATAAGTAGAAATTATTCTTATTGTTTAAACTTATTTAAAAAGGTACATTTATACAAAAACAAACTTCATTATATGAGTAAGAAGGATTTCATCGAATCGCTTTATAAAAGGCGGTCAACTTTCAACGACCCTGACCAAGCTGAAATGCTTGCTAATTTACTTGATACGGTATCAAGTGATATTTACTCTGAAAGCCAACGCTTTATATTCGAACTCATTCAAAATGCTGACGATGCAGCTTTAAATATGATTAATGAAGTCCATTTTGACTTTTATCCTAACGCATTAATTGTTTCTCATGAAGGAAAATACTTTGATGAAACTGATATATATAGTATTACTAATGCTGGGAAAGGTACAAAAAGTGCTGACGCTACTAAAACTGGGTACAAAGGAATCGGATTTAAGTCAGTTTTTGGAAAATCCAACAGGGTCACAATTCTCTCTGATGGCTATTGTTTCAGGTTTGACAGGACTTTAATAAGAAAATCATTTAATGGGGTTAAAATGCCTTGGCAGATTATTCCTGTTTGGACAGAAATACAAGATTTACACAATGAAATCAACGGGTATAATTTAAAAGATAGTTATAATGTTTCAACAATAATTGAACTTGAGGATTCTTTAAACTTAAAGAATGAACTGAATGAATTACTAAGCAATGGTAAAATCCTCTTATTTCTAAGAGGTATTAAGAAGATTTCAATTTCTTCCAACGGGAAGATGGAGTACACTATAGAAAGGGATATTTACAAAATTGAGGATAGTTATAATGAGATAAGGTTACTTAAAAATGATATCGAACTATCGTGTTGGCTTGTAACAACTTTCAACAACATACCTATAGATGATGAGACTCAAACAGCTTTAAAACAAGACGAAAAAACGCCTGATAAACTTAAATCGGCAAAGTATACTGAAATTTCATTTGCAGCAAAAATAGAAAACGGGAAAATAAAAGAAGTAAAGGGAGAAGAAAGTTTGATATTCACCTATCTACCAACAAAGGTGACAGATTTCGAGTTCCCTTTTCTTGTGAATGGGAGTTTTTTGACAAATGCGAGCAGAGAAGGTATTCACGAAGATAGAGTGTGGAATATATGGCTATTTCAACTAATTGGTGAAAAGATATTTGACTGGCTTGAATTGCTTTCTCGGAGCAAATATAAATATCAGATTCTACATCTTTTGCCTAACAAGTTTAATAGTCTTTACAATGAACTAAAAATCTCATTTGATGGGGCATTTGTTTCGTTTGGAAAATCAAAATGTTTCATTCCTAACAAATCCTCAGAATTAAGGAAGGCTCCAGACATTTTAATTGATAAAACGGGCTTGTCAGAACAAGATTTTATATCAACCGAAGCAATAATTGCGTACATAAACAGGGAGACTGGTAAGACCTATTCAGTCGGGTCATTTGTTCATCCGAGGTTAGAATCAAATCATAAATTAAATAGTTTGGGGGCATTTACTTTTGATTTAGAAAATCTGGAGGATTTTTTTGTTGATGATATCTTCAAGGCAAACCATCAACCATCTCAAAATTTCTCATTGATAGCGTACTTTTTTGAAAAAGCAAAAAACTCAAACAATAAAGAACTTAATGAGAGATTAAAAACCATACCATTTATTTATGCAAAGGGGAAAAAGTTAAAATCTCCCCAAACCTTATGCTTTCCATCTATTAGTTTTGAAACGGAATCTGGTGAAAGTGTATCCGTAATACATGGTGAAGTCTATCCAAAAATTGAATCAGAGCCAAAAATAAAATCATGGCTTGAATTACTTGGTGTCAAGGAACCATCAGATATAGCTTACATTGAAAATGAATTGATTGGTAATATTGAAACTTGCATAACAGCAACAAATTACAAACAAGTTACGAGGTATCTTTTAAACCAGCATAAAAAGGGATTGTTGAGTACATTACATTATGAAAAATTGGAAGATTTATTGTTGTTTACAACTGATAAGAAATTCGCAAAAGCGAATAGTTGCTACTTATCAGACTCATATGACCCTTCACTTAAATTGGAGGAAATATATGAAGGCGGCACTTATGTCTCCAGCAATTATATAGAGCACGGAGACCTATCCAGTGAGTGGAAAACGTTTTTCTTGAAAATAGGAGTCGCTGAAAATATATGTTTGCAAAAAATAAGAACCAGCAGGTATGGTTGCAAGAAGACAATTGAAGATGATTATTTTGTTGAAGTTGGTGCTATTGCTTTAGAAAAGGCTACAAGGACAAATCGTTACCCATATTTAGTAAGTGATTCAAATCCTATCGAGTTGCATAAAATCACATTTTCCGAGTATGCAACCAATGGGAAATTTTCAAAGATATTTTGGGAACAGGTATTTAAATATATAACACCAAGCAACATCCCTTCAAGTGCTTATTTGCATTGGGGATATTATGGAAGTGTCTGGGATGTTGAAAATTACTTCTTCTGGAGTTTGAAAAATTCCAAAAAGTTTCCGACTACAAATAAAGAAGTGTTACTGCCATCCCAAATATTCATAAATACCAAAGAAATAAAAGAAATTGCTGGCAAGTATTTACCAGTATTCGCATGTGATATTATTCCTGACGATGATTGGCTTTTACATATCCCATTTAAACAAAAGCTGGAAATTGAAGACTATCTGGAAATAATTGAACAAATTGGAGTTGAAACAGAAAAGGATGAAGAGTTAAAAAACATAAACAAAAAAAGATTGGGATTGATTTACAATAAACTTTCAACACTAATCTCAAATCTTTCAGCTAAAAAGAAAAACCTCATTTCAGACTGGTCGGCTTCACACAAGTTACTTTGTGATAATGGGAATTTTATAGATGCGGATGAATTAAAATGGGTAAAAATAGAAGGCTTCCAAAACACATCAGAACATTTGAAACTGATTTTTATACCAGAAAATTGCGATACAAAAAATGAAGAATTCGAACAACTCTTGGAGTTGTTTGGAGTTCAAATAATCGACAGTTTCATTCCAGAAATTAGAAATAAAACCCCAAATGCAACATTGAAAATTCAGCTTCAAATTATTCTACCTTATTTAACTGCTATCCTTGAAAGGAAACACTATTTGGACTATTCAACAGAATACAGGAGACTAACAAATATCATTGATACAACCGATTATTTTAATGCTACTGAAATTGTTCTGTCATTTAAGAACCAAGAAGAGACTATTCAAGGTCCTGCACTTTACGCATATTTAGATAGGAATGAATTATCATTTAAAGGCAAATGGACAAGTCCACGCACTTTATACGCCCTAATTCCAGAGATTTTGAGATTGTTCACTTTATCAGACCTTACTGATGAATTAAAGTTGCTTATTCTACTTGATGAAAATGAGATTAAAGAGTGGTTTATTGAACAAGGATATGAAATTGAAGCAATTCAAGAAAAACCCGAGTATAAGACCTCACTTGATAAAGTAAAAGAATACACAGGAGAAGAAGATATTGAACAATCATATGACTTAGTTGATAATTCTGATGAACGTTCTCGAATTAATATCAGTCTTGAAGCAAAGGAAATAATATTCGAAACACTAAAAAGGAAAGGATTTGTTGTTCCAAGTACTTTAGAAATTAATTATACTGTTGTCAGAGGGATAACAAATCCCAATGGCTTACCAGTTAAAATTGTAGTTAAAAGTGGAAAGGCAGGGAAATTGTATTTTAATCCAAACGAATGGCTTGCTCTAACAGAAGCTGATACGCAATTATTTGTTGTAACTCGTGGTAATATTGTAAGAAACGTGACACTCAATAATTTGACGGCAATTAATGACACCTTCCATATGCGATTTAATACAGAAGCATTTGCCGTTAATACAAACCTGAAGGCATTCGCAAATTTTTTCAGGTATTTACCTTATACCCACTTCATTTTTGAAACTCCTGAAAGTACGACAGATTATTTGCAGCAATTTGGTCTAAATGAAAGAAATTCAAGTTCCAAAGAGTTGTCTTCTGATGATAAAAACCTATTGCACTAATGATTTACAGCAGACAGGAACATTGGCAATTCCTTGAAGAGGAACTTCGGGCACAAACTGAGTCTTTCAAGTTAAAGTTGGATACTTCTGCGCTTTATCTCTTACAAGAAAGAGAAGAATTATTTGTTGCCCAGTTTATTAAATTCCTTGATGGAGAAATGATACTGAAATTCTCAAGCCATAGAGGATTGCCAAGACAAGGTGAATATTTGTATTGTTTCACAGTACCAAAGGAATTAAGAGACTACAGAAATTGGGGTAACAAAACATATGGTGATTTAATAAAATCAAAAGCAAACTATTCCGAGGTAGTAAGTATCTGGCAATCGCACTCCGATGAAAAAGATTTCAGTATCGTAGGTTTTAGGGGCGTAGACCTTGAATTCGCAATCCATATTCAAGAAGCGCAAGGGATGATATTGATTCTGGGGCCGAATAAGCCACCATTTGAATACATTGCCAATCTTCAAAAAATTGTTGTGCATCAAAGCAATGATGCAATGAATAATATCCTTGACCAAGATTTTCATGTTGCGGATTGGACACCTTCACTGCTTGAGAATGACAAGAATATTGTCGATTTTGTTCTCACTCAATCGGATTTGCAGGATACAATGATAATTCAAGGACCTGCTGGTACAGGGAAAACATATTTGATAGCTGAAATTTGTGAAAGGCTTTGTATGCAGGGTAAATCTGTGTTAGTTACAGCGTTAACTAATCGTGCTCTGATTGAGGTAGTTGAGAAACCCGCATTGAAAACTTTACTAAAAGAACATAAAATTTTTAAAACAAAACTATCTGTCGATGAATCTAAAGCGCATAAAGATATAATGCAGATTAAAGACATAAGTCCACAACCAAGTAATCTGGTTCTATCAACATTTTATATCACCAGTGGGCAAGCTGCTCAGATAAGTGCTGAATCTCCTTTTGATTTCGTAATTGTTGATGAAGCAAGCCAAGCATTATTAGGCATGCTTGCTGGAGCAAAATTATTAGGCAAGAAAAACATTTGGATTGGAGACACAAAACAGTTACCACCAGTTGTTGCTATAAGTGATGATAAAGTTAGAAGAAAAAACTACGGTGCATTAGTTGATGGACTGAAAGCACTTTCTGATAATGCTTCAATTCCTATTTTCCAATTAACAGAATCATATCGGTTAACAGAGAGAGCAGCAACCTTTACAGGAATATTTTATAATGGAAGTTTGAAATCAAAATCGAAGAAAGACATTAGATTAAATTTTAATGAATTGTTTCAGGATGTAGGTAAGTATTTCAATCCCAAGGGTGGACCTACACTGATAAAGACAGACTTACCCATCGGAGATTTTAAACCCAAGAACGCCCTAATTCTAACTACCGAAATTGTAAAGCATCTTTTATCTCTTCCTGAGACATTACATATTTCAGTATTAACCTACTTCGTTGAAACAACGAAAGCACTGCAAAGGCAAATCTTACAAACGGTAGGTTATCACAGAAACCTCTTAATAGAAACTGTGTCAAGGGTTCAGGGATTAACAACTGATGTTTGCATTTATGTTATTCCTAACTCAAGCTATCATCGTTCATTGGAGGTCAGATTATTTAATGTGGCAACAAGTCGCTCAAAGCGGCACACACTAATTATTACAGATAAAAGAATAATTGACCGCTCACAGATTGACAACGAAGTGAAAAAATATCTTCTGCAGCTAAATGTGGATTATTCTTTTTACGTAAAATTTGACCCCGATTATAAAATGCTAACCCAATGATACACCTCATGACATCATCTGCTATAACAATAGGAATTAACAAACTCGATTTTTGTTGATTTCGTTACCATAAGTATAAGCTGAACGGTAATAATCTCAGGCTTAAAATACAAAGCACTAACAAGGAAAGATTAAAAACTCAGCATATCATATGTTTCCATCAACTCTTCCTTGGCAATACCCAAATATCTCCGTGTCACAGCAGGATTGGAATGGTTGAACAACTGGCTCAACTTCACAAGTGACAGTTCCGCATTTGACCCAGAACGCACAAACACCTCACGACCAAAACATTTCCGCAGAGAATGGGTGCTGCAATTCTTGATTTTAAGATTATACTGCTTTTTCAAATCCTTTAGGATAACATTAAGCCTCTGGATAGAGTAAACAGTACCCTTCTGACTGATAAACATGAAATCATTCAATCTGGCTGGTTTAATTTTGTTATAGCAGTCAGCTATATGTTTTTTTAATTGCTGATTTATTTTGATATCCCTTCGCTTCTTTGTTTTCTTTTCGATAAGCTGGAATTCATCTTTACCGAGCAAATCATCCCATCTTAATTTGAGGGTATCACTGGCACGCAAGCCAAAAAAACAGCTACATGCAACATAAAGAGAAAGTGTGTACTTTTTATCATCATGCAATTTCCTAATAAGGTTCATTGCTTGTGACCATTCCAAAAAGTCTGCTGTCGTTTGTGAAAATTTTGCGCTCATATGTTTCAGTTTTGTTGTTTTTATATCAAAAGTGAATGTCGTTTTTTATTGATTAATGGTTCTGTTCATGTAATTCATTGATATCCTTGCAGAAAGAAAATATGGTGCTATTTCAGTTCTTGACAATAGTGAACATTTCCCTTGATGACGATAGCTTGCTCTTATTGCTCCTGTTGTTATCATAACTTCAAATTAATTTGACGAGAAGGATTGAAACCGATACCGTTTTAAT
>Ga0209203_1002394_pt1 | contig 12501 bp, 9 predicted proteins | sample AD_UKC109_MetaG_FD_184423 | JGI IMG/M metagenome (GOLD analysis project Ga0209203, IMG submission 184423) | Active sludge microbial communities of municipal wastewater-treating anaerobic digesters from Hong Kong - AD_UKC109_MetaG (SPAdes)... | ecosystem: Engineered > Bioreactor > Anaerobic >...
ATTTTGCGTACTCTTTTGTGGAAGCTATTCTTGGAGTGGCTCTAACTACAACATTATCTTTCTACAAAGATTATTGTCCCAAAAAATATTACCATCAATTCCGCGACCGCGAAGCTGGGTTATATTTACCACTCAACTTCACGATCGTGAATGTAAATTGTTATTATTATTTAGTATCTTAGATATCTAGTTTGGCCATTTTGGCGTTGGTTTGAATAAATGTTTTTCTAGGCTGAACATCACTACCCATTAAGACATCAAAAGTACGGTTGGCTTGTTCGGCGTCTTCTACTGTTACTTTTTTCAAAATCCTTGTCTCTGGGTTCATGGTTGTTTCCCATAATTCTTCAGCGTTCATTTCTCCTAAACCTTTATATCTTTGGACATGTATTTTGTTTGATTTTTTACCCTTAGTTTCTTTTTCTTCTTCTTTTTCTTCAGATTCTTCATCTTCTTCCGTCTCTTCCTGTCCTTCAGTTTCGGCTGATTCTGCTAATAATTCATCTATCTTTTCAGCTTCTTTACCCAAAATCGCATCTCTCTCTTCGTCAGAGAAAGCATAAAAAATCTCTTTGCCTTTCTTAATCTTAAATAATGGAGGTTGGGCAATATAGATATAACCAATATCTATTAATGGTCTAAAGTAACGATACATTAAGGTTAAGAAGAGGGTTTCAATGTGAGCTCCATCAACATCAGCATCTGTAGCTATAATTATTTTATGATAACGAGTTTTTTCAATATCAAAAGTATCTCCAATAGAAGTCCCCATAGCAATAACTAAGTTCTTAATCATTTCGCTTGAAAGCATTCTGTCTAAGCGAGCTCTTTCTACATTTAAAATTTTTCCACGAAGTGGCAAAATGGCTTGAGTTTTTCTGTCTCGTCCCATCTTAGCTGTTCCGCCAGCCGAATCTCCCTCCACGATAAACAATTCAGCACTTTCTGCATCTCTAACCTGACAATCAGCTAGTTTACCCGGTAAGGTCATACCTTCTAATGCCCCCTTTCTTAAAACAGAATCTTTGGCGGCTTTAGCTGCTTTTCTGGCCCTCAAGGCCAATAATGATTTACTTATTATGGCTTTCGCTTCATCTGGGTTTTCTTCTAAGAAAGAAGAAAAAGCGTCGTTAAAGACAGAAGTTACTGCTCCTTGAGCTTCTGGTGATCCAAGTTTAGCTTTAGTCTGTCCTTCAAATTGAATTTCTCTTAACTTAACAGATATGACAGCCGTTAATCCTTCTAAGACATCCTCTCCTGTAAAGCCACCATCATTTTCTTTAATTAAATTATTTTTCTTGGCGTAAGTATTAATTATTCTAGTTAGAGCTGTCTTAAATCCAGTAACATGAGTTCCCCCTTCTATGGTGAATATATTATTAGCAAAAGGCTCAATGTTGAAATTGATATCATCAACATATTGTAAAGCAATTTCTACTCCAACATTATCAATCTCTTTTTCTGTATAGAATATTGAAGGATGGATTGGTTTTTCATCTTTGTTGTAAAACTTAACTAAAGAAGTAAGCCCTCCCTCAAAATAAAAAGTCGTTGATGGAAGCTCTAGGCCTAATTCCCTAAACCAAAAAATATCATTAAAATCTTTTTTACCCTTACCTCCTGTTAAAGGATCCCAATCTCTGGCATCAATAATTTCTATTCTCATCCCTTTAACCAAATAAGCTTGTTGTCTTAAATGATTAATAACTGTGTCTAAATTATATTTTAAATCCTTGAAAATATCTTCATCTGGTTTGAAAGAAATAATTGAGCCATGAGCCTTAGTTGGTCCAACTTTTTTGACGGCAGATTTTTTCTTACCTTGAGAATATTCCTGAACATATCGACCTCCATCTTTATGAATTTCAGCCCGCATAAAAATAGATAAAGCATTAACCACAGAAGCTCCGACCCCGTGTAAACCTCCAGAATATTTATAGCCACTATTTTCGCCTCCAAATTTTCCCCCAGCATGAAGGGTTGTCAAAACCGTCTCTAAGGCTGAGACTTTTGTTTTAGGGTGTATATCAACAGGAATACCACGGCCATTATCAGCAACTCTAATAGAATTATCTGGCAACAAAACAACTTCTATAAAATCAGCATACCCTCCCATAGCTTCATCCCGAGAGTTATCAAAAATTTCCCAAATCAAATGGTGCATACCATCCGGACCAGTTGTTCCAATATACATACCCGGTCTTTTCCTGACCGGCTCTAATCCTTCTAGTATTGATATCTGATCGGCCCCATATTTCCCCGCGTTTTTTTCTTCTTTTTTTACCATAAAATAATTTAAAAATGCCCCTAATTTTCGGCCATTGCTCCTTATATTATAGCAAAAAAAAGCTAAAATGCCAACTAAATTAGCACTATTATAGCCTTATTTATAAAGGTTTTTGGACTACTAATTTACTTTTTGAGAAATTTTATTATAAATAAATTTAGATATAATTTGGATAGCAGTTTGTTGCTTATAAAAATCATGTCCTTTCGTCATTACGCATAAAAGATACGGGTTGTCGGAATGATATATAATACCACAATCATGCAACTGGAAAGAATCTCCTAAAATCCTCTCTCCAAACTTATGGGCTACAATTATATTTTTATCTGAAATACCAGCGATTAAACCATCTTTGTAATCTGTGTTTGTTAATATCTCTAATAATTTTTCTGAGTTTTGTCTATTTAAATAAGAAGAATTGAATAAGACCCTAAAAAAAGCGGCGTAATCTTTAACTCTTAAAAAAACTTCTTCCCCTGCGTTCTGGTAAGGAACCCCCATAGAGAGGAAAACATTATCTATATAATATTCGGGTAAATTATCATATATTATATAAACAGCAGAATTATCTGATTTTTTTAGCATTGATTCCATAACTTCAAGTAATGTGTATTCCTTGCCTGCCTCTAGTGTTCCCTCAAATGTAATATTTTGATTTTGGTTCATGGCTATCTGGTCTTTGGTAGGGACAATTTTCTTTTCTAATATTCCTTGTTTATCCTCAGCGTATTTCATCAAAGCCATAGCAACTGGTATTTTTAGTAAACTAGCTGGAGAAAATTTTTCTTCTTCATTTATCCCGAGCCACGGCCCATTATTTAGATCTCGGTAATAAAGAGATATTTGTTCTATCCCATACACCTCTTTGACGCGAGATATTTCTTTTTTAATATCTGACTGATTTAGGGTGGCTACTTCTGATGAATAAGCATTTTCACAATCTAGAATTGGACTGGTCAGTAAATAATTTTCATTCTTATCTCTGCTAATATTTTTTTTACCTCCAGTATCACTTTTTTGAATAATTAAAATAATACCAAGAACTATTAAACAGGCCAAGAGGAATAAATTTAACCAAAAGTTAAATTTTTTATTCTCCGATATTTTCTTTATAGTTTTTAGCATAGAGATTTTTATCTTATCTCAAAACCCATTTGGTTAAGTTTGGTGTATATGCCATCGGTGATGGGAGCTATCTCGGCATCTGTTAAGGTCTTTTCTTTTGACTGAAATACTAAGCGGTAATTATATGATACCCTATCCTCCTTAGCAAATTTATCTATTAATTTAGGCTCTTTTACTAATAATTGCCCGCCGAAGTCTTTATAGATATCAACTAAAATACTAGAGTCTGTTTCTTTGCTAACCCAAACAGCAATATCTCTAGTGATAAAAGGATAAATTGACCAAGGTTCAAAATAATTATTTTCTTGACTGTCTTTATTAAAGACAAGATCATATCCTTCAGACTCTATTCCTTTTACAAACTCTAATAAGGGCTTCTCGGTAATATTTTTCTTGTCTCCATAAGCCACCCTAATTTCTTCTTTGTCTTTTAAGAAGACCGTCCCAACCTCAAATATTTTTACTTCATCTAAATTAAGTAACGGTAAGTTTTTTATATTTAAATATATGCTTTCCCTAAGACCATCTGTTAAATTGTCGCGTAAAAAACTTTTATCCGAAGCAGCAGCTAAGATAGAAACTTTTCCCTTATCCCTAAAGACTGATGTCAAAACTTCTTTATATCCATCTTTGATTAATCTATTTTTAGCAATATTTATCTTTTGCCAAATAGTGTCATCTTTTTCTTGTTGTTCTATTTTTGGTAAAACTGGCTCTATTTTATCGTAACCATAAACTCGCCCAATCTCTTCTACTAAATCATGTGGTCCATCAATATCTAACCTTTCGTCAGGAATCATTATTTCCCAACCGCTATCGCTTGGGATATAATCATAGCCGTAATTATTTAATATTTTTTCTATTTCTTCTTTTGCTATATCAATTCCCAATAATTGAGAGACATAGTCTCTTTCTAGATAAACTTTCTTGTCTTCTCTTTTTTGCTGATATTTATCAACAATCTCCTCAAATGAAGCTTGGGGACAAGTTTCTTTTATCAAGCTAGAAATTTGATTCATAATGCCAAGACAAATATTAGGGCTAATTTCGTTTTCGTATCTTTTAACAGCGTCAGTCATAATCCCTAATCTTCTAGCCGTTCGTCTTATACCGACTGGATCAAAATTAGCAACTTCAATTAAAATATCTGTCGTATTTGAGCTCACCCCCGAACCTTCTCCGCCCTTAACCCCAGCAATAGCTAAAGCTTTAGCTTCATCGCTAATAACTAAATCTTCTAAAGATAGAGAGGTTAATCTATCATCTTCTCTACTATCAAAAGATAAAAGATTTATTTTCTCTTCGGCGTTAGCTTGGCGAACAATAATCTTAGGGCTAACTAATTTACTTAAATCAAAAGCGTGAACAGGCTGGCCTGTATCAAAAAGAATAAAATTAGTAATATCAACTATATTATTAATACTTCTCTGTCCGATGCTTTCTAATAATTTAACAAGCCAGTCTGGAGATGTTCCTATTTCTATATTCCTAATTATCCGCCCAACATATCTTCTACACAAAGGAGATTTTATTTCTATTTCTAACTTTGTTGGCCCCCCTTTTATTTCTTCATCCTTCCCGCCTTCAAACAAAAGACCCAGTAATCCTGCAATTTCTTTAGCCACCCCCTTGTGCGACAAAAGATCGTGAGCTCTATCGGGTAAAACATTTAAGTCAAAAAGAACATCACCACTTGGTAATTTTTCTACATTTTCTAACTCACAGACCTTAAAAGTAATTAGGCTTTCTAATTCTTCAGCCGGTGGAATGTTTTTAATATATTTTTTGAGCCAATTATATGAGATTAACATAATTTTAGAATTGATTAATTCTTAAGTCTCCTTGGTAAGAGTATCTAACATCAGGAATTTTTAACTTCATAACAGCTAAGCGATCCAGTCCAATTCCGAAAGCAAAACCTTGATATTTTTTATCATCTAAACCACAATTTTTTAAAACATTTGGGTGGACCATACCAGCGCCTAAAAGCTCTATCCATTTATCCCCTCTTTTTAAATCTACCTCAAAACCAGGTTCAACGAACGGAAAGAAACTTGGTCTAATCCGAATATCAACATCCTCTCCCTCAAAAAACTTTTTGAAAAAACCAAGCAAGACTCCCTTCATATGAGCAACAGAAATATCATTGCCAATAACTAGGCCTTCTATCTGAAAAAACTGCATTTCGTGTGTCGCGTCTGTTGACTCATTTCTAAAAACTTTCCCAGGAACAATGATAGAGAAAGGCGGTTTTTTGCCTTCTTTAACTAGATTTTCCATATATCTAATTTGAGTATTGGAAGTATGAGTCCTTAAGACCATCTTATCTTTACCTTTAATAAAAAATGTATCTTGCATATCACGAGCGGGATGGTCTTGCGGAACATTTAAGGCATCAAAATTATGCCACTCGTCCTCCATCTCAGGACCTAAGGCGACGATAAAACCCATATCTTTAAATATAGAAATGGCTTCATTCGTTATTAAAGTTAATGGGTGTAAACTACCCTTTTGATATTCTTGCATACTTAAAATACTAGCATTTTTAAAGCCAATCGTAAACAAAACATAAAAATCTACATATTACACCAAGGACAATCTGGTTTCCCGCAACCTTTTTTCAAAAAATCCATTGTTAAAATATCCCGAGCCATCATGTTTATTTCTTGTCTTAATTTGTCTAAATGCTCCTCTGTAATTTCTAGAGTATATTGTTCATATTCTCCCTTTTTATTTTTTTCCAAAAAGTCCAATATGCTTTTATTAATTTTAATCTTCCTGTCTGAAGATTCCAACAGCAGATGATAAAAAGCTATCTGCCTTTCATAATTAGCCTTATCTTCTTTAGATTTTTCAGAAAATGGCTTTCCTGTTTTATAATCTATTAAGTTGACTTCCCCTTCGTAAGCATTATCAAGATATTCTATTTTATCAATTTTTCCATTTAATGTTATGGTTTGTTTGTCCTCTAATTCAAAAGTTCTTTCTGGGCCAACTTCTGTTTTGGTTTTACAAACCCAATCGTCTTTATATTCGTCGTAATAATCGGATAGAAGCTTCCGCCCTCTTTGCCTAATTTTTTCTTCTTCAGACAAACTAAGCATATTTTTCTTTAGGGTTATTTCAAATTTTTCTAACAAAACATTTTCAGGTAAAATTTTTCCTTCTTTATCTACATCTTTGAAAAATAATTCTAAGGCTCGGTGAACTATACTCCCAAAAATTAAATTCGTGGAGTAGACATCTGGAATCCTAATAAGATTCTTGTATAAATATTTTTTGGGACATTCAAGGTAATTATTTAGAGCTGAAATATTTAAACCCCTCTTAAGAAAAAGATCTCTTATATAATCAGGATCAAATAATGATTGCTGTCTTTCTTCAAAAGCCATAAATGAGTTTAATTTATCTATATTTTTTTCTTCATAAGCACTCATATTCTGGTGTTCTTTAAATTGTGGGTCAATCCCTTCTATAAACTCTGAATATTCTTGTTTACTTCCCTTATTATCTGTTTTAGAAAAAGATATGGCTAGCTCTTTCTTGGCTCTAGTCATAGCCACATAAAAAAGTCGTCTTTCGTCTTCTTTGTCTCCATCATATTGATAAACAGGTAATGACAATTTCCAGCCACCCCCTCTAGATTCCCAAGATTTTCTAGTGACATTTATAATATAAACATATTCAAACTCTCGACCCTTTGAACCATGGGCCGTCATTAAAGAAACTCCATTGATAATTTCTGGGTCAGTGCTTTCAATGTCTAATTTATATTTATCAAATGAATCAACAAAATAAATAAAATCTTCTATGCCATATCTCTTTTTTGCTTGGTCTTGTTTTTTTATTTCATCAAATAATTTATCTAACTTTACGAGTTTAGATCTACTATCAGCTGAGGCTAGCATATATTTAAGATAACCTATTCTGTCTAAGAAAAGCTTAAAGAAGGTTGGAAAATCTCTATTTAGCGACTCGGTTTTTAGATTTTTTATATTTTGAACTAGATTTTGGACCAGCTCTATCTTATTAAGGCCCATTTCTCTTAGATTATCTCCTTGTTCTATTATTGAAAAAATTGATTTTCTCTCTTCCCCTCTAAGAGAATCTCGTTTACTCAAAATCCGAACAACATCATATGAATCTAGTCCAAGAAAATTAACGAATAAGACCTTGGCTAAGTGGTGATCATCATCAGGGTTATTAATAACTCTTAATATATTTATTAAATTAATAATGTCGTGGTCTTCTAATATATTATCTCTAGAAAAAACCGTATAGGGTATTTGGTAAAAATCAAAAATCGTTTTAATGTCTCTAATTTCTTTATTGGCTCTATATAAAACAGCAATTTCTTTTGGCGAAACTCCTTTCTGTATTTTATCTCTTATGTCTTCGGCTAAATGGAGAAATTCAAATTTATAATTAGAAAATTCTCTGATTTTTATTTTTTCATTTTGGTTTTGGCTATTTGCATGTAAAACCGCTGAATCTTCTAGTCCATTTGATTTAATTATTAAACTATGAGCTCCATCTAAAATATTTTGAGTGGAACGATAGTTTTCTGTTAGGGTTATTTTTTTAATATCTTTGTATAATTCTTCAAACCTAGCAAATGTTTTTTCGCTAGCCCCCTGAAATCTATAGATGGATTGTTTGGGGTCACCAACTGTAAACAAATTAGGGTGTCCTTCTAGGTGGGGAGCATCAGATAATAATTCTAGAATAAAATTTTGACCTTCATTAGTATCTTGGTGTTCATCAACTAAAATATATTGATATTTTTCTTCTACCTCTGCTTTTAAGTCTTTATTTCCTTTTAGCTCCCTAAGGACAATTAAAATCATATCTGAAAAATCATATAAACTTCGTTTCTCTAACTCCTCTTGGTAAGCTTTAAAGATAATTCCTAATTCTTCGGCTTTAGCAATTTTTTTGTCTATTTTTTCTTTTTCAGCTGGTTTTAAATCCCCCTTTTTGTAATCTTTAGAATTTTTCTTGTAGTAAATATCTTCGTCACTTAAAAGATCTTTCTGCCAAGTTGGTAAAGAATTGATAAAATCTAGGGGTGATAATCCATCTCCTTTAATTGCCAAAATACCTTTAGCTATTTTGTTTAGAAAAGAAAACTTATCGTTAAAAGAAACTAAATGCTCAAAATTATTTTTATCAATTATGTTTTCTATAATCTCTACTCTTTCCAAAGCTTCTATAACCCTAAAGCCCTCTAGCTTTTCAAAATAAAAACTAAATTCTTTAATTATATGTTCACAAAAAGCATGGAAAGTGAATATATTTACTCGATAAGCCCTATCGCCAATAATCTCAATAAGCTTCTCTCTCATTGAAATAACTCCGGCCGTGGTATAAGTTAGAGCTAAAATATTTTCTGGACTTGTATCTGTCTTCTTTAAGATGTTAGCAATGCGAACGGTTAGAATCTTCGTCTTACCGGTCCCTGGTCCAGCCACTACCACTACTGGGCCTTCTATAGTATCAACAGCTTGTTTTTGTTTATCGTTTAGCTGATTAAGAGTTTTTTCAAAATCTTCATTAAACATATAATTATTATACTGTTAAAACCTCCATTAAACAACACGATTATTTTCCCCACATGTCGGACATGTGGGAGCGTTCCCACATGTCCGACATGTGGGAAAGACGTGTGGGAAATTAAACTTTCTTTTTACAATTTAACCATCCTAAGATTTCGTTATCAAAATCTTCAATGTTTTTAAAATAATCAGGGAAATTTCTAGTGTTAAGTATTTTGCTTTCTCTTCTAGTTATATTTTTATAATCAAGATAACTACTCCATTTATATTGATCTAAAAATTCTAGAACCATTTTAATGTCTTTTAGCCCCTCCTCTTTCCAATCTTCTTGAATAATTTTTACGGGGTTTAGGTGAATGTAAGAAAAAAGATACTTGGCTTGATTGTCTCCTTTGATATGCACGGCTTTGAAAGAACCCTCAAATAAACCACCGGTTCTGTTGTATTTCTTGTTAAAATATTTTACATACGAAGTTGAGAGCTTCCTCATAAATTTAGATATGTAATTTTTCTCATTATTTTCCCACATATCAGACCTCTCGGGGTCTATTGTTAAATAAAGATGAAAATGATTTGGCATTAAAACCCAAGCCCCAATGGAAACAATCTGCTCTCCTCTTTCAAATTTAAAAGCATCTATTTTGGGGTCAACAATATTATCTCTAAATTTAAAATTTATTTTAGAGTTACAAATAAAAAGCAATTTGGTAAAATGTTTATAGTCAGATTCATCTAAAAATATCTTCTGCTTACTATTCCCTCTGTTATAAATATGATAATATTCTCCTTTTATAAATGGGGTTTTTCTTGTTGCCATATATTTTGGTATATCACTTTTCCCACATGTCCGACATGTGGGAAATTATTTTTGCATATAAGCTAACCAGTAATTTCTTTTGTAAAGACGACCTCCAACATTAGTATAGCCTGACTTTTTATCTAATTTTAATATCTTAAAATAAGATTCGTATGTTTTTATAAAATCATCTCGAGAAAAAACCCTTTCAATTAGTTTTATGTCGGGCATTATATATGTATCTTTTTCTTTAGCCGGATTGTTCTTTAATAGATTTTGGGCATTTTTATCTCCTTCTTTAGACAGGGCTCGAACAAATAAATAACCATCTCCCTTAAGAACCCTACTCATTTCCCTCAAATATATTTCTCTTCCCTTCCCGTTTAGAGAATTAGACGATGTAACATCTAACACCAGATCAATGCTTTCGTCTTCTATGTTATACGGCTGGCCAATATCAGCTAAGCGATAATCAACAAAAACCCCATCTTCTTTAGCTCTCTGTTTAGCAATTTCTAGGGCTTCTTTTGATATCTCAAAAGCGATGACTTGATTATCTAAACTGGCTAGATAATTTGCATTTCGGCCGGTGCCAGCACCTAGATCTAAAATTGTTCGCCCCGTTAATTTATAACCTTGTTCTTTTTTTAAAAATTTAAAAAAACGCAAAGTGTCAGCTTGCGGTTTGTCTTTCTTGGTTAATAATTTAGGATTCTTATATTCTTTTTCCCAAATATGACCTTGATTAAGCATAATATTAAAATTAGTTTTACTTTTTTTCTTCTTTCTCTTCTCTGTCCTTCTCTTCTTCCTTTTTTTCTTTTTCTTCTTTATCTTTTTGTTTTTCGGCTTTAATCTCTTGTTCTTCTTCTTTAATCGCCTTTCTAATCATCTTTCTTTTAACATAAAAATTCATCATTGAAAAAGTTATCATGCTAGCAAAAATAATACCAATAATGTTTATGATGAAAAGCAAAAGTGAGCCACTAATAACTGGCCAACTTAATTTAGCTAGACCAATTCCTATAACAGCAAGTGGTGGAATAATGGCAACTGATATAGCTATACCGGGAAGAGTTTCTCCTAATTGTGGCTTAACTGAGGCGAAAGATGCTGCTAGCCCTGCGACAATGGCAACACACATATAAAGCAAAGAAGGAGCTGTTCTTGATAAAATTTCACTATTCATCTCCCTGCCTACAACATTGTGAAAAAGAAGAGTAACAACGACAGATGCAATTATGGCAAAAAGCATGGCTCTCAGAATTGAATAAAAAGATCTGGTTACTAATTTAGAGTCTGAAATAGATAAGCCCAAAGATAGTCCCAAAATAGAATAAAGAACCGGAGCAATCAACATACTACCAATAATGATAGCAGAATTATTGAGCAAAAGACCGAGCGTGGCCATAATAACAGAAAGTATAACCATCATAAAAAAATCATGATTGGGCATACTCCCTTTCATTATTTTGTCAACGGCTAAGGATTTATCTTCTTCTGTCAGGTTATTAAATAAAGACATCTGTTCTTGCATTATAACATAAAAAATATATTGGTACTAACCATCCTTTTAAAGACTTTCTAAAAGATTTCTTTACCGACCCAAACCTATAGGTTTGGGTCGGTATTTTTATTTTTTTATCTTATATTTTCCAATTTTAATTCTCTCTATCTTGTAAGCTAAAGCTGGCATTTTTATTTTCTGACCGAGAGTATTAGCCAATACTCTAACATAAGTTCCACTACTACATTTTATATTAAAACTAGCTATAAAATAAGATTCTTTTTTGTCTATTTTATCTAGCCAGGATTTCTTTATTTCTTTTTGTCTAAAATCACCCTTTACTTTGCTTATCCTTTTATTGATCTCTTGAATAAGTTTTTGACCTTTTATTTTTTTAATTTTCAAAAACTTTATTTTTTTAATTTCTACTAATCTTTCTGGTGGTTCTATGTCCTCCCCTTTTCTGGCGTAATAAAATAGAGGTTTACCTTTAACTGTCTTTGAGGAATAGGCTGGATATTTTTGTTTTATTTTCCCTTTAAAATTTTTTAATTCATTTTCTATATCTTTTTTAATTTTTTCTCTTTTTATCTTTATTAAATCTTTTTCTTTAATTTTACCCAAAATGTCATAAGTGTCCGTAGCAAAACCAAAAAGGATTTCAAAATTATATTCTTTATCTAGGCCAAGAAACTCTTCTTTGTCTTTAATCTTTTCATCTACCAAAAGAAGAAGTAGCCCTGAAGCCATCGGGTCTAGTCGTCCAGCGTAAGTTATTTTTGAGTCTTTGTATTTTTTATTCTTCCGCCTAAATAACTGGAGCGCCTGAAGTGGTGTCTGCCCTTCTTTTTTGTTTAAAACAATAACCTTTTGCATGGAGACATTATAACAAAATAAATTACGGAGTATAGCTGAGGGATTCGGTCACGAGTTACTAAGTTTTTTATTTCGCTTCGCTTATAAAAAACAAAGTACTCGCGAATCTTACAGATTCTGTACACCTTTCGCATTTTGATTACAAAACGCTCAAGGTCTTGCGAAAGCTCCAAGCATTCGCTTTCTCACCCGCCTCGGCAGGTAGAAAAGTTTTCCAAACTTTTCTCTGCCTGCGGCTTTCGAATCCCTCATCCTCCTACAAAAATCACGAGGTGTAGATGAGGGATTCGGTCACGAGTTACTAAGTTTTTTGCTCCAAGTATTCGCAAAAAACAAAGTACTCGCGAATCTTACA
>Ga0209203_1002395_pt1 | contig 12500 bp, 9 predicted proteins | sample AD_UKC109_MetaG_FD_184423 | JGI IMG/M metagenome (GOLD analysis project Ga0209203, IMG submission 184423) | Active sludge microbial communities of municipal wastewater-treating anaerobic digesters from Hong Kong - AD_UKC109_MetaG (SPAdes)... | ecosystem: Engineered > Bioreactor > Anaerobic >...
TAGACTCTGCTCAAAAAATTATAACTCTTGCAGATCAACACGGCGTGACTGTGACTGAAGAAATTGCTGAAGAAGCCTTTAATCTAATGAATGAATCCGAAATATCGGATGAGCAACTCATGGACATCAGCGGTGGAGGGTATACTTCAGTGAAGTGAACTCGATTTATTTCTGTTATAACAGAAATATTTATGCGTTTTCGGTTTATTTTCTTATATAACAGAAAAGTATTTTCATTAAAACCCCCTCCTTATATCGGAGCGAATTTTCAAGAAGCAATGAGATGCAATAGAGACAGTATGCTAGATAAGCAACAGAAGGGTTTGAGGTCTAATTCAAACCCTTCTGTTGCTTTTTCCTGATGAACTAAGAAAATACTTCTATATTAAACTTTCATTCTTACAAATGTTTCCCGACAACTTCCAGTCCGGCATTTTTACCATCATCTTCAAATAGGATTTCACCTTTTTTGTTTTTCAACGTGACTTTGACCGTAGAAGAGATGCTTTCCGATATTTTTCTCTCCATTAGACCGTTTTTGGGCGCTTTCAACACCCCGCTTTCATCGTATTTTCCGGAAATAAATAAGGCGTGTTTTTTATCTGCTACAGCGATTTCTATCGTTCCATCGTTATATTCCAAGCACTTCACTTTTGCGCCGGTATAGGTTGCAAATAAATGGAGCTCGTCTTTAATTTTCAAAAAGGATAAAAAGCCGGTGAAATGTCTTCCCAACCAGGGGATTTTTGCAATAGAAAACATTAAAGAAACATCTTTTTTTTTGAAGTGATTGGATTGAAGCCAAACCCACCACTTTGGAAAGGACTTCCCCCAATCTTTTTCTATATATCCATAACCATCTGAAAAATCAATTTCTTTTTCATTGATCATCAAGCTTCCGTTTATCTTTTGATGAATATTGACCACCCCATGATAGCATTCCATGAAAGGCGCAAAAGAAAAGGGGCCCATGATACCCGGTCTGCTGAAGGTCTTTGGAAAAGGCACGATATCATCAAATTCCAAAGCCCCTATTACAGGATAATCTTGATCGCTAAGATTAATGTCGATTTTATCTCGGGTGAATTTATTTTTTCCAATCATGATATCCACTACTTTTTCTGAATAGTGAAATTCTGAAATTGGAAATTTAAAATATTCCGTTCTATAATTTAAACTGTCAATCAGTTGAATAAAGGCGTGTCCATTTCTTTTTTTATCATAAGCAACTCCTGGAATAAAGGCAAAGGAATTTTTTTCATCCTTCGATACAATTTTGTAGTACCAGCCTTCAAAATAATTCTTTGATTTATATTTTCCTTGAAAAATTTCCGGGTTGAATAATCTAGATATGCTATACATCTCTACTCTCCTTTTTTTAGTCTAAAGGATGGTTTTTAAATCATATTTTGTCAGTTTGCAGTTTATTAAAATCCATCAATCCATTGATCGCTTTGTTTGGTTTTCATCAAACAGATTCAGTTGAATAGTCATGTTTTTGAGTTTTTTACCTTTTAAATTATATCAGAAGTATTTTTTTTAATGGCAGAATGTGGGGGTATTCATCTGAATGATTGGAGAAGCGAGACTTTTAGATGAGTAAGCTCGTTGAGGAGTTTACCAGTCTAAGTGTCTCGCTTTTTCTGTTGATACTTGGGCAGGGGAAATATGCTTCAGGAAATCCATTACATATACCCCTATCTCAACGAGAACAACAATTCAAATCACCTGCAAATAGAACCTTCCTCCTCTGTTTTGTGGCAAACAAATTCAAAATGCTATAATCAATCAGTGGCAGATTGAAAGGAGAATTGTTTTTGCATAAAGAAAAGATGAAAGTATTAATTAACGGAACTTATTTCATAGGCTGTTCTCCCTGTTCTGGAAAGAGTTCTGTTTCAGAACTTTTATCCGAAGAGTATTTGTTGCTTTCTTAAAAGGTTGACGATCATGATTCAGAGCATTTTAAAATGGTCACCCCTCAGAAACACCCAATGATGTGTAAATGGCGAAATCCAATTTATGATGAACTCTGGATGAGGCCTGATGACGTACACGTGAAAGAAGAAATACAGATTTGCAGGGAATGATTCGAGATAATAGTTGATGATCTGCTCTCAACACCTGAGAATAATCGGATAATCGCTGAAGGAGCATCTCTGATCACGGATTTAATGAATGAGCTTAAAATCCCAAACAATCGGTTGATTCAATAAAAAGGCGTTTTTCCCTTTAAACGCAGATAAAAGAATGGAGAGATGATATGTTATCAAAAGCTATGATAATGATTCTTGGAATTATCTATCAAAATCCCATTAACGCCTACGAAATTATAAGAAAACTTGAAGAGATGAATGTCAAAAACTGGTATAAAATTGCAGATTCAACGGTTTATGCAACGGTAAAACATGCGAACAAAAAGAGGTATCTCTCTGTTGTGGTAGAAAAAGAGAGTGAAATGCCACAAAAAAAGGTTTACAGCCTGACTGATTCAGGGAAAGAAGAGATTGAGAGAACAATTGAGTCTTATATAGCTGAGTTCGATTATGATATTCGAAATTTCAACATTGGTATGTTTTTCTCAGATATTCCAGGTGTTGCCAAAACAATCAAACTGCTTGAGAAAAGAATTGAAGTTCTTGAAAAATACCAAACCGGTATCCTTAGAAAAACTAATGAAATGACAATGGCAAAATACCCAAAAATCATCGTTGAAAACACGAGACAAAATCTTTATATCGTTGAAGCACAGTTAAAGGGTGCAAAATCGATTTTGAAAATCATGAAGGATTAACGCTTCAGGGATTTCTTTCAAAACCCCTGAAGCAACAATCATGTAAAGCTTCTAAAAGTGACAATGTTCAAAACATCTCCAATTCTCCATCGTATTGTTTCATCTTTTCAATAAGAATTCCCTTTGCTGCAAATGAAAAGGCAATATCCGTTCCTCTGATACACATTAATTCAGTACCGGAATTTATTTCCAATTCTTCAAGATCAGTTTTTGTCAACCGAATTATTCCATCATTATTCTTTCTGCAAGAATATTTTCTCCCCTTGTATTGAATCCACTTCTCATGAATTTGTTCATCGTTCAAAACAGTGTTGTCAAAGAGAATATTGTGAAGTTCCGAGTGTTTCAGCAATCTTTTGCTAGTCACACAAAAACCACCACTTTCATCGCTTCCAGACATCAGGATAAAGATTGCATCTTTGCAACAATGATAATCTTCATACGCCTGTGGGGGGATTTTCAGTTCAAATGTATCCCGCAGAGTTGAAACCCCATAAATAAAAATTTCCACCTTCATTTAATCTCGGCATTCTATCGCCTCCATTCATAAGATATAATAGTATACTACTATATATATAGACCATCAACCCCCATACAAAAACTCCTGTCTTTTAATCCCTTTAACCAAAAAACCAAAGGAAAGGTTCTCCCGGTTAATATCACTTGAAATTGCATTCGAAATATGTTAGATTATAGTGGTTCTAAAAGGGAGTAGCTCAGGCTTAGCCGGAAATAAAATCAACATACTGGAGAAATCCTGGTTTTATTTTCTTCGATGACATGATTGGAGAAGCGAGACTTTTAGATTAGTAAACTCGTTGAGGAGTTTGCCAGTCTAAGTGTCTCTCTTTTTTTTTAGCTTTTTTAGTTTTTTCTGTTGATAATTATGGAGGGGAAATATGCTTCAGGAAATAATCAGAGCCTTTGCGTTTATTTTTGTTGCCGAAATGGGTGATAAGACACAGATATTGGCCATGGCTTTTGCCACTAAATACCCGGTGAAAAAGGTGTTGTTGGGGATTTTTATCGGCTCTTTTCTCAATCACGGGCTGGCTGTTTTCTTGGGAAATCTTCTGTCAAGATATATTCCCGTCAATTCATTACAAATCATTGCCGGTTTTGCATTTGTGGGCTTTGCACTCTGGACACTGCTTGCAAATGACGAGGAAGATGAAACCGAAAACAAACGCATCCGATTCGGGCCGGTCTTTACTGTTTCTCTGGCATTCTTCCTGGGTGAACTTGGCGATAAAACGCAACTGGCGGCCATTACCCTTTCAACTGAAGCCCTTTATCCCCTGGCGATTTTGTGTGGAACGGTTTCAGGGATGGTCTTTACAGGGAGTATCGGTATTTTCATCGGAAAAAAACTGGGTGAAAAAATACCTGAAATGGCAATCAAGCTTTTCGCTGCCGGGGTTTTCATGTTTTTTGGCCTCATTAAACTTTTACAAACGCTACCCGATCATTTTCTGACCGTATCCAACATTCTTTTGTTTTTATCCGTATTGACCTTAATGGTATTTTTCTCAGTAAGATCACTGTTGACGAAACAGAAGAATCAGAAACCGTCTGCTTTTAAAAAACGTTCAACTGAACTGCAGGCGTATTATGGGAGGGTTCAGAATAAACTCCGAAAAATTTGTCTCGGAGAGGATGCATGTGGTGATTGTCTTGGAAAAGATTGCATTATTGGGTATCTGAAAGATCTGGTCAAAGGGGATCATGAAAATCTCCGGAATCAGTCCATCGCCATGCCCGATTTTGACCCAAAAAGTCTAAATAAACAATTTGACAAGCAACAGTTAATGGAATGCCTGCAAATGACGGAGAAAATACTGGAAAAACAAGTTGAAGACCCTCAGAAAAATCAATTGATAAAGATAAGGGAGAGTCTGGAATTGGCACTTGATTCAAAACACAGCAGCGGGCAGCAGCGGGGACGGTTCTGATTGCGGATGAATCTCTAGAGTTTTGGGGTTATAACGTTACTCGCTCATCACGCATATATCTCCAAAAAAAGAATACCAAATCAACTCAAAAAAACAATGAAACGTTGAACTATTTCTTTGATTCACAGACAGAATGCCGACTAATTCCCGTTACCCTTGAAATCTGAAGAACAGACAGCCCTTTATCCAATAAATATTGGATGCACACTTGTTTTTGTTCAGCATCAAAATTGCAGATGTCCTTGGAAGATTGGACAGCAAACTTCTTGTTAATCATCCGAACCGCCATCTCATCGCTCATCCGTTTTTTCTCACTTATATCCAAACAACGCTCGTCAGTCTCTATCTTGTTAAATTCCTTGAAGTCCGTAACAGCTTGTGTTCTTCTCTCATTAAACAGTTTTAAAATAAAATCACGATCCACATGAAGTGTATCACTCAAACCCAGATATTCCCGATAACTACTCCAGTGATAGTCCTCAAGGCCTTTCACCAGTCCCGCCTTTATGGGATTACGATGAATATATCGGATGACGGCCTTGAGATAATGATCCGTTTCAACAGCCTCGCTTTTATACCGGTCCTGAAACAGATGTCCCACCCGATAATACTTCATATTGTACCAATACACATAGCTGGCACCGATTCTCTTAAAACATTGGCCAAGGGCTTCATCCTCAGTCTTCATTAACAAATGCGCATGATTGTCCATCAGACAATACGCAAAAAGTTTGTATCCACTCTTCTGTTTGTATTGATCTATCGTTTGTAAAAAAACCTCATGATCTTCCCCATCCTCAAAGATGGTCTGCTTGTTGATCCCCCTCAACACCACGTGATAGATCCCTGTTTCACTCTTCACCCTTCTCGTTCTTGGCATCCGTCTCATCCCCTCTGAATAAAAAGTCTACGAAATAAGTATATCACATCTCAGCAGAAAGAACCGTCCCTGTTGTTTTCTTTTGCAGTATCCGCACTTTCTGTAATTAAATAGGCAAACTCTATGCCGTCATCTAATGCTTGTTTCAGCAATCTCTTTAATACTGAAGATCCATAACCTTTTCTTTGATGGGATTCAATAATATCAAATTCTTCAATCTTAACAATGTCCTGATTAAGAAAATACTCACAGTTTCCTATTGGTCTATCGTCTTCATAAACTACGTATAAATCTAAATGACTGGACTCATCTTCATAGGCTTCCTTTTTTCTTAGTATCCGCCTAATAGCAAAGTCTAGTCCCATATGAGGTGTGTTAGCCTCTATATCTACAATGACACCATCTTTCATCGTGTTTTGGTCTAATGCTTTAACGATTTTGGCATTTCTACTTTTGATTTTTGAATAGTCTATGGTTTCTATTCCGTAGTAATCATACTTTACAACTTCAAAGTCATAATCAAGTTGATTGATGAATGCATCTGTAACTTCAAAGTCAAATTGAATCATCAGAAAAGGCTGCTTTTCCTTTTTTATTATTTCCATTTCACTTTCAATCATTGCTTTCAGTTCATCAATGGTTACTTCTTTCGTCAGTACAGTACTATTATGTGTTTACATATCAGGGATTTTAGAGTCACGAAATCTCATCAGCTTCTCTTCTTCTTCATAACTTGAATACCTCTTCAGATATTCGAGTTCAGTATTTAGTATTTTATCTAACATCTTTTATCCTCCCCCGAAACTTCTATCTATCTTTAAATCTGGTATTATGGTAATAAGCTTCTTGAATCACCGGCAATAAACTTTCATCCAACTGATTAAAAATAATCCTAAAGTATAATCCTTTTAATAGTCCACAGACATTATGAGAAATTCTCAAAACACCGGGAAATTCATTGTTGTATTCTATGTTTTCAAATTCCTTTATCCAGTTGATTAATAATGATTTATCCAGATCTTCTCTCTTTAAAAGGTTAATTAAAGGGGTCACCATTCTTTCGTCTTCTAAATCAATGAAAGCATATTCGTCTATCACAATCTTATTTTTTATACCGTTTAAAATGTCTTTGATGTCTTCTGCATTTAACGCCTTTGAATTGGCTAATCCGCCGAGCAAATCTGCACCATGAGCCGCAGAATGTGCCCAACCTTTTCCAGGCACAAACCCTCTGTGATCTTTTTCTTTTGAGTAGTATTCAACACATCTATTCTTAACGTCAATCACTTCTTCCTTGGATAAAAAATGATCAACATTATGAACCTCGACTATTAAAGCTACAACTAACACTGAAAATGTTCTGGTAAATACTGTGTCGGTATTTTTTTCACCTAAACCGTAGAATAAGTGATGATTGTCCAACGCTGTTTTCAAATGTTTTTTCATGTTTTCCTTCGAATAATACCGATACTTTGCAATAAAATAATAAAAAGCAACGTATATTAAATGATCTCTCAACCCGGGATCTGTGCTTCCTATGAACTCAAACATCGGCTGTGTTAGGGCATTCGCTTCATCTTTGTTTTCCAATTCAAAATTATTTTCTTTTAATGCTGACAAACGTTCTTTTAATGCCTGTTCTGTCATCTTGTCTACCCCCTATTAAAAATAATTTTTATAACTTACAAAGTTGATCGCTCATCAAAATATAATTCCATCGCATAGGGCAATACTTTCACCTCTCAATTTGAATCATTTACTAAAACTATCGCCGTCTGACCATTTTATCATGATTCCGTTAAAGAAGGGAAGTCATAAAGAACCATTGAAACGGTTCTTATGGTTAGTAAAAGCAAATATCCGTTCTTATAAAAAGAGCAGCTCAAACAAAAGTGATAGAGACAGAGGTGTTTACACGGTTAAAAAACAATGGCATTTTATCAGTCTCGATTTTCTCCACTCTTTTGGGTCTACCTCAGTTTTTTTGTCTATTTTCTTAAAAAGTCTTGCACCTATCACAAACGTGGTGGCAATCTGGCATTTTTTGTTTTCAACTTTTACGCTATTACTTTCTTTCCGCTATACCTCGTGATAAACTCAGGAAACCACACGATTCTTTCTTTGTTTTTTACTCGAAATCGTGGTATTATTTAATATTCTTATTCATAAATACAAAGTCAGATATCTCAGCTGTATTTCTCACTTTGTTCTGATTCTTTTATGTCATCAACAGTTCGTTTACTTCTCTCTTCTTAATATGAGAAGGTTTATCTTGCTGTTCTTTCTTTTATAGTCGTTGATTTTATCATCGAATTGTATTGCTTAGACCGGCAAGAAAACATCGGGAGGTGTTGATTATGGGAGTAAAAACCAAGCGTCAAATGATCCGTTTTTTAATTGTATTGTTGATTATATTGTTTGTTAGTTGTGTGTCAAAAAATGATAGTCCGGAGATTCCCGGAGAGATACCCACGAAAGCCCTGTTTGAAGGTCAATTAGGGGCCTTGCCCGATGAGGCTGACAAATTAATCGGCGAAGTCGAACAAATAAAAGAGGATTTGGTTATTCAAAATCCTTTTGAGAATGTACAAATGCCTGGGCAAAAACGGGAGATATTGAATGAAACCAGGATCACCTTTCTGGGTGTAATGCATTTTGAAGATTTTTCTTCATTTCATGAATACAATATCGATGTCACCTATTTCCAATACACTCAAGTGTATCGGGTGGAAAATTTAAGCGGAACATTGGACTGTAAAACCTATATTTCAACCACAGATTTAGGTGAAAGTCCTGAGTTATCAGAAATTTTTGAAAATGGGTATTTATTATTTAATCATCTCATTAACTTGAGTGGGGAAACCGTTTTAACCTTTGACAGTTTGACTTCAGAAGGGGCAAATGAAATCCTACAGGCGTTGAATGACAGTATTGATGAAAATCAAGCTATTTCAATTTATATTTATACCATAAAAACATACAATAATTTTGATGATAATACCATTATTGCCACGGATGAAGCTGAAGTGACAATTACTGTTGACTTGAATTTGGAAAAGGAAAATAGTCTTCCAACGCTTGAAAAGATATCGGGTCCTAATGGAGAAATGCATGAAGCAACTTCTGTTTTTAAATGGCAGGGCCAGGACCAAGATGGTCATATTAACAGCTACAAGATATCAAAGGATGGAATTGAAGAAACGATTGCTGACACACAGGCTACTTGGACCGGCTATACTGAGGGAGAACATGTTTTTAGTGTTCAAGGAACAGATAATCGGGGAGGCCTTTCAAATATCATCGAATGGCTATTTTCCCTCAGTCCAAACCAACCTCCGGTAGTTGAAAAAGTTTCGGGACCGGATAACTGGGAATCAATTGATGAAAATTCCGCCACCTTTGAATGGAGTGGTACGGATGAAATGCAGGGAAGGGATATTAAAAAATATCAGATAAAGAAAGATGAGGGGAATTGGCAGGATATCGTTCCCTCGGATAATACTTTTTACATATGGAACGATATTGAAGTTGATATTCATACTTTTGGTGTTCGAGCTGTTGATAATAATGATGCTTTTTCCGAGGTAATAGAATGGTATTTTAATTATGGGATGCCCGAAAGAACACTTTTAGTTAAAGCAATACCAGGAATTGGAGGAGATATCCAGATAAACAACCAAGGATGGAGAGATATAGATGAAATCAATCTTCCGGAAGGTGTAACTGTTCAGTTGAAAGCTAGAGAAGCAGTTGGTTGGAAATTCATGATTTGGAATCAGACAGATGATCTGACAGGTGATTTTGTGCCGATTTTTGAAAAAGAATTTATCTACACGATGCCTGATTATAATCATGAGTTATTTGCAGGATTTGCCCAATTATGTCAAGTAACAGCTGAATCAAGTCCAAACAACGGGGGAAAAGTAAAGATAGACGATGGAGAATTAACGGAAAAAGCGAGCAAGACAGTAGCAGAGGGGACCCAAGTGGAACTGAATGCAGTTGAAAACGAAGGTTTTACTTTTGAAGGCTGGGTAGAAGATACAGGATTAGTCAGTGTAGAGAGTCAATATTCCGTAACGGTCAACGAAGACAAAGATTTCAAAGCGCTTTTTGAAGCAATAGCAGTCTATGAAACGGTGGTCTTGGCGGAGCCAAAGGAAGGCGGAGATATACAAGTAGGAAACGGTGGATGGAAAGATGAAGAGCGCATCATGACAAAAATAGGCGATCAACTAAGCTTAGATGCCAGGGCAGAAGAAGGTTGGAGTTTTGGCGGTTGGTACTACACAGATGCGAATCATTTACAACCTGTATTTTTTGGAAATGATCCGCATTGGGATTTTTTTGTAGAGGCATCAAATACAATTGTAGAAGCCTCATTTATACGAGAGTATGATTTAACGGTCGAGTCAAGTCCAAACAACGGGGGAAAAGTAAAGATAGACGATGGAGAATTAACGGAAAAAGCAAGCAAAACAGTAGCAGAGGGGACCCAAGTAGAGCTGGAAGCAGTTGAAAACGACGACTATACTTTTGAAGGCTGGGTAGATGATACAGGATTGGTTAGTGTAGAGAGTCAATATTCCGTAACGGTCAACGAAGACAAAGATTTCAAAGCGCTTTTTGAGCCGCAACCAGAAGAATTTTTATTAAGAGTATTTGCAAATCCGGCTGAAGGCGGAGACATAGAATTAGAAGATCGTGGATGGAAAGATGAGGATAACAAACAATATAAAGAAGGGGATCCTGTAGAATTACGGGCAAGAGAGGCGGAAGGATGGCAATTCATAGGCTGGTTCTATGATAATTGGCAATATCCATCGGATGCAATCAGTACGGATGACGTTTATTTTTACACAATGGAAGGAACGGATATTACAATAAGGGCAGAATTTATATATATGCCTACGATAACCGTCGAATCAAGTCCAAACAACGGAGGAAAGGTAAAAATAGACGATGGAGAATTAACGGAAAAAGCAAGCAAAACAGTAGCAGAGGGGACCCAAGTAGAGCTGGAAGCAGTTGAAAACGACGACTATACTTTTGAAGGCTGGGTAGATGATACAGGATTGGTCAGTGTAGAGAGTCCATATTCGGTGACAGTCAACGAAGATAAAGACTTCAAAGCGCTTTTTGAAGCAATAGCAGTCTATGAAACGGTGGTCTTGGCACTGCCTCCGGAAGGCGGAGATATACAAGTAGGAAACGGTGGATGGAAAGATGAAGAGCGCGTCATGACAAAAATAGGCGATCAACTAAGCTTAGATGCCAGGGCAGAAGAAGGCTGGAGATTTGTAGGGTGGTACTACACAGATGCTACAGAACCTCAACCGCTTTATTATGGGAATGACCCTCACTGGGAATTTATTGTAGATGCATCAAATACACGCATAGAAGCTCAATTTTGTCGTGAGCATACAATAACGGCTGAATCAAGTCCAAACAACGGAGGAAGGGTAAAAATAGACGATGGAGAATTGACGGAAAAAGCAAGCAAAACAGTAGAAGAGGGGACCCAAGTAGCACTGGAAGCAGTTGAAAACGAAGGCTATACTTTTGAAGGCTGGGTAGAAGATACAGGATTGGTCAGTGTGGAGAGTCAGATTTGGGTAATAGTGGAACAGGATAAGTTATTAACGGCCCTTTTCGAACCGGTTGAACCGTTGGATGAATATAACTTGATTGTAAGGGCGAATCCTGCGAAAGGTGGAGATATTCAAATAGATGACCAAGGGTGGAAAGATGAGGATACAATTATAGCGGTTGAAACTGCTCTGGTTCCCCTGCATGCGAGAGAAGAACCTCAGTGGATATTCCTGGGGTGGTATTGGGGAGGCCAATTTTATCCAATGGAAGCGGCATTAAGTAGTAATAAAGATTATGATTTCCAAATGGTTGGTTATGAGGCTGATTTAGAGGCACTCTTTGGCTTTATTCCTGAAACAGTCCCGATCGAAGGGAGCATTTTCACAATGGGTGATACCTTTGATGATGGCGAACCTAATGAGAAACCGGTGCATGAAGTAGCACTTGTCTGGGATTTTTCGATTGGAAAATATGAGGTTACCAATGAACAGTATGTACAATTTTTAAACAGTGCAGGAGTAGAATACAATGATGAAGATCGTTGGGGCTATTTAAACGGTCGTAAGATCATCGATGAACGTTATTTCGAGCAAACAGGTATTGTTTATTCACCCGGATGGGGATGGGATCTGAAAGGTGACCATCAGGGAACGGTTTACGATTATGGTCAGATGCCGGTGATCAATGTGACTTGGTTTGGTGCGGTTGAATATTGTAATTGGCTTTCTGAGATAAATGGTATGTATCCGGCGTATGAATGGGATGAAGATAAACAAACCTACATTTTAAACGATTATCCCCCAAATCCAGGATACAGACTGCCAACTGAAGCGGAATGGGAATATACCGCTAGAGGAGGGCAAAACAGGGTGGATAACGGCAATCAGTGGGCCGGTACGTCTGATGACAATTGTCGCGAAGATTATGGCTGGTTTGAAGATAACAGTAATCGTATGCCTCAACCGGTTGGGGGAAAACTCCCCAATGAAGTGGGGACCTATGACATGTCCGGTAATGCCATTGAATGGACATCAGATGTATATCGTGAGTATTCTCCAGGTAGTGAAACATGCCCTTATCATCCCGGTGAGGATGGACAAGAGAATCCCCATGTTGCCCGGGGAGGCGGATTTGACTGGAATGATTATAACTCAACGGTTTGTGCTCGATTTATTGAAATGAACAACCTCTGGTCAACACCCCTTCAATTAGATTATGTGGGAGGCTTTAGAATCGCCAAATCAGAATAGTCATTTTTCAACAAAAAAGCAATGGGGAAAAA
>Ga0209203_1002397_pt1 | contig 12494 bp, 6 predicted proteins | sample AD_UKC109_MetaG_FD_184423 | JGI IMG/M metagenome (GOLD analysis project Ga0209203, IMG submission 184423) | Active sludge microbial communities of municipal wastewater-treating anaerobic digesters from Hong Kong - AD_UKC109_MetaG (SPAdes)... | ecosystem: Engineered > Bioreactor > Anaerobic >...
CTTAATTTGGAAGCAAACCTCATCAAGCATGTCATTGGGCAAAGTGAGGCGGTAGAGGCAGTAAGTAAGGCAATTCGCCGTAATCGCAGTGGTATAAGCGCAACGACTAGGCCGATTGGCTCGTTTATCTTTTTGGGTCCGACTGGGGTAGGCAAAACAGAACTTGCCCGTGTATTGGCTCGAGAGTTTTTTGGCAGCGAAACAGCACTTGTCAAAATTGATATGAGTGAATTTAGCGAACACCATACAGTTGCTCGGCTAGTAGGCGCGCCAGCAGGGTATGTGGGGTACGACGACGGCGGTCAACTGACCGATCGTATACGCCGACAGCCATATAGTCTTGTACTGTTTGATGAAATCGAAAAGGGCCATCCAGATACCTTTAATATGCTGCTACAGATTTTAGAAGATGGCTACTTAACCGATGCCAAAGGACGACGAATTGATTTCACCAATACCATTGTCATAATGACCAGTAACATTGGTGCCGACAAGCTACAAAAGGAGGCATCACTTGGTTTTCGAGCCGAACGGCTACAGGACTTTGATGACCTTGATGCTTTGCATGCGCAAAACCAGGAGAAGGTACTCGAGAGGCTCAAAAAAGAGCTTCGCCCAGAACTGCTTAACCGCATCGACAAAACCATTGTATTTCGTTCGCTGACCAAGCAAGATATTTACCGGATTATCGATTTGCAAGTTGGTGAGCTCGAAACGCGGTTGCGCAAGCAAGGTGTGGGGCTACAAATGACCAAAAGCGCCAAAGACTATTTGTTGCGGCACGGCTATGATGCACTGAATGGGGTTCGACCCATGCGTCGTCTCATACAAGAAACCCTTGAGGACCATATTGCTAGCCAACTGCTTAGCGACTCCTATACTAGGGGGGATATAGTAAAAGTAAGTGCCAGGGCCGACAAACTTGCCTATACGGTAATAAGTGAATAGCTTATACTAAAATTACTATGCAGGTAGGTAAGGAACAGCGACGAGCTGTCTTTGGTTTGGCAAGTATGTGGCTAGGAGCTCTACTTTGCATGGGACTGCTCGTTTGGCAAAAACAGAGTGTAATTGATTGGTTTAAATTGCGGGGGTATCATCCATCTCAAGAAATTCAATCGGTGGTAGCAGATGCCGGCCTTACAGACTATGGTGCACACTTACTGTATGTCAATCACCCCGAGTTGATTGCCGACCAAAAAATCTTTCGTAGTAATTGTCCGATTGATTTTGAAAAAACAATTGTGATTGGCTGCTATCGTTCGGGTGACAACGGCGTTTTTATATATAAAGTTGCCGATTCTCGGCTAAATGGTATTGTACAGACAACCACTGCCCATGAAATGCTTCATGCTGCACATGCCCGGTTATCGGCTGATGAAAAGAAGCGAGTTGGGACAATGCTACAGCGGTATTACGACACTAAGCTGACCGATGACCGTATTCGTCGAACACTTGACTCGTATAGACAGGGCGGAGCTGATACCATTAACGAAATGCATTCAATTTTTGCGACCGAGGTACCGGTGCTTAGCCCTGAGCTAGAGGCATACTATAAGCGGTACTTTACTAATCGCCAAAGGGTTATTGGCCAGATGCAAAAGTATCAGCGTGAGTTTACCTCTCGTGAAGACCGGGTCAAACGCTATGATGCCGAGCTAAAAACGTTAAAGCAAAATATCGATGCGCAACAGACTGAGTTGCAAAGTCAACTAGAATCACTCGATACTATGCAGACCACCATGGCCAAGTACAGAGCCGAGGGACAGATTGGGCAGTATAATGCACTGGTTGTACCCTACAACACCGCCGTTGCATCCTACAATCAGCTGCTGGGTGCTTTGCGTCAAAGCATTGAACAATACAACACAATTGTCGAGTCTCGCAACGCGACTGCCACTGAAGAGGAGCAACTTGTTAAGGCGCTGTCGGGTGACACCTTGCCTCAGCAGCGTTAACGCTATGCGGTGATAGATGGCGCAAGCAGAAGATTGGCGGTATACTTTAGGAATAATAGCTAGGGAGTCATATGGCAAAGTCGAGTAGAGTGTTTGTGTGTAATGCTTGCGGAGCAAAGACCGCTGCTTGGGCGGGGAAATGCGCCCAATGTGGTGAATGGAATACGATTACCGAAGAGGTGAGTTTGGTAACAAATGCGAACGGCACAAAATCGTCCGGCAAGCCACTTGTCACCCAGCCAATCGAAGTGAGTGCTCAGAAGGCAGAGCCACGTATTGCCACAAAAATTGCCGATATTGATACGGTGCTTGGTGGTGGTATTGTGCGGGGGGGCGTAGTGCTGCTGGCTGGCCAACCCGGTATCGGCAAGAGTACGTTATTGCTCCAGCTAGCGGGCCGAGTAGGCGCAGCACATTCGGTATTATACGTTAGCGGTGAAGAGTCATCGAGTCAGGTTGCCCTACGGGCACAGCGACTTGGCATCTCTACTACCAATGTGCAGATTGCAACCACCAATAGCGCCGATGATGTCGCTGCCACGATTGCTAGTAAAGACCACCAGCTAGTGGTAGTTGATTCTATACAAACAATGAGCATGTCGGGCGTGACGGCGTCACCTGGCAGCGTGAGTCAAATCACCAACTGTACCCATCTTCTCATGACCGCTGCCAAACAGACCAACACTGCACTCCTTATCGTAGGCCATGTTACTAAAGAAGGGTCAATTGCTGGACCCAAGTTGCTCGAACATATTGTAGATGTCGTTTTGCAGTTTGAGGGCGAAAAGTACGGAGGGTTTAAGGTGCTACGGGCTCTTAAAAACCGTTATGGTCCAACCACCGAAGCTGCAATTATGGAAATGACTGAGCTGGGGCTGCGAGTGGTAGATAATCCATCGGCCGCTATGTTGTCGGAACGTCAAATTACCGATGGATCGGTGGTACTTGCGACCCTGGAAGGCACCCGACCAATCCTAGTCGAAGTACAGGCACTGGTAAATAAAACAAGCTATGGCTACCCCAAGCGTGCTGCGAGTGGTATAGACCCGAATAGATTAAATCTATTGGTAGCGGTGCTTGAACGGCGTACAAAGCTCGACTTATCCGATAAAGATATTTACGTAAACGTGGTTGGTGGCCTGCGTATTAACGACCCGGCTGCTGACTTGGCAGTATGTATGGCAATTGGTTCTGCGGCTAAAGGCCTCAAGCTAAAACAAAACGCGGTTGTTTACGGAGAAGTTGGCCTAAGTGGCGAAGTGCGCCGAGCAATTTATGCCGAAAAACGTATTGCCGAGGCACAAAAACTAGGCTTCAAACATGTTATTGCGCCCTCACCACCTGGTTCAGAAAAGGCACTTTCTAGTATTGTAGAACCCGTGACAGATGTACGCACTGCACTTAACCACTATTTACAGAAGTAGCTCTACTGTAAATACATAAAGACGTCAGTAATCGGTTCTAGCCAGTTCTGCTCAAGGGTTATCCCTGGGCTGAGTTACCGTTGTTCCCATTGTTTCTTGAGCGGTTGTTTACCTGCCCAGAAGTAGGGGGAGTGCTTGGGTTTGAATCGGTACTAGGTGAAGACGGTGCAACAGGGATGGTGGCGGTAACAGTGTCACTGCCCGAGTAAAGAACACTGTCTGTTATTTCAACAGCAACTGTCGCAGAGACTGAGCCAGAGGGGGCGGTAAAGCTAAGAGTGTAGTCGCCGGTATTGCCCACTGATTTACTTGACACAACCTGCCCATTGATCTTAAGGCTTAGCGTACCTGGGAACTGTGGCCGTGTAGCCTCGGTAAGAGCGTGTGTGCCCTGCTCAACATAGACGCGCAGTTCACATGCCCCAGTTGCCGGACATGTAGGGGTGCCATTGCCAACAACTGCACTATTGACAGTTGTAATGCGTACAGTTGGCTTAGTGTCGTTACAATTGTGTATATCGTCGTTTCCAATCACAGGTGCGCGGTTACCGGTGCTGCCGCCGGCAAAAACATCAACATTCCAGGTCGCAGAGTTGCTATTTGCACCGGTTTGCTTTGCGAGCTCTGGGGTACAGCTAGTCGCGACTTTGTTAGAAACTTTATCAATAGTTTGTGTTGTGCTGGTACTTTTAAGTCCCGTATACCAAGAGGGGAATAGGTCGGTTCGGCTACTAGGGACCGATTGGCCCGCCGCGGTTTTGGTAGTGTTTACATAGGCCTGAGCGTCTTTTACCCCAGCAGGACGGACCCAGTTATCGGGAGCACCTAAAATGTCGTGAGCGCCTTTCATAAACTGGCTCATGACTGGGCCGGTCATATACTCTGGCTGTCCAGAATAAGCAACAGTACGGGTATGGTTACCTACCCAAATACCGGCAGATATTTTTTTGCTCCAACTCATCATCAATCCATCCAGCAGGTCGTTGGTTGTACCAGTCTTGATGGCAATTTTCCAACCCTTATAACGATGGAACTTTGAACCCGAACAGTTTGTTTCGTTACAGCTGCCACCTAAATATGAGGCCCGAGGGTCTGATGCCATATCGCTGACAATAAAGGCCGTGTCTTGTTTAATAGCCTGTTGGCCTACTGGTTGTTTAAATTCCTTGAGTGTTTTACCAGAAGCATTAGTAACTTTTAACAGGTAAGTGTTTTTAAAGGCTTTGCCTAGACGAGATATAGAGGCGATGCCATTGACGTGTTCGTCAAGATGCAAGTAGGCGCCATCTCCAATACCCGCAGATCCGCCACACGGTGTTTCAAGGTCTTTAGTAGCTGTAGTAACATCAACCCCTTGCTTAAAACAACGGTAGCCATCATCGCCCTGCATAAGTGCATTAATAACCGACATACTTTTTTTAGCTGAGTTTGATCTGTCTGAAGAGGTGTCATTAGGAACTGTTGACAGAAATGCTTTGACAGCAGGAACGTTACGCGAACCACCAAGCGCATAGCGCAGTGTCATCGGACCTGGGTAGCGTCGGTCAAAGTCAAACAGGCAGTTACCGCCACTCTGCGGCAAGCTTTTGACTGTACACGGATAACCAGGGAGTGCTCCTTGCTTGTCATACAGAACGCTTCCAGCCCCAACATTGGTATTGTTGTCGATAAATGCGGCATAATCGTACGGTTTTACGGTCGATCCGGGTGAAATATTGACATCTGTTGCGTAGTTAAGCCCACCGTCAAAGCCTTGACTTTTCATGCCGCCAACAAGTGCTAGGACCTGTCCAGTATCATTATCTTCGGCGACAAAGGCTGAAGTATCGGCTCCCTGACGTCTCATTTGAGCTTGTCCGCTCGCAAGTGCCTTTTCGGCCACATCTTGCATGCGGAGGTCAATAGTGGTAATAACCTTCCAGCCGCCATTTTTAACTACTGCAACCGGAAAAAGCTGCCGAAGTTCGCTGCGGGCGGCCAACACAAAATAGGGCGCCTTAATGTTGGCGTAGTGTGATTGAAGCGGTTTTATCTGTGCTAGGACATCGACTTTCTTTGCTTCGTCGGCTTGTTGTTTGGTAATGTATTTTTGGTCAGCCATCTGATCGAGTATGTAGTGTTGGCGCCCAGTGAGTGCCTCTGGGTCAAAATAGTCAGCCGTCAGGCTGGGGTTGTATTTGGGGCTGCTGTAGGGCGACAGTGAGCCAGGAGCTTTAGGGATTGCCGCTAGCATAGCTGCCTGAGGGAGCGTAAGGCTTTTGGCGCTCGTACCAAAATAATCTTGCGCCGCTGTTTCAACGCCGTAGTTAACATTGCCGTAAGGGGCCATGTTAAGGTACCCGTTAAGTATCTCGTCTTTTGTGTATTCGCGCTCTAGCTCAACAGCCAAAATAAGTTCTTTAATCTTGCGGGTGACAGTGCGGTCGTTCGTCCAGCCCTCACTTAGCTTGACCAGCTGTTGGGTGATAGTAGACCCGCCCTGAGTTCCGCCCTTGCCGGAAACATCGTGAATAACGGCGCGCATAATACCCTTTGTATCAAATGCCCCGTGCTCGTAGAAGTTCTTATCCTCGATAGCGACAGTAGCTTGACGCATGTAATTAGAGATATTTTTACCCTCTACCGGCATACGTTTTTTGTCATTATAATCTTGAAACAAGACTGTTTGACCCGTGCGGTCATAATATGTAACGCTGCCGCCGAAGTTGTTGCCTGAAACATCTTTTACTTTTGGCAAATCTTTACGAAAATAGGCAAACACCCCAACGATGAGTAGAAACCCCACTACTAACCCAACGCCCATAATTTTAAGCGCCATTAGGCCGCCTTCACGGCTGAACCAGTAGGCAAAGAAGCGCTTAGGATGCAGGCGATAAACAAACCGTCTTAATGGTTGAGCGGGGAGGGAACTGAGGTAAGCAGCTTTTTTATTGGCCCGAGTTGCTTTAGCAGCGCGACGTTTGTCGCCAATCGTTTGATTTATTTTAAAACTCTTGCCACTTCGAGTCACGTGGGTATACTTGCTGCGGCGCGGACGCGGTGAATCACTCATAGAGTAAAATGCCTCTCCCTGTCATTTGCTAATGCAGATAGTATAGCAAATTTCGCCCCGAACAAGCACAATCACATTCATTTTCTACACATTTTGGCAGTCAGGCAGTTTTGATGCGATTAGCCCTTAACTCTTACTACGCAACTCTGTATACTACCCATCATGACATTATCACAAGAACTCACCTGGCGCGGATTTACTAACCAAACCACCTACAAGGACATTTCTGTACTCGATGGTGACCCCATTACTTTCTACCTTGGCATGGACCCAAGCGCTGATAGCCTGACCATTGGCAACCTTGCCGTTGCAATGATGATACGTCACTTTATTGACCATGGACACAGGGCTATCATGCTGGTCGGTGGGGCTACTGGCTTGATTGGTGACCCCGACGGCAAAGACGATGAGCGATTACTTAAATCGCACGAAGAGGTAACAGCTTACAAGACCAAAATTGCTGCTCAGTACGACCGAATTTTTGCAGGGCAATCGTTTGAGCATGTTGATAACTATGATTGGTTTAAAGATATAGGTTATCTAGAGTTTTTGCGTGATGTTGGCAAACATGTACCAATGAGCCAGATGTTGGGACGGCAGTTCGTTCAAGATCGTCTGGGCGAAATGGGTTCAGGCCTCAGCTACGCCGAGTTTAGCTATGCGCTGATACAGGGTTATGATTTCCTTCATCTCTACCGTACCAAAGGTGCAACGCTCCAGCTTTGTGGATCGGATCAGTGGGGCAATAGCATTGCTGGCGTTGAGTTGATTCGTCGTATTGAAGGCGTCGAAGCTAATATATGGTCTGTGCCACTGGTAGTTAACAAGGCTACTGGCAAAAAATTTGGCAAGAGTGAAGGTGGTGCCGTTTGGCTTGATCCAACCAAAACCACTCCCACGGCCTTTTACCAGTTTTGGATTAACTGCGACGATGACGGCATAGAAGACTATGCCAAAATCTATACCATGCTGCCGCGCGACGAGCTTGAGGACATTATGACCAAGCATCACCAAAATCCGGCTGAGCGCTTTGCGCAACGGCGGGTGGCCGAGGAAGTAACACGACTTATTCACGGGGATGAAGCCGTGCGAATTGCCCAAAAAGTGACCGATGTATTAACTGGTCGCCTGCCGGTGGCTGAGGCAGGAGACGTACTGGCAGAGCTGCGACTTGAGGTTCCGACTGCTATGACGCATGAAACCGGTTCTGTTATATCCGCGCTGGTCGATAGTGGATTGGCGCAGTCGAACGGTCAAGCCAGACGACTATTGCAAGGAAACGCCGTTTCAGTAAATGGGGTAAAACTAACAGATGAAAACTTTAATCCCAGGCTATTTCAGTCAGGCCGGCTACTACTGCGTCGTGGCAAAGCGTACAAAGACTCCGCACTGATTGAGTTGGCATAAGCTATACTACTAAGTATGAATATTCCTAGTGTTGTACTTGGTAAATCGGTATTTTGGGGTTTGCGAGCGCTACACCGAACTGGTTCGGCACTACCAGGCCTTGTGGTCGAGAAGACCAACCGACGGTTTTTAGCAGCAATGCTTACCCAACTGCCCCAAGGAGTGGTTGTAATTTCGGGTACGAATGGCAAAACGACCACTACCAAGCTCGTTACGGCACTTCTTGAGTCTCAGGGACTTCGTGTCCTCACCAATCCAACTGGCAGCAACTTTGTGCGGGGCACTATTAGTGCGGTGATAGATAAGGCCACATGGGGCGCGCGTTTGCCGTATGACATCGCTGTGTTTGAGCAAGACGAAGCTCATGCGGTGCATTTTGCTCGAACCGTTAAGCCACGCGGGGTGCTCGTCCTTAATATTATGCGGGATCAAATGGATAGATTTGGCGAAATCGACACTACCTTGCAGCTGCTGCAAGTACTGGCATTAAGTGCGACAGAATTTGTAGTGCTAAATGCTAATGACGAGCGAGTCAGCCGCATTAAAGTAAAAGAAGGCGTCAATAAGCTTTGGTATGCTCATAGCGAAGAGCTGCAGCCCGACTTTTTAACCGATGACCAACTGTATCATGCCGAATCGGCTGCTTATATTCTGGCAGGTAAGCCAAATGCCGAGCTTGTTGGTTACGACGAAAACTCTGTATCACTGCGGCTTGGTGTGACCCCGCATCATTACAAATTTCAATTAGCTGGTGGACATAACGCACTCAACCTTACGGCTGCACTCACTGTTCTACAGCAAATTGTGCCCCAGCCCGACACCGCCAAGCTCGCCGCAGCCATTCTGACCGTCGAACCAGCTTTTGGACGCGGTGAAACCATTCAACTTGCTCCTGGCAACACAGTCATTCTTCAGCTCGTTAAGAATCCCGGGGGCTTTACCCAAGCATTACGGATGCTTGAACTAAAATCATACAAGACAGTCGGCATAGCTATAAACGATGATTATCCAGACGGTCGTGATGTCTCATGGCTCTGGGATATTGATTTTGAAAGCCTGCAAAACGGCTATCATATACGCTGTAGTGGTGACCGAGCTGCCGATATGACCAACCGACTTAAATATGATGAAGTGCTCGTTGAAGCAACCGAACCAGACCTTGCAGCTTTTGCGAACAGTTTTTCTGCCGCCGCAGGGGCTAACAGTGGCGACAGCATCATATTTTGCACCTATACAGCAATGCTAAGGCTACGCGAACTGTATCTGGGTGCACAAGGAGGGCTAGACGAGGTATGAAGCCAAGAGAACAGAGAACAGAGAGCAGAGAGCAGAGAAATGCCAAGCAGGCGCTAACGATCGTGCATTTGTATCCTAAAGAAATGAACATTTACGGCGACACGGGTAATCGCTTAGCATTGCAGCGACGAGCCGCATGGCGTGGAGTGGCCATCCAGGTAAAACTTGTCGGTGTTGGGGACTCCATCCCAGGTGAAACTGACATTATTATTGGCGGTGGCGGTCAAGATGCCGGCCAGAGCACTATTCAAGACGACTTACTGACTAAGGCCGAGCAGTTACATACTATGGCTCAAAACGGGGTGGTAATGCTGATGATATGTGGCATGTACCAGCTGTTTGGCCGCGCTTTTACCACCAGCGAAGGTACACTCATTAAGGGCATTGGTGTACTACCGCTAGAGACAGTTGGTGGCGAGACTCGTATGATCGGCAACACCGTCTACGATACTCCATTTGGAGAGCTAGTCGGCTACGAAAACCACAGCGGCGTAACCATGCTTGATGATACCGCAACCGCACTGGCGAAAGTTGTACAGGGCGATGGCAATAATGGCCAGGACGGCACCGAGGGCTGCCGGGTTAATAATGTGTTTGGTACCTACAGCCACGGACCGCTCCTGGTCAAAAACCCGCAGTTTGCCGACGAACTGCTACGTTTGGCATTAGAGCGCAAATATGGTCATGCGGAACTTGCTCTGCTTGACGACACTATCGAGCAAGCTGCTCACGCCACTGCCAAATCCCGCCCCCGCTAGTACTTTGAGTTGTCAGTCGCGTAGAATAGGATAAGTATATGATTCCAGGCTCACCAAGCTTCGAAACTTTCGCCCTCATATCGAACAATCGACTGGAAGACTGCTGTCTTATGACGCCACCCGACTGGTTATTAGTGGTTTGGCTGTTAAAGCCCGTGCCCATATCAGACAACAAACTTAACAGGAATAGAACAAGTACGCGCGGTTATCAATAGGGATTTGCTTGGGACTGGCGTAATAGTTCTAGAAGGAAAAGTCTATCGATTGCCAGATTACAACACCGGTGTAGATGAGAATAGCGGCCTAGACTATACATATCGGATGATTCTGTTAACGGCAGATAAGGACGACAAAAAGAAGTCGCGGCTCGCTAATTTTCTGGGGAGTCTTATACTTATAGATGACCTAGATGATGTGAGTGAGCAAAAAAGAGGGGCGTTAGCGTGCTTCAGCTGGTATTGCCAAAACAAACGAGCGCAGTCCAAGATATTAATGCCATTACTTTTGCAGCCACTCTCTCTCAGTTTCTGGAGTTAACTTTTTTCATACGCTCGCACCAAACCCTCGGCTAGGAAGTTTATACGTGTCTTGGTTGAGAGAGGAGGCCACAAGTGTACAAGAGACATACATGCGAAAGTTGACACGTGCAGTTTGTTAGCAAGGCGATGTGATAATTCGGAAAGAGAAATGCCGCACTATGAGCTGAAACACGCTTTGACAATAGCAGAAAGTGCAATTCAGCCTACACCAGCAGCGAAAAGTCCAATTTCGAAATGTGTACAGAAGGCAGCTAGTACCACTGATAAGCAGACCAGATTTATGATTGGAGCTATCAAAAAGGCCTAGCTATCTGCAACACGTAATGGCGTGCAGTATACTGAGATAGATGAAGCTGACAGATGATATTGAGGTAGTGAAGGGGGTCGGGCCGGCGGTGGCACAGGGTCTGCGGGCACTGGGCATTAAGACGGTCTTTGATCTCGTCGACTATCTACCGCGACGGTACGAGGACTATTCTGAAGTGTCTCAGGCCAGTCAGCTAAAGCCGGGACCGGTGACCATCAAGGCTGTATTGAAACAGGCGACTGGTCGCTATGTACGCCGCGGCATTCATATCACTGAGGCAGTATTTAGTGACGACAGCGGCAGCGTGCGGGTGGTGTGGTTTAACCAACCCTACCGTGCCGGCGCCCTTAAGCCTGGTCAGGAATACTACATTAGCGGTATCTATGAGTTAAGCCACCAGCGGTTTCAGGTAATCAACCCGAGCGCTGAGCTAGTAAAGGACTTCCCGCTTAACACAGCACGCATTGTACCGGTCTACCGCCAATCCAAGGCAATTAGTACCAACCAGATTCGCAAGCTCATTGGCGGATGTGTGCCGTCGCTCAGGCAGCTGTCTGAAACACTACCGGGGTGGATGCTAACAGATGAAAAACTTTTGTCTCGGGCAGAAGCGACCGAAGCGATGCATTATCCACAATCGCGCGAGCAGTTGGCTGCAGCGCGTCGACGACTTGGGTTTGAGGAAGTGTTTGAACTCAGTCTCGCCAGTCTACTCAACAAGCAAGAGGTCGTCAGTGAACACTCACTGGCCATCAGTTTTGATGAACGGCTGGCGAGGGAGTTTGTGGGTAAATTGCCGTTTCAGCTGACCGATGATCAGCGGCGAGTGGTTTGGCAGATATATCAAGATATGACAGCCAAACACCCTATGAATCGGTTGGTTGAGGGCGATGTAGGGGCGGGTAAGACAGTGGTCGCAGCCATGGCGGCGCTTATGGTCATGCGTCAGGGCTATCAGGTGGCGGTAATGGCGCCGACTGAGTTGCTGGCTCGCCAGCACGCCGAAACATTGTACAAGCTTTTGAAGCCACTTGGGCTTCAGGATGAAGTGTTGCTGTTGGTTGGCGGACTTTCTGCAGCGCAAAAAAAGAAGACACAAGTGGCCATTGCAAAGGGCCAAGCAAAACTACTCGTGGGTACTCACGCTTTATTTCAAGAGACCGTCGATATGCACCGATTGGGGCTTATTGTCGTCGACGAACAGCACCGCTTTGGCGTCGAGCAACGAAAGAGCCTGATGGCTAAAGCCGGACATATGCCACATGTGCTCAGCCTAACGGCCACGCCAATACCACGTAGTCTAGCCCTCACGCTGTATGGCGAATTGGATATATCGGTACTCAAGACCAAGCCAGGTGGTCGGTTGCCGATTCTTACAAAAATTATATCCCAAGTGAAACGGAACAGATTGTACGATGACATCCGCGGTGAAATAGACGCTGGACGTCAGGTGTATGTCGTCTGTCCGCTGGTGACCGAATCGACGCTTGTAGAGGGCAAATCGGCCGAAAGTGTTTACGCAGAACTCAGCAAAGGAATTCTGGCAGGCTATAAGGTAGGGCTGCTGCACGGCAAGATGAAGTCTGCCGAAAAAGACACTATTATGAATCATTTTGCGGCCGGAAATATTCAAATGTTGGTAGCGACGACCGTAATTGAAGTGGGGGTCGATGTTCCCAATGCGACAGTCATGGTGATCGAGTCGGCCGAGCGTTTTGGGCTGGCACAGCTGCATCAGCTGCGCGGCCGCGTG
>Ga0209203_1002400_pt1 | contig 12484 bp, 20 predicted proteins | sample AD_UKC109_MetaG_FD_184423 | JGI IMG/M metagenome (GOLD analysis project Ga0209203, IMG submission 184423) | Active sludge microbial communities of municipal wastewater-treating anaerobic digesters from Hong Kong - AD_UKC109_MetaG (SPAdes)... | ecosystem: Engineered > Bioreactor > Anaerobic >...
AAAGGGAGTAAAAAAGGTTTTTTGCTGTTTGCATGTTCTAAAATCCTTTGCGCTTTGCGCGGTCGTTTGTTTGCTTCACTGTCAATAGAATAACCGATGATTCTTACAAACAACCTTACAATTTTTACTCAATTTCTTAAAACTTTCTCAACGGGTTGCCGTTGCTCCGTTGCTTCCACCGTTTGCGCTGCTGGCTGGCCGGTCTGTGTCGTCTGTAGCGGCTCAAATTTAACCGCTACGGCGTTTGTTTGGCCGGTATGGGTGATTCCATTGCTTTTACCCATACCGGCCGTTGTGGCTCAATTTTGAAGTATTTCCGCTTTTGTTGGTCTATTCCCGTAAAAGTGTGTAGCGTCGTTTGGGTTGGCGGTCAATTGTGCAGCAAACTTCACTGTGTCCCCTATTTCTGCATAACCTATGTTAGAGGGTAGACTAACATACACTCTGAAACCATCAACAGATTGAACTGTCATTTTAGTAATCAAACCGTAATTATTTTCAATTTGCTTAAAACTGGTAATTGTGCCGACAACAACAACCCTCTTGCTAGTGTCAGGGATGATTATGGGCGCGGCATGTTTTGCCGCTGCCAACTTTTCCAAGTGTCGCATGTAAGACGGGATTATGGACGCGGCAAAGCCAGAATGCTTGCGGGCATTAAAATAACGTGCTTTTGCAATATGTGAAACGTTGTTGTTGTATTCGTTACCTGACAACGTTTCCGCCCATTCTATCGCCGCCATAACGTCCACCACATCGGCTTTTGACGGCAGGTTGTTAAAGTAGTCCCGCGTGAAACTGTCTACAAAATAATCGTTAATTAAGGTTGTTGTGGGGGTTTTGCCCCATGCTTCCGCATTGGCTTTTGAAGTATACCCCACTTTCGAGACAATAATGCTGGCAACTTCCAAATAACGCACTAAGTCAAAGAAGCCGTTATAACTGCTGTTGTTGTTTCTTGCCTTTTGCGCTTGCCAATCTTCGAGCCATTGGCTGGATACTAAACCACCCAAAACGTCACGCCCAAAAAACTCCCCCACACAACTGCTGCCAATCTGATACACTTCCCCGTCTGCATCTTTGAACAAAAAGCTAGTTGCGCGGCGGCGGTTTTGGTTGCAATAATCACAACGTTCACCAGACAAGGCAAGGTGCTGTGATGGCGTTATGTTCTGGCCTATTTGTAGACGCACAATCGGGTTATCCAATTCTGTGTCAACCATGCCGATAAACGTAAAGCCCTCGATGGTTGGGGCAATGTAATCATCTGCAAAAGTTATGTCGGTTACTGATTGCCCATTATCGTTTATGCGTGTCTCAATGGTTGGTGTCACCGGTTGCGCTTGCTTTTTGTTTTGCTTATCAAGAGCAGTAAAGAATGATTCAAGGTAAAGAGTTAAAATTGTGAAGGTCATGTCAAAATATCCTTTTGAAATAGTGTCTTTTTCGCTGCTACGCTGCCTATTGTAATGGGCGATTCTTACAGACAACCTTACAATTCTCAACCAATTTTGTTTGTGTGGGATTGGCTAAAATTCGCGCTCTAAGCGTTTGTGGCGCGTTTGTGGGTGATTCCCTATTGTTTCACCCACAAACGCCTTAGCGGTCAAATTTAGGCCGTTTAACGCTTTGCTACAATTGGTAAGTAAACGGTAGTGTGGGGGATTGAGCAACCCATAGCCGGAATGATGCAGCCGCCGCTTTCACCGTTCACCGTGCTTATGCTCATGCTGCCATCCTCATATAATGTCCAGCTTGTGGCCTCGTTTTGGTGTAACACGTTGTCAATGGTTGCAACGTTAGCAGGTGACAAAAAGAACTCGAAAGCATTTAAGGATTTTTGTATCATCTGGTAGCATTCGCCACGTTCTAACCATGTTAGCTCAATCTGGCAGGATTGCGTTATTTGATACCACCCGCCCACATAATCAGACACACCACAACCAAATGAGGAAATATAACAAGATGACGTATAGACAGTTTCACCATAATATACAATCTTCAAACTACCATCCTCATATAGTGTCACGTTAGGCGTGACAATGTTGTATGGACGTGTATCTTCTAGCATGAACCCAACGATGTTGGCAATCTTTGCCGCTTCACTGATACCTAAACGGCCGTTATGCGTTTGGCACAACTCCAAAAAGGTTGCATAAGCCAAATTGTGATAATGTAACTGTCGCGGGATATAGTCCGCATAGTCATTGTCGAAGTCGTAGCAGTTAAACAAGCTGGCGGGAACGTCACAACCCAAATGGGGTACAATGCAATCGCTATATGTAATTTCTTCCCGTTCTCCATACCCTGCTACATAACTACCGTCAGGGTTGAAAATGAACAAAATGTCATCAAAGTGAGAGCCATAGGACACATCGTATAAAACTGCAAAGATAATGCCTAAATCGTTATCGTTTGCCCCATAATCCCGCCACAATTCACAATTTAACTCCCAAACCGCTTGACCATATTGGGGGAGCAATGGCAGATAAAAATCACAGTAATCCGTTGTTTGCGCTTGCGAAAAGCTGAACAGAGCAGTTAAGAGGGTGAAAATAATGTACATGAGTTTTGTCCTTTTGTTTTTTTTTGGGGCCTCGCGGCCGTTTGGTTTGTTTGTGTCGCTTGCGTCCATTGTAATCGTGAATTCTTACAATGAACATTACAATTTTAGTAAGGCTGAAAACGTCCTTTCTTGCTTTCTCCCTTGCTCTTGCTTTTGCCGTTGCCTGCTTTAGGCGAAACTGGCAAGAGGTCGGCAAGGTTTGAAAGTGGGCGGTTTGTGCTGTTTTTCGTTGTTGGTTGCGGTATATTGATAATCATTGCAGATATTCTCCGGTGTTGTTTTCCGCTGCTACGCTGCCCATTGTAAAGGCCGTTCCTTACAATCCACCTTACAATTTTTGGGGGAGTTCTTATGGGGCAACAATTCGCCGGTTCACATTCGCCAAAACAACAGATAAAAAGCGTTGGTGCATATATTGAGCGTAAATTGTAGCAAGGTTGGGGTGCATATCGTCTATAATGCCAGCCACGTTTGCTATGGCTTTCATGATGTTTGCGAGGTTTGTCATGGCTTAAAATCTCCAAATGGTGGGGGATAATGTTGTGTTATCCCCCACATAATTTTATCGGGAGTAGGCAATCTTTGACGGTAATCTACCGTCTCGTTTTGCCATTAGCAACAATTCAGCGTATGTTTTCACGCCGTCGGCAGTATTAAATGAGTTTTTGCCGCCGCCGTAGTAATAGCTTAGAAATGTACGTGCATAACGCGGGCCACTAATGGGCAGAATTACCAAAAAATCCCGTGTAATGTCGCTTGTATCTTCGATAACCTGTTGCATGGTCTAAAATCCTTTGCGCCTTGCGCTAACTTGTTTGCTTCACTGTCCCCAGAATAGCAGGCGATTCTTACAAACAACCTTACAATTTTTGGGAATTTTGGGGGAGTTTTTGGGACTCCCCCATTTGGCGGTCTAGTATGGGGATTTTTCCAAAAACACGAGGGCATCACTGTACATTGACGCTACCACAAAGAAGGGTAAATCCCAATCTTTCACAATTTGGTCAAATGTGACAAAACGTTTCTGCTCGTTATCTGGCACATGGTAAACAACTTCCCCGCCACAATTAGGGATAACGCTCATTGCAATCTTTCCTGCTTTGCGATTTACAATTACCGATAAGTGGTCACTTTTGAAGGTGCAAAACTCCCCGGATAGGTCTATCCCATTTGACGTATAAACTGGGATTTTTCCATCTAAAGCCACCCATACTTCTTCCTGCGCTTCATCCAAAGCGGCTTTAATTTTTTCTAGCGTTTTAACCGCTTGTAAGATGCAATTGTTTTCAGCATGGGCGTAGGTGATGGTATTTGTGTTTGGCGCATACTTGCTCAAAAACGCTGCAATTGTGTTAAGTTGTGTCAAAATGTCTAAGCTGTTCATTGTTATAAAATCCTTATGGGCTAGATAAAATGGGCATGTTAGACCATGCCCATTTGCCAGATTAGATTATGCGGTCACATATTGCATATTTTCCACTAATATAGGCAGATTTTTAGAGACAATGCCACCTATACGCGGTCCTAGATTTTGGATAAGGTTGTCTGTAGTTTGTTCATCTTTCCCAAAGACCGCCGAAAATTGCGACGCTCCGGCCATGCTTACTGTCAAACGGCCGTCAAATAGTAAACTAATGGTTAAGGTGTTAACCTTTCCCTCAATGGTGATGGTGATACTAGGCTCTTGAAAGGTTGCCCCAAACATTGTAACAGGGTTGCTTTGAATGATAAGTGTTTTTGTAGTCATTGCTGAAAATCCTTTATAATCTGTTTTCGTTGTCGCCTCAATTTGGCGACTTGCAAACAGAATACCACCCGATTCTTACAAACAATCTTACGATTTGGGGCAATTTTCAAAATTGGGGCAAATTGGGTCAATATGTTAAGCAGGTGGGGCAACTTTTCAGAATTGGGGCAAAATTGGGTATTGACAAGCGGCCAAACTCCCCCTATACTGGACGCATGGCGGCGCGGGCGGCCAGACTTCGGCTTGCTGGCTAGAGGTTGCCAATTTTCTGCCACCTTGCGGCTGGTCTGAGCATCATGGCGACGGCGCGGGCGGCGGGGTGGAGCGTGGCGCAGGTGGCGGCGACGGCGCGGCATCCCGGCCTTATGTCTCGCACGCGGCGAGGTTGAAGCCCCGTGGTTTATCACACATATCCCCCACATAATCACCACAAAAAAATATCTGTCAAACAAAGTTGTTTGACCATATAAGCATCGGATGATGAAAACGACATGAGGGAGTAGGGGAGCGGTCAGGCTCCCCATGTTTGTGCTGCTGGCTAGAAGGCCGCCATGCCGCTGTATACACTGGCGATATAGTCGGCAAGGTCTGAAATAGAAGGGGAAAGTACCACAACCAGCTTGCGGGCCGGTGGGCGTTGGTTTGGGTTTTTTGGGGTTAGGTTTGTTTGTTTCATGCGTCCATTATAGCAATGCCGCCAACCAAATGCAGTGAAGTAGCCAGCATATGGAGCATGAAACCGAAAACAGCCGCACTGTAAAACAAGCTACACAATACGGCTGTTTGCATAATATAAAACGTGTTAATGCACGTTTCCCGCTTCATGAAGGGAGTTTGTGTCCAGGCCCTCTGTGACCAGAAATATCGTAAACTCCGTTTCATGCTCCATTTTCCGACTAGACTCGAAAGCGTGGTCAATTACAACCATCTTTTTGTTGCGGCAGCGTAGTTTTTTGGAGATTGCCACAACGGGAAACACTGTCACCGCGTCAAGTTGTTTGGGGAGGTCATGCCGTCCGCACACAATGAGATTGTTATCATTGTTTGGGTTGACCAAGGTATAATAACCTTCTAGGAATAATTCACGGGCTTTGGCTTCCTGCTCTTGTCGAATCGTTTTGATAATCATTTGGGGGTTTCTCCCAATGGGGCAATTATTGCCCCATTGATAATATTCTGGTATTGTGATATTCGGGTGATATTCTGGTGATATTCTAGCGTTTATGTCGGATAACAATCCGATTGGGCAGGGGTTCAACTTTGGGCGAGAACTTGGCAGCAAAGCGGGCGGCGAAGGTCTTATTCTTGCGTGTTAACTCCCATGCGAGGGCGGCGGCGGTTTGGCCGCTTGCCGTGGATTGCATAAATTGGGGTTGTTGCTCGATTGCTACGCGGCCACAATCAATATTCTGGCCGGTTTCTTGTGCAATCTGCTTAATATTCTTGCTCAACATTGCCAACTTCACAATAATCTGCCAATTGGCCTCAACGAGGTCGGCATATTCTTTTGTCAACGTTTCGAGTTCGGTTTGTTTGTTCATAATGCCCATTATAGAGGCGGCAACCCTGAAACACAGTCAAGCATTTTAGGGTTGCCATGTTAATTGCTTTACATCATTATGTCAATGAAAAGTTGCACGCATGACACTTTTACTTGACATAATCCTTAATATTGAGAATGTGACGGAATTGCACCAGTTTATAAACCTCATGACGGTAATGCCCTTCTCCCGTGCGGCCGTGCAGGTAAAAAAGCTGTTTGGCAAGAGGTGAAGCCAAGTTACAATCTACCGGATACTTGGCAACCATTGAACGGCGGCCGCCCACACTGTCTTCCAGTTCAAACCGATACCATGCCATATGGCAGCCATTGGCAAAATCCCAAACGTCCGGCCGCTGCTCTTTCGCGTCCTCTACAAGATGCAGGAGCAGCGCATCATGGGGGGTTTGTTCGTGTTCTGAAATGAGCCAGAACATATAGGCCATTTCAGCATCATCACTGTCTACTCTATAAGATTCGTTAGGGTTGTTGTATGTTTGTCGCATGAGGCCATTATACACAATCCACACCCTCATTTTCTGTCAACCAGTTAACAGACTGACAGACAATTGCCTAGCTGCAAACGGCCGTTTTGTGCATTATACTTTTGTTATACAAAACGATAACGAAAAGCGTTCAGGGTGGCGGCGCAAGACACCAAATTGACCCGGCCTGCCTGGTTGGCGTGAACATTTGTGCTATGTTTTTGGGCAAAAAAAAAGCTCTCTTTTTAGGGAGAGCTTTTGGATAGTGCAACCTGCTATTTTTTGCTTTCGTTAAAAATGCACGAAACGGCCGCATCCGCTTGTTTCATGGCATCATAAACAAAAGCGGCCACGTTTTCGCCATTGTCTATGCGGTTTCTCAGATTCTTTGCCCACCCTGCGAGGTATGCAATGCTGTTTTGTTCATTCACAGGAATGTCAAGTCTCAACATGGCAAGCAATGCAGCAAATTCTGCTACCAGTTCTTCAAACGAATAATCTTTGCTCCCAAAACTCGCGCATGTTACGTCAAACCGATTTAAGCGGTTTGGATGGCCGGTTGCGTGGGCGCATTCGTGAAGCATGTTTAAGGCATATTCTGCGCTGCTAAAAAACCGCTCAATAGGTGGGCATTGTACAGTGTCCGATTGGGGAAAGTATACAGGGTTTGCGCCGCTTGTAATCGTTGGCGCATCTTGCCAGTTTGCCAAAACCTCATTCAATGAGGGTACCGGCTTGTTTTCGTGAATCTGCATCAATTCCGCCATGCGTTTAGCAGCTTTGGGGTGGTGTACGCCATCATCGGCAAACTCAGAAACATGAAAAACCGTATATGTCCCAAAACCTCGACAAAACAGTACCTCTGTGCCGTCCTCACGCTCTTTTTTAGCCATAAGCGGCCGCAAAACCTTGATACCACTGCCAAAGGACGGCTTATAACTGACGTTATCATCTATGCCGCAAAGTTGTTCCCGATACTGCTTGAAGGTGCAAAAAAAGGGGTTATCGTATCCCTTTACCATTGCCATCAGGGTTAAAAAGAAAGCATTCCCGCCGGTGAAGGGCTGACCGGTGACAAAGTTGGTCACACGTCCGCCGCTTGTCCATGTTTTTGTCCACTTCAAACTATCACCGCTTTCGAGAGCTTCCATAACCTTTGTTAATAAAATCTCTTTTGCGTTATCGCTTTTGTCTGCTGTTTGTGTTTGTTTTTTGCTTGCCATGTTCTTTTATCCTTTGTTTGTTTGCGCCTTTGCGCTTGTTTGTTTGTTGATGCCATTATGCCGCCGATTCAAGGGCAGGTCTGTCAACTGCGACACAGTTTGCGCGTAAACTTTTAGCGGTCAATTTTGTATAACACTTGGCAGCAATCATCCACAATGGGGGATATAATTCAGGCAACAACAACGGCATAGCGGAAAACGTTCTGGGTGACTAGCGTCCAACACTTGGTTGACCCGGCCTGCCTGCCTAAAAAAAAGAGGGGAACAAAAAAAAGCCGCTTATTAGGCGGCTCTTTCACTCATAAAACTTTCGTTACTTTGTCTGCAATGTCTACGGCTAACCGGGTTTCAACCCAATACGAATTGAGTTTAACGTACAGTGCGGACAGTTCCCGGCGGCTATAGTAGCCCATATGCGTCCACGTTCCGCCTGATAGTAACTCTACACTAACGGCATCTGAGGCCGTTGAGTAAGATACCTTGACCTTTTCTTTGCCAAAGGTCAAGTCAAGGTATAAAACGCCGACACCAGTCGAGGGGTCATAAACCACATTGTAATCAACAATCGAATCAAATGTATCGAATGCCGTTTCAATGGTGCGGCTCATTCTGCAAATGGCAATCGTGGTTAAGGCAATGCCACCATGAGCGGCGGCGAAGTCGGTTTGTTGGGGGGTCGGTTTGTCGTTCATATTGGGAGTATAGCCTAGTCAAACCGCTAATTCTATCAACTAGGCTACAGTTTTTGTGTTAAATGCCGGTATAGCGGACGTGCGGCCTCTTGATGGTTTCAACAACCTTTACAAATTTTCCCAGACGGTTTGCAAACAATGCGTTCCGACTGTAAAGGTGGGCGAGGAATTTAGCAAGCGTTAGCTTACTCCCGGCGTAGTCAACGGCCTTGGAGGTCAATTCAGCCGATACAGTTACCGATTCCTTAACATAGATTACAGAAACACCGTCGCGCTTAACACTTTCGCCGTGTTCTAATACGGCGGCGGCTGCGGCTTTCTTAAGTTCTTCAAGTTGGGATAAAATAGTGCGGTTTGCGTTTACAAACTCCGCAAGGTCTTTTACTGCTTGTTCTGCTTGTTGTTGTGTGTTCGTATTCATGCTGCAAGTATAGCGGCTCTTTGGGGCAATTTCTGTCAACTGTGCTACAGTTTTGGGGCAAACTTTCGCACATTCGGCGGCTCTTTTGGGGCGAGATTCGGCCTATAATAATGGCCGCGTGTGTGCGCGTGCGCGTGTGTGGGAAGCTGTTTTTTTTCGGCCAAAGCCCACCGGCAATAGCCAGTCCGGTGGCGGCGGTGCTGGCGATGGAGCGCAGCAAGGCGGGGTGGGGCAAAATACGCCCACATGGGCTGGGCGTGCGTCCCGCGCCCCGTGGGTATATCAGTTGTTACACGCCCTAATCACTGCGTTTGTATGGCATCTACGGCAATTGTCTCACCATTTGCCGTAGACAAACAGACAATCAAGCAGGATTAGCCCGCCATCAACGCCTACACCCAGATTTCGTGGCGCAACTTCAAAACCCCATGTCTCATAATCCGCCGCATATCCCGCCAGCGTCTCTACTGCCATAGCAATGTTATGAAAGTTTTTAAGCTCCAAAGAACGGGCAACGCGCATCAGTTGTTCGTACATCCGACATGGCGAACTCGTGGGCAGGTATGTATATCCGTCTGTGACCTCTTTCACCGCCGCTTCTAATGCCCTGTATTGCGTCCATGATTTAACATTTGCCGCCTTTAGTGGCTGGTATAGGGGAGATAAAAACCATTCATTGCCCTCTACACCACCCAGGCGTTCTACTACCGGCAGATGCGTGATGGGTTTGCAATTTGCAAGGATGTCTTTGGAATAATCAACAGTTCCGCCAAATGTCTGTCCACGGCCGCGCCTGACGTTCAGAAAGACCCTGAGGCCGCTATCGTCACAATAAGCGTTTGTCCACGTACCTTTGCCCAAGAATCGGGCGGCAATTCGTTCACCGTTCACGTTGATTGTTGTTTGTTGATTGCGTTTCATGCCCAAATTGTAGCAAAGAAAAAGCCTATTGCATGTTAAGTGGAACACACAATAGGCACAAACAAATGAACAAACAAACAGTCAAACAAAAAACTTATTTAATAATCCCCATCGGCTCCGTAGATGATGGGTAAAACAATATCAAAAATGCCGTCGTCGTTATATTTTGATACCATATTCTGGCACTGGTATAAATATTCTACCACTTGCCAGCCTGTGTTGTCAGGTGTATGGATAGATACAATATCTTCACAATATTGCAGCTTTACGCCGTTCACTGACCATTTTGCCGTGAATATTCCATCATGAACGGATATTCTAGCCGGAATATCCTCATGTTGCAACTTCTCAACAATATCTAGGCAGGCGCGGGCGGCAAAAATGTCTATCATATTCGGGCTATATTCTGACATTTAACAATGCCTCCTCTAGGTTCATGGCGAGGTTAGTGAGCGCGGTTTCGGCTGTGTCACGTGGATGCAAGTATTCAACGTCATCTTTGAAAGTTGCAACGGTGAAAGGTACATCCACACAGAGTACGGCCGCCTCTCTCAGCGTAACCGACAGGCGCAAATTGCCCCATGTGAAGTCATAGCGCAACACGCTATCAGTTAGTTGACGGACGGTTGGAACTGCGTCAATGCTCAATATAACCTTCTTGTATGCCATACCGGCAAACGCCCATTTTGCGAAAAAAGCATCAGGGTCAGTGATTGGCCTGGCAGACGTGGCAATCGCCTTACCTAACCCGAACAATGTAGCTGTTCTGTTGTCCCGTCCCATGTGGTTGATAGTGTGAAAATGTCTGCATTCATGATGTTATTGTATGGGATTTTGTGTGCCATGTTTGTTAAACATGACACACAGACTTTGTGATTAAACGAACAAACTAACGGCCACGTCTAGCGGATTTGCGATTAAATTTTGAATCGTATATGATTCTGCACCGACATTTGTCAGCCGTGCAATGTCGCCACCCCATTGCAATACGACAACATGCTGACCAACATTCACATGGATACCCGTAGCCGGGAGGAAAAACGCTAACGATAGCGTACCAGTCGCCGAAGCTAATTTAACAATGTTGGCATATGTTCCTGCTGTATCCGCTTCGATTACCTTTTCAAACTGTTCTACCAGTGTTTGTGTTTTCATGAGGGTATTATAAACCGCTTGACCTGCTATTTCTGATAAGCGGTTTACACATAAAAGGTCAATTACATAGCGGCAAGCTGGTCAAGGGTGACAGCCTGGGTATAGGCGGGGAAGCTGCTGTTTGATGGGCGGATGGTCAGGCCACCGTAAACAACCACGTCATGCCAAAATGAGCGGCTTTGTTCACAACCTTCTGGGAGCGAGGTCACAAAACGGACGTGGCAACGGCCTTGGGTTGTTTTGACCTTGGCGGCAACGATGCAATAGGAATCGCTATAAAATGTGGACACGTGCCATTCCAGCTTAATGATGCCTTCTAAATCGAACGAGGACAGGACGCTTGCCACACCTTGCTGAGTTAGCCACTCGCCGGATGGCTTTTGGGAGAAGATGCTGACAAAAGAATCGGAAATTGCAGCAAACCGCAGTGGTTTACATAGTTCGGCGCATCGTTGAATAAAAATGTTTGCGGGTGTTTGTGTGTTCATAGCGTTATTATACCCCGCCTAACCGTTTACTTGTGTTAAGCGGGATACACGATGATTGTTAATCAAGCAATTGCCCTACAAGCTCCGCTTCCCCATATGTGGGGTCAGCAACGAGGCATTCGCAAATATCACGCCAATCAAATTCAAATTGTTCAGCGTCCTCTATACGGTCTAGCATATAGATAATTGGGAGCAACTCCATAGAGCGGTCTACAATCCAGCCCTTGGGATACTCCGGCCGTGCGTAAGTGTAATCGGTACGCAAGGACAACTCAATTGCTTCTGCTTCGGTTTCTGTTACTGTGGGGGGGATATGTGTTTGTGTGTTCATGTTTATCAGTATATCCCACTTGACAACACACTTCTATCAAGTGGGATACAGTTTTTGTGTGTGTGTTATTTCAATTCAGACTTGATGATAATAACGAGCTTTGCCCAATCTGAGACAATTTTCTCTTGCAGCCGGTCTGTGTCCCCTGTGTGCCAATCCACATCATACGTTCCTTTTTGGTAGTCAATAAAAACGGCGGCTTCGTATGCGTCGGTATAATACTCCAAAACTACTTCACCATCTTCAACAGTAGCATATGAGGTAACGCCTGCGTTTTGGATAATGAGGCCGTGCATGGCAATAATGCGGCGTAGTGTGCGGTCGTCGGTGTCAACGGTTTCGAGTACAATAGGTTGGTATGTTTGTGTGTTCATGGGTGTATTGTAACCCACCTAACGCCTGATTTCTGTTAAGTGGGTTACTGTTTGGGGGTCAATTAGAGGGCATCAAACGGGACAATTTCGCGGTAGCTGAGGTTGCCCTTCTTTAGGTTCTGTTCACGCTTCCCCATGATTGCGAAAGGCCAGCGGCCGCGCCGTTCGCGCTTTACGGGGTGATATGGTTCACAGTTAAAACGCACTTGATAAACCTTGCCACACAGTTTGACCCATACGGCAAAAGATGTTGACTGGTTTGTGTGGGTCACAAAATGGTCTAATTCCACCGTATGCGTATCGCTTTCCTTGGTGTAATCTTCATTCCACTTGTGGCCGTCAGGATGGACAGCAGGGGCCTTGTACGGGCTAGTAAATGTATAAGAGGGGACAATCTCCAATCCGGTCTCTTTAAGCCATGCCACGGCCTCTGCCACTGTTAACTGGCCTTGCTTTGACTGTAAGGCAAAGCTACGATAGATAGCCAAATGGTTATCATACGGGCCATAGGTTGTTTGAAAATCAGAGATATGAAGGTTTG
>Ga0209203_1002404_pt1 | contig 12470 bp, 10 predicted proteins | sample AD_UKC109_MetaG_FD_184423 | JGI IMG/M metagenome (GOLD analysis project Ga0209203, IMG submission 184423) | Active sludge microbial communities of municipal wastewater-treating anaerobic digesters from Hong Kong - AD_UKC109_MetaG (SPAdes)... | ecosystem: Engineered > Bioreactor > Anaerobic >...
CTGAAATTCCCCTCCCCGACCGCAAGACCGCAAGACCGCAGGACTGCAGGACAGATCGATCTAAGGGAATACTGTTCACCTATCGAAAACCAGTTGGAATTGGGAGCATGTACAGCACATGCCGCAGCGGGCATAGTGGAGTATTTCGAGAAACGTGCCTTCGGAAAACATATTGATGCCTCAAGGCTCTTCCTCTACAAGACAACCCGCAACCTGATGCAGGTATCGGGCGACACAGGCGCCTGGCTCCGCGAGGCCATGGGTGCACTGGTCCTCTGCGGTGTGCCGGACGAGAAGTACTGGCCCTACAAGATAAAGGACTTTGACAAAGAGCCGACTGGGTTTGTCTATGCGTTGGCCGAGAACTACTCTACAGTCAAATATTTCTGTCACGATCCGCAGGGCTCGGAAGTCCAGTCTGCTGAAGTATTGGCTTCAGTCAAAAGCTACCTGACAGCCGGCATACCCTCTATGTTCGGCTTCTGGGGATTTGAGTCGTTTGAGGACGCTGACAGTCCCGGTGACATCCCCTATCCTTGCAAGGGCGATAAAGCGCAGTGGGGTCATGCCGTAATGGCTGTAGGGTATGATGATGAACATAAGATTACCAATCTGAAATGCAACCTGTCAACAAAAGGTGCACTGCTTATCCGCAATTCCTGGGGAAAACAATGGGGTGACAACGGCTATGGCTGGATTCCTTATGACTATGTTCTTAACGGCCTCGCCCTCGACTTCTGGTCACTGATAGACATGAAGTGGATTGACACTGGTAATTTTGGACTATGACGCTGCGTAAACAATCAAACACTTTAACTTTTCCCCTTTAACCTTTACGCGAGCCTTGGCTCGCGCCTGAACATCTGGTCCTGTGAGTTTGTAGCAAGGCATTTAAGCAGGTAAGAGAGCGCTGCAGATATGCCGGCAATAAGAACAGGACGCAGAGTCACCCATGTAAATACTGCTCCGGTATCAAGGATATTAATTATACCGGTAATCACTGCGGTAAGGAATGCAATCAGAAGGCCCCTTGAAAAGTCCTTCCAGTCAAGTGTGAAGAATTTTGACTTCATGGCAATTCATTTTATTAATAACTTTCACAGCAACTAAATTAAGACATATTTTTCTGATTATCAATATATGACCTTGCTTTATAAGTAGCCAGAGTCTGTTTGACCTGGAATTGATATTATTAAGCATTGTCAATAGTACTTTAGATTGATGTTATATCTGAGTGTTCTTGAATACAGATTTTATCTTACCTAATTCCATAGCATAATGCCTCTAAAGATAGCATTCATATATAGTGCTTATTATCCTGTAAACAGTGGTGTATCAAATGCATCAAAGAATCTGGCTGAAGCATTGGTCAAGAATGGTGACGACATTACTTTTTTTACCTTTATTTCATTTCGAAGCAAATTAAAAAACAAGGAAGTAATCAATGGTGTTAAAGTAATAAGGTTCAGGATAATTGCTTGCTTATTAGATTGGATAACCTTTGGAAATAAATCATTGAGATTTAAAATATCTACACTATATATCGCTATAAGAGTAAAATTCGCGCGCGAAAAATACGATTATATATTTGGGCACACTATCTATTGGGGTGGAACTTATGCTTACATCATAGGCAAGATTAATAAAATCCCTTCCATTGCTATGGCACATGGCGAAGACGTAAACCAATTGGAAGGCAATTCGTTTAAAGAAAGACTCACTATGACTGCTCTCAAAAATTTGGATTATGTCTTTGCAACTAACACAGATTTTATAGCAGTTTTAGAGAAATATCAATCAAGGAAATACTCCTTGTTGCCAAATGTCTTCCCTGAAAGAACGTCAGCAACAATTACTGAGAAAACTATTAAAGAAAGATTTAATGATGGTTCATTAAACTTAATATCAATTGGGAGATTGGATGTTTTTGGGCGCGATAGGAAGGAGATTAAGGGTATTTCAACTGCTCTAAAGGCAATGGTGTCTTTGCCGGTGAATCTTACTTTGCAAATTGTTGGAGATGGGGAATTAAGAGATAAATACCTGGATTTTATTGAAAGAAACAACCTTTCAAACAGAATCAGCTTGTTAGGTCAGATTGGTTTTGAAAGACTACAAAATCTATTGAATGGCTCAAGTGCATTACTGTTGCCATCAAATATTGAGGGATTAAGTATGGTGATGGTAGAAGCGATGGCAAAGGGATTACCTGTGATTGCGACTAATATCGGTGGAGCTAAGGACTACATAAAGAGTGAGGTAAATGGCTTTCTTATCGATACTGGAGATTCAGAAGCACTTGCTGCGGGTATTTTAAGGCTTGCATCAGACATGAAATTTTACAATATGGTTTCGGAGAATTCCCGAAGCACATATCTTAATAATTTTACTGAGACCTCCGTTTATAAATTATTACACCAATACATATACTGAATTTTAGTCTATGACTGAGCTAGGTCTTTCTTCTCACTTAATGATTTTCTAAAAGGTTACTATCAGATGGATTTAATAATTGGAGCAGGAATTTCAGGATTAAGTTATGCAAGTTTTTGTGGTCACAGTGATTTTTTGATTGTTGAAAAAGAATCAGAACCAGGAGGATATTGCAGGACGATAAAAAAGGATGGTTATGTATGGGACTATTCTGGGCATTTCTTCCATTTCAGAAATGAAGAGTTGAAGGAGTTCTTACTTACAAATATGGATAGAATGAATATCCTGAAGGTAAAAAAACAAAGTCAAATCAAGATAAGAGATTTTTATGTTGACTTTCCGTTTCAAATGAATATTCATCAATTAACAAAAGATGAGTTAATAGATTGTCTTTATGACTTGTTTATTGACCCAATCTCTGATGAGACTACCTTTAAAAAAATGCTTTATTCCAGATATGGCAAATCAATTTCAGATATTTTCTTAATCCCATATAATCAAAAACTTTACGCCTGTGATCTTGATATGCTTGATCCTGAAGCAATGGGACGTTTTTTCCCACATGCAAATAAAGAAGAGATAATTCTCAATTTCAAGAAGCGGGAGATCAAAAATTATAACACGGAGTTTCTATATCCGCGAGGAGGAGCGGTTGAATATATTAAGTCTCTTTTATCTCATATTAAAGAACAAAGTATTGCCTTGGGAGAGAAGCTCATTAGAATAAATTCAAGAGAAAAAATCGCTATTACTTCAGACCGAGAGATAAAATATGACAAGATTATTTCCACCATTCCCTTACCGGAATTGTACAAAGCGGTTGGAATTGGTTTCGATCCTTTAATTTATACTTGGAACAAGGTTTTGGTTCTGAATTTAGGATTTGATAAAAAAGGAAAAGACCAAAAGAACAACTGGATCTATTTTCATGAGAGGGATTATTGTTTCTATAGGGTTGGGTTTTATGACAATATACTTAAAGAAGACAAAATGTCATTGTATGTTGAAATAAGTGCCAGCATTAATGAAGAATTGGTTGGTGAAAAATACCTTCCCAGAGTCCTGCATGATCTTAAAAAAGCAGGTATAGTATCAGGCCATAAGTTAGTTTCGTATTCCTTTGTCATAATGGATCCGGCGTATGTTCATATAAATGCAAGATCGGAAAAGGATAAAATCGAAAAAATAGAGCAGCTAAATTATCAGGATATCTTTTCGATTGGAAGATATGGCGCATGGAAATACTGTTCTATCGAGGATAACATGAGTGAAGCCCGAGAACTAGCGCATGCTCTCAACTCAGCAAACTTAAGATAAGTGTAAAGTTGTGAGTTAGTTTAGTGTTGGTGATTTAATGGGACATAGTAAGCACTATTTCTGGTCAGCCATCGGGCAATACGGAACTCAGGCACTTAGTTTTATAGGAAATGTGCTGATTGCAAGAGTATTGTCACCGGAAGATTATGGACTAATCGCCTTGCTTGCATTAATAATTGGTCTTGCGAATACTTTTACTGATTCAGGGTTTTCAGATTGTTTAATAAGAAAGAACGAGGTTGATCATGAAGATTACGGAACGATTTCATCATTTAATATTGGTATTTCGAGCATTCTTTATTTGCTAATATTTCTTACAGCTCCTTTAATAGCTGATTATTTCTCAAAACCAGAACTAATTAAAATCTCTCGACTTATTGGTCTTTCTGTAATATTAAGAGGTTTGACTTTAGTTCCTATCACAAAAATGCGAAAGGAGTTACAATTTAAATCTTTAGCAATAATGCAAATGTTTAGTAGTTTATTGTCTTTGGCGTTAACATATTATCTGGCGGTTAATCATTATGGTTATTGGGCTTTAGCATGGCAGCCAGTTCTTTGGTCGCTAATAAGTATCCTTTGCCTCATTATGATCAAAAGAGGACCACAATTTGCTTTTAATGTGAGAAAATTTAGAGAGATGGCAGGCTTTAGTTTAAATTTACTGGTTTCTTACCTAATAAATCAAGCAGAGCATAATTTATACTCAATTATCCTTGGGAAAAGCTATCCTGTTTCTTCACTGGGTTTCTATAATCAAGCAAAGAGGATGACAGAGATTCCTGTCAAGGGACTTAATACAGTCATACTTACAACTAGTTATCCTATAATATCAAATGAGGTTAGATTAATCGAGCAAAGGAACATGTATTTGAATCTTTTTAAATTATTTCAAACGGTTCAGGCGTTTATGATTTTTCTTCTTATTGGAATAGCTACTCCTTTATGGTTGTTTTTGTTAGGGCAAAAATGGCTACAATCGGTTGAATATTTCAATTTGTTTGTACTATCTACATTGGTTTATCCCTTCGTCACAGTCAATTCTAATATAATTAAGATAAGGAATAAGTCTGGATTATATAGAAATCTGACTTTTTTCAGAAGCAGTGTCCATGTTCTTTTCTTAATAATATTTGCGAGATACTCACTTGAAGCAGTTTTATATGGACAAATTGCTGCTGCTTATATTACAGTTTTAGCTAACATGTATCTAGGTGGCCGATTGATAGATTATGGTTTTAAAAAGCAGATGATACTATTTTTACTAGTAACACTTAAGCCTTTTATTGCATTCATTCTTGCACAATCACTCTGTTATGTTATTGAAAGTAGCGTCTATCTTGAGGGGGCAATTTTCTTGACGGTATACAGCGTATTATGTGTGATAATATATGTTCTTACAAAAGATGAGATTATTAATGAGTTCTATCATAAAGTATGTAAATTGCTCAAATTGTAGACCTGCAAACACATGCTTAACAGTATTATATAATTAAAGCGAAAGCATTAAGTTCAATGAAATTGAAAACAATCACCCATGAATAATATGATTTTTAGCTAAATTCGTAATGAAAGGAACAGTAATTTATAATAAGGTAAGAAATTTTAAATCAAGGTGGGAACGTACAAATCCACGGCGTTACCTGAAATTCCTCAGAAAAGTAGGAGTTAAAATTGGAGAGAACATTACTTTTCATGGCAAATTAAGCACTATTTCTATCGACATAACTCGTCCAAGCATAGTAACCAAAGTTAGGTAGTGTTCCAATCAGCGTGTCCGGGGTAGAAGGTCTTCATCGAAGTTACACACCAGAAATTTGCACAGTCATCAGGGAATAATACTTTGATTCTTTCAATCCCACATAATGCTCTGTAATAGGCCTTTTTAGCCATCGCTATTACTTCCATGAGAACAATCACAGACTCCTATGCAGGCATAGCACCACACATACACAATTATCTCCAGAAGTCTTTCTGAAGCAGCTCGATACAGTTAGTTGTATAGATGATACTCTGAACCCTCGGATGATAGTTCAAATGCGTGAGGTAATACTTGTAAAAGAGATCATTACCCAGTCTCTTGATGCTGAGGTAATCTTCTCCCCTTTTGCTTCAGAACGCCTGCCATGATTCCCATCCATGCTCAGTGGCGTAGTGAGAATCTAAGGTACGGAATACATCTTAGAGGTCTTCCGCCAGCACTCTTTTATTCGCATGACGAACTCTGGCGAGCTTATTATGCTTGTAAATCGTCCGCAAAATGGTTACCAGTAATATCATAAATTTGAGATGTGGTTTTTAGCATTAACCAAATAATAAAAAGGAAGAAAACAACAAGAAAAAGTACTATCATCATTTGATAAATCTGTCCAACTTTTAGGGAGGTTAAGAAGCCTTCGGAGAGGCCCCTTCCTTTTATTATTCTAATCGGACACTACTGATTTGAAAATACAATTTTAAAACAACAACATTATGCTTTTCAGAGGTATCAATATTAAGAATCTCCGCTTGAGATTATCATGTAGAAATCCAAGGAGCTTTGTAAAATACTTGAGACGTGTTGGTATTGAAATTGGAGATAACAATCTCTTTCATGGACGATTAAGGAATTACACTATTGATTTAACTCGCCCTTCTTTGGTAACGATGGGGAGTAATATAAGCTTCAATGATGGGTTTGCATTATTCACGCATGGTGGAGGAACGCATGTTTTAACAAACTATTATAAAGATTTTATCCCTTCATCAGGAAAAGTTACTTTGGGTAATAATATAGCTTTTGGACGTAATGTAACAATTCTTAAAGGAGTATCAATTGGAGATAATTGTATAATTGGGAATGGTTCAGTAATAACCAAGAGTATACCATCAAATAGTGTGGCCGCTGGTGTTCCTGCTAAAGTATACTGTACTCTTGATGAGTATTATGAAAAACGTAAAGCTCTTTGCATAGAAGAGGCATTAGAGTATGCTAAAAGCATTAAAGATAGGTTTGGACGTAAACCGAAGATTAAGGATTTTTGGGAAGAGTTTCCTCTTTTCCTAAATGGTGATGAAAACGTGCCTGACTTGCCAATTAGAAGGCAATTAGGATCAGCATATGAAGAGTATAAGAAGACGCATAGAGCAATTTTTAATGGATTTGAGGATTTCTTGAAACGAGCCAAGTTATAATGAGAGTAGTAATACTACATCCAGCATTGTATTTACAGGTTTCTGGGGGAGCTGAAGTACAAATTGCATATTTAGCGAGTTACTTACTAAAAAATAGACACGAGGTTCACTTCATTTACGAAGAAAAGGGAATAGAAATTACCGAATCAACTGGTTTTATCTTGCATCCTGTACGAAAAATTAATATCCCAGGTGGGCTCGGGAAGAGATGGATCTTATACGGGCGGAAAATAATATTTGAATTGACTCAAATAAAACCAGAAGTAATATACACAAGATTTGCTTCTTCCTGGGCTGGTTTTGCATCATTGTATTCAAGGAAATATTCCGTTAGACATGTCCATTCTATTGCTTCTGATACCGAATTTAGTTTGAAGATTTCTTTTTGGCTATTAATGAGGCCATTAAGTGTTTTGGATTGGTGGTATTATAAAAATGCATTAAAATATGCGAACAAAATACTAGTTCAGAATGCTTACCAGGGTTTAACTCTACAGAAAAAATACAAGCGTATGGGTATACTGATAAATCAAATGACGCAAGAAGTTGATGAGTCGCTATTATGTAAAGGAGAAAGGATTCAAATCTTATGGATCGGAAATCTAAAAGGAGTTAAATGTCCAGAATTATTTATTGAATTGGTACATAGATTAAACTACTTGGAGGATAAAATAAAAATGATCATGATTGGCAGGCCATCACCGAAGTATTTGGACATGATTGCATTAGCGGAAAGGACATATTCTTATTTTCAGTATCTCGGTGAATTAACACATAACAAATTGTATAGAATAATGAATCAGTCACACCTTTTGATAAATACAAGTGTCAATGAGGGATTTTCAAATACTTTTGTTGAGGCCTGGATGAGAAAAATCCCTGTACTTAGCATGAATGCTAATCCCAACAATGTCATTACTGACAATGAAATAGGATATATAACTAAGACTATAGAAGAATTATCTGGGAAAATAGACCTTCTGATAACTAATAGAGACTTGATTGATCTAATGGGGCAAAGGGCGTTCTCTTATGCGATACAGAATCATGCTATTAATAAAGTAATGCCGAAGGTACTGGATATTTTAATAAGTGATTAGTAGTGACCTTTATTGGATTCACTTATTATAGATTGTTTTATATAGAGCCTTTTCAATATGCACCAATCGTTATTAATAATTACTCCTTATCAATTGGGTTATCACAGTGATTACTACTACTGGTGTAAATACTTGTCAAAAGTTTACAAGATTAGATATATTTCCTTTAAAACCTTTGAATACTGTTTTGAATTTAATGAATTGGACTATGATTTTGTGAAGCCTTCTACAAATCCAGTAATAAGGATTTTGGAATATTTTATAAAAGGTTTTAGTGAAATAAAGAAAACTAAAGATGCAAGGATAATTGTTTGCCAGTACAAATTGAACTTCTTGTTTAAACTGGTATTCCCTCATAAGAGAATACTATTTGATGTAAGGACAGGCAGCGTATCAAAATCATTATTTATAAGATTCATAGTTAATTTGGATCTAACAATTTGTGGCATTCTATATAATCATGTTAGTATTATAGATAATGGACTTAGAAAAAAACTTCACATACCCGTTACCAAATGCTCTATCATTCCATTAGGAGCAGAGTCGTACTCCATCAAGCCCAAAGACTACACGAAGCTTAGTCTTTTCTACATTGGCACGTTTTCTGGCAGAAGCATAGATAAAACTTTGAAGGGTTTTAAGGAGTTTCTGAAGATATATCCGGACGCTGTTTACCATATAGTTGGTTACGGACACAATAAAGAAGAAAATGAACTTAAGATGTTAGTTGATGAGTTGGGATTGGAGAGGCGTGTTTTTATTTACGGAAGAAAAAGACATTCAGAGATTCAAAACTTGTTTGAAGAATGTAATGTTGGTATCTCTTTCGTTCCTATAAAACCTCACTATCAGCATCAGCCGCCAACTAAGCTGTTTGAATACCTATTATCTGGAATGATTTGTATTGCCACAAGAACAGAAGCCCAGAAGAAGATTATAAATTATGACAACGGTGTATTAATTAATGATAATGCATCAGACTTCAAATGGGCATTGGTTTACATTCATAATAATAGGTTCAGCTTCCATGATGATATCATAAGGTGTGGTGCCCAACAATATCAATGGGAGACAATCATTTCTGATAAACTCGTACCAACCATACATAGAGTCTTTGATAAGAGATTATAAATATATTTTTGGATTAGTCTGATTCAGATCAAGATGAAGTTATTAATACTTGCTAGTCATCTAGAATTACATACTAGTTGTAAGTTGCAGATTCTTTCCTAATGATTGGGGTACAATTAAAAGTCTCATTAAGAATAATTTTCCTCTATGGGGTATTATTTTTTGTTTACACACAAGGCATGTGGGAAAGAATTATTGGGAACAATATGATTCCTAAAACTATCCTCGAAGTGACTCTATTTTGTTTCATATTAAGCCAAATCACCTTTAGGTTGAAACGAACACCAGGATTAGTTTTATTTCTAATATTTGCTTGCGTCTCATTTATTATCCTTTTTTTTAATGGTAGTACAATCGCAAGCTGGATTAAATACATAAGATATCTTATTTATTTTTATTTACTCTATTATTTTTTGTATAATACATATATTTCTCATGATCAATGGAAGTCGTTGTTTAAATTCATTATTTTTTTGATTCTTTTTCAAGGCATCGGCTCCTTATACACATTAATTATTCTAGGTATAAGAGTAGAGGGTTATATCGGGACGATGTCAAGTTTAGGAGGTACAACGGGTGCTGTATTCCCTTTGTTTATTTCAACGCTTTGCCTTCTTTTATACTATTATCATTATCGCCAGAATCATAGTAAACAAACCCTATTATTGCTTATTTGCTTTTTCAGTGTTGCTCTTGTCGCATACCAAAGCATGAAGAGAGCTATATATTTTTCATTGCCCGCGTTTATTCTTATAGTATCACTATTAGCATTCAATTATTTCCATTTAAAGAAATTACTATGGAAGCGTTTGCTTAGAGTAGGCGTTATGTTAATTACTTTAATTCCCGTTTATGTTTTTGGCATTCTATCTACTGGAGGGATAAGCTCTAACCTGTCAGGTAATGAAAGCAAGGCTGAGATCATTAAGAATGCATTTAGTTATGCAAAAAAGTATTCGTTTGATATCAGTGAAGATGGTTTAACAATGGGTCAGTTGGGTACATCTTTGTATGTACTGAAAAACTCTTATGAAAGTTCTGATAAGTTTTTATTTGGAGAGGGTTACGGTAAAGTAAAAGACGAGAGAATCCTGGACCAACGCGGCATAATGTATGGTATTGTTGGATTCTCAAGCGACTTAATTTCAGCTGGCTGGATATATATGATATTAGTGATCCTTTTTATGACCAGAATTATTCTAAATGGTAACTCATTACAGTATGGTATCATTAAGAACATAAGGGTAATATTACTTCTTCTATTCATTTACGTTCACCTAACGTACTCAACTGATTACACATATCACCTGAAGATAAATGCAATTATGGCCGTTATTTTGGCATTCGTAAATTCGCCGCTGCACACTAATGCTCTCGATCATTTCATGCAAAAATATTATTATACTGAATAAGGGGGAAAGATCTTCTAGAGCTTCAATGTTTCAAGTTACAAAGCTCCAATTATGAAAACACGATAGAGGTGGAGAAGGTAAAAGTACTTATTTTAACAAAGGATATTAACAGCAAAGGGGGCGTTGCAAGCCTTTATAGACTATTACAGAAGCATTTTGACCAGGGAAGAATTGAAGTAGACTATTTCTACGTAGGGAGTCCAAGCCATGTATATAAGCAGCGGAATAAAAGGTTATTTACCTATACCATTGATTCTATTGAACAATTTAGGCGGTTTAGAAAATATTGTAATAATAACAAACCTGATATTGTAGTACTTAATCCATCACTTATACCTGTTTCCCTGCTTAGAGATGGGATTTACCTATTAATAACAAAATGTTATAATGTTAAAGCAATTATATTCTTTCATGGTTGGAGAGACAACATATTTAAAAGAATAAAAAAGAACATCTTACTTAGAACAATATTCAAGAATATTTATAATAAAGCAGATGCTTTTATTGTTCTTGCAAATTCTTTTAATGATCGCCTTTCAACCCTGTTGCCGGAAAGACCAATATATACTCTATTTATTCCATATGATGATTCGTTAATTCATGATTATACTGATATAAGCAATCGCACTGGAGTTATATTCTTGTCTCGTATAAGTGAACAAAAAGGAATTAAAGAACTTATTGAGATTGCACAAGCTCTATTACAGAAAAGTAAGAAAAAGTTCTTCATAAAAATATTTGGCCATTTTGCAAATAAAAAAATTGAGAAGTGGGTAAGGAACTATCTAGATAGTCATCCAGAAGTCAGAAAATATATTTATATCGGAGGGTTTATAGATGACGACAAAAAATATGCTGAATTACGTAAGTCAGAGGTCTTTGTCCTCCCGTCCTGGCAAGAGGGTTGCCCGACTGCTTTAATAGAAGCAATGGCTGCAGGCTGCTATTGTATAGCTACCAACGTTGGAGCTATCCCAGAGATTATTACTGATAATTGGAATGGCCAGATTATTAGTCCAAAATCAAGAAATCAATTATCAAGTGCATTAGAGACTTTTCTGATAAATCGTGATCATCTATTATCGAGATGTTTAGATAATAGAAAACAAACAAAAGGAAAGTATGGTATCAGTGTTTTTGCCGATAGATTAAGAGATATAATACTAGGGTTATAGAAATGATCTATATAGTATCACAAACTGAATCAATTCTAACCAACCGTGGGAAAAGGCATCCTGACCTGGCAAAATATTTAGTTGAGAACAATTATGAGCTGCGGTATATAAGCTCCAATTATTATCATGCTGAAAAACGATTTTTCAGTCCAACTGAAATTACCAAGGCTATCTCCAAAATCGATTACAAGCTTGAAATAATAAACATCACGGCATATCAATCAAACATATCAATAGCCCGCGTTTTTTCAAATCTGATATTTGCTTACAAAACGCAAAAATTTCTTAGAGGTAAAATAAACAAAGAAGACGTCACTATCGTACCCTCAAGACCGGTGGAACTGCTGCTTTTTGTGTCACTATTAAAAAGAAAGACAGGTTTCAAAGTAATCCTAGATATCAGGGATATCTGGCCAGATGCTTTCAACATAAAAAATAGATTTCTTAAAAGTCTTTTTAGCTTATATTGCAACTACTTTCTAAATCGTTCTATAAATCATTTTGATAATTTCATACATACGTGCCCTTCGTTTACTCAATGGTTATCGAGATATGCTCCTGGCAAGAGATCAGCTTTTATCCCCCTGGGGTATAATCAGGAAAGATATCAGACATTCCAAAAGGTCAGAAACCGTGAAAGAATTATTCACTTCGTATACATTGGCCTTATTCAATATCAAATTGACTTGTTGCCATTTATAAAAGCAATTGAAAATAATGGAGCCTTC
>Ga0209203_1002406_pt1 | contig 12467 bp, 6 predicted proteins | sample AD_UKC109_MetaG_FD_184423 | JGI IMG/M metagenome (GOLD analysis project Ga0209203, IMG submission 184423) | Active sludge microbial communities of municipal wastewater-treating anaerobic digesters from Hong Kong - AD_UKC109_MetaG (SPAdes)... | ecosystem: Engineered > Bioreactor > Anaerobic >...
GTCCCAGTTCCCAGGGCATTCCTGCATGTCTGATGGATGAAAGAGGCGATGCGCCCGTACCGCCGTCATATCCGCTTATCAGAACCATGTCGGCATGCGCCTTTGATACACCTGCGGCAATCGTACCGACCCCGACTTCCGATACAAGCTTGACCGAAATACGAGCTTCCGGATTCACATTTTTCAGGTCAAAGATAAGCTCGGACAAATCTTCAATTGAGTAAATATCATGGTGAGGGGGAGGCGAAATAAGTGTCACTCCAGGTGTGGAATGACGCACCTTCGCAATTTCCTCGTTTACTTTGTGTCCGGGCAGTTGACCTCCTTCTCCTGGCTTGGCTCCCTGCGCGATCTTTATCTGAAGTTCCCTGGCATTAACCAGGTATTCAGTCGTGACTCCGAATCTGCCGCTGGCCACCTGTTTAACTGCACTTGAGCGTTTGTCGCCGTTCGGCAGGGGTTTATACCGGGCAGGATCCTCTCCGCCCTCGCCGCTGTTGCTCTTAGCTCCTATGCGGTTCATGGCGATAGCAATAGTCTCGTGGGCCTCCCTGCTTATGGAACCAAAAGACATGGCGCCGGTTACGAATCTCTTTACTATTTCAGATGCAGGTTCAACTTCATCAACAGGGACAGGCCTTGTATCCTTAAGCCTGAACATGCCGCGCAAGGTAGAAAGTGCCTTAGTCTGGTCATTGATCAGATTGGCATACTCACGATACAATTTATAGTCATTGTTCCTTGCTGCCTGTTGAAGAAGGGTGATTGATCCCGGCGACCAGAGGTGCCTTTCCCCGTCTCTGCGATACCTGTAATAACCTCCACTCGGCAGGATGTCAGTTACGGCGCAAACCTTTTTATATGCATTCTCGTGCCTTGCATTTGCCTCTGCCGCAATTTCATCAAGTCCTATACCTTCTATACGTGATGATGTTCCCGGAAAATATCTGTCAACAAGTTCCCTGTTCAATCCGACCGCTTCAAAAACCTGCGCACTCCTGTAGCTCCGCAGCGTAGATATTCCCATTTTGGACATGATTTTTAAAAGCCCCTTGCAAAGGGCTCTGATATAATTCTCAAGGGCTTCAGCAATACCTATTCCTTGTTTGAGTTCATCTTTTAAAACCATCTCTGCTACAGTTTCGAATGCAAGGTAAGGATTTACCGCAGTAGCACCGTAACCCAGTAGCATTGCCATATGCATAACTTCTCTGGCCTCACCGGTTTCGATTATAAGGCCGGCCGTTGTTCTCATACCCTTTTTAAGCAGGTGCTGATTGATTGCAGAAACGGCGAGCAGGGCAGGAATAGGCGTAAGGCCATCAGTAAGACCACGGTCACTCAGAATAAGTATCCTGTAACCCTTTCTAAGATTTTCTTCGCATGTCTTGCATAGCTGTTCAATGGACGAAGCAAGATATCTTCCGGAACCTCCGGCGGGAAATCCCAGGGCCATAGTCGCTGACCGAAATTCCTGCACATTCATGTCCCTTAGGCGAACCAGGTCTTCATTTGCAAGTATGGGGTGTCTCAGCTTGATCAATCGGCTGTTTTGTGGCACCTCTGAAAGTATATTTCCAGGGTTGCCGATGAAGGTCATTAATGACATCACAAGCTCCTCACGCACAGGGTCTATAGGCGGATTGGTAACCTGTGCGAAAAGCTGCTTGAAATAGGAGTAAAGCAATTGATTTTTTTCCGATAAGACAGCCAGAGGCGTATCAGCCCCCATCGAACCTATAGGCTCCTGAGCATTTAATGCCATGGGTCCAAGCAGCATCTGAATGTCTTCCCTGGTATATCCGAAGAGCTTTTGCTTGAATAATATGCGTTCAAGATCAGGTTTAATAGAAGCTACATCACCGTAAAATCCCCTAAGGGTAATTCTATTTTCTTCAACCCATCTGCGATAAGGCTGTTGTCTGGCGCATATTGTCTTTATTTCCGCATTCTTAATCACGCGTTTCTTATCAAGATCAACCAGAATTAACTGGCCCGGCCGTAAGGCACCCTTTTCGACCACCTCTGAAGGAGGAATATCCAGCACACCTGCTTCAGAGGCAAAAACCATAAAACCTGTGTTTGTTAATGTATAGCGGGCAGGCCTTAAACCATTTCGGTCAAGCATGGCTCCAACCTGATTTCCATCAGAAAATGCTATTGCAGCGGGTCCATCCCAGGGTTCCATAAGCCCTGCATGATACTCAAAGAACCCTCGCTGATCAGGCCCCATTGGATATTTGTCGCCCCATGCTTCAGGTACAAGCATCAGCATCGAGTGGGGGAGAGACCGCCCTGTATTTACTAACAATTCCAGCATGTTATCAAGACATGAAGAATCACTTCCCCCTTCATTTATAACAGGAAGAATTTTCTTTATATTATCCCCAAACAGATCCGATTTAAGACATGATTCACGCGATTTTATAAGATTCAGATTGCCCCGCAGAGTGTTTATTTCCCCGTTATGAGCAAGATACCTGAAAGGCTGGGCAAGTTCCCATGAAGGAAAGGTATTTGTGCTGTATCTTTGGTGGACAACGGCAAGTGAACTTGTAACATCAGGGTCATTCAGGTCCCTGTAAAAAAGCGGCAACTGCGTAGCAGTGAAGAGCCCCTTATAGACAATAGTTCTGCAGGACATGCTTGGGATATAGAAAGGGATCTCATTTCCTGTTGTACTTGATACCAGCCTTTCAATCTCTCTGCGGGCAATAAAAAGTCTGCGTTCAAGGCCTGCCCATTTCAGGCCCCTCCCGTCAATAAGGCATTGAACAATGTCCGGCTTTTGCTCTTTAGCCTGACCGGCAATCGCTCCTTCGTTAACAGGCACTTTTCGCCAGCCAATAAACCCTAGGCCCTCCTCATTTATAGTCTTTTCTATGATGGCACGGCATTTTTCATTCAAACCCAAAGGACGAGGCAGAAAAAACATACCAATACCATAGCCTCCAGGCCCCGGCAAACTATAACCCAGCGCCTCACTTTCACGCCTGAAAAACACCTCAGGAATCTGAAACAGGATACCGGCCCCGTCACCTGTATTCAAATCAGCGCCTATCGCGCCGCGGTGTTCCAGGTTCTTAAGGACTTCAATCCCTTTTTCTACAATAGCATGACTTTTGGTGCCTTCAATATTTACTACAAATCCAACCCCGCAGGCGTCATGCTCGTATTTTGGGTCATACAGGCCACTCACAGGTCATAACCTTTCGAATCTATCTTTCCGGCATTTTTTATTTAGAAAAGGTAGAGCTGATGACTGTCAGGGTTCTTCCCAAAACAGGTGATATTATCGATTTTGTCGAGCACCGGTCCGCGTAGGATAGCATAAAGAGTCCTCTCAACACCAATGCCTCCTCCATAGGTTTCAGGAAACAGAGACCTTTCCTGAGCATCTTTTTTTTCAGTCATCATGAGAAAAGGGCCATAGCCTCCGATTTCATCTATGTTTATTATATTTCCATCACTGAAAACAGGTCTGCTGGGAATAATCCCATTGTCAAGCAGCCTCTCCACTATTGTCTCATATAGCCATTCCCTGACAGCGCCGGACAAAATCTCCAGTGCAGAAGTCTGCTTTCCGGTATCCCTGATAATACTCTTTGCGCAAAGGTCATAGTTGTAAATCATGTCAGAAGTGACCTCAGACAGTGAAACCTTACCATCAGACTTCAGGTACGGGTATATGAGGTCATAATTCTCCCTCAATATCCCTGTAATCCAGAAAAACTGTTTATCTGTATCTTCTCCTGATTTTACTTCATAACCCCGGCCGTACGTTTCTTTTGCCCTGTCACACAAAAAACGAGGGAAAGGTTGTTCAGGCACTTCAATGGTCACACCAAGAGCCTTTAATTCATCCTCGTTCTTCTCCAGAATCCGGGTCATGGAATGGATAATTAAACGCTCAAACAGGTCCAGCCCCTTTTCCATATCCTCTCTAAGAATGTCCTTTACTCTATCAGGTTCATTAAGATAGGTTTCAAGATCAATACCCCTGTTTCTTCTGACCTCTATGTCCATCTGGCTGAAATCTATCAGATACTTTCCCCTCTGGATCCTGTCAGGGCTTTCGATCTCCAGCCTGATATTGGGTGAATCAACAAAAACGCCCTTTATCCTGGGATTAAAACATGCCAGGAACTTCGAGTAAATCATACTGTGAGTTGTGACATAAAGCTGTCCCTTGTAATGTATATTCGGCACATGCTCCACATCATGGGCCAACGGGTCGGTCATAGGGCTCATCTGTACTCTTTCAAGATTGAACAACCCCTCATCCGCCAGAAACTGCTGCATTGCATTAACAAAGGTTGTCCTTATTGCCATGGCAGCATACAGCGTATCCCCCATCCAGTTGTTAAAATAATATTTATTAAGATATTCCTCCAGACTTGAACCGGCCTCCTGCAAGGCCGCCTGAAATCCAAAGAGATTCTGGCCTACAATGGTTGTTGCCTCGTCTTTCATGATTCTTTTTTTCTCCCTGTTGTTGAGCTGTTAAATGTTCAAGTTATAATTGATGTTATTAATCAGCCTAATAAATAGCTGACCGGCACATGCCGGTCAGCTATTCAAACCTTAAAATATTTATGCCTATAAAACGGGTAAATATTTATCAAGCTCGAACTTGCTTACATGAACCCTGTACATATCCCATTCGATCTTTTTGTTTTCAATAAATTTATTGAAGACATGATCTCCTAAAACCTTTTTGACCAATTCACTTTTCTCTGTTTCAAGGATTGCGGCATAGAGATTGCCCGGCAAATCCTTAATGCCATGTGCCTTTCTCTCTGAAGGCTTCATTTCAAAAATGTCTTCTTCAACTGGTTCTGTCAAATCGTATTTTTTTTCTATACCCTCAAGTCCTGCACCCAGCATTACGGCAAATGCAAGATACGGATTGCAGGAAGGATCAGGAGAACGAAATTCAACCCTGGTAGCCTTTTCTTTTCCTGGCTTATACATAGGCACCCTGATCATGGCAGAGCGGTTTTTTCTTGCCCAGGACACATATACGGGCGCCTCATAGCCAGGTACCAAACGTTTGTAGGAGTTCACCCACTGATTTGTCACAGATGTAATCTCCGGAGCATGGCGCATCAAGCCGGCTATGTAATGCCTGGCCATTTCTGACAGCTCATATTTATCATCAGGATCATAAAATGCATTTCTTTCTCCCTTAAAAAGTGACTGATGGACATGCATTCCACTGCCGTTCTGACCGAATATGGGCTTTGGCATAAAAGTAGCGTAAACACCGTTCTGACGGGCTATCTCCTTTACAACCACACGATATGTCATTGTCTTATCAGACATCCTGAGCCCCTCATCATAACGAAGGTCAATTTCATGCTGACTGGGTGCAACTTCGTGATGGCTGTACTCAACCTGAATCCCCATATCCTGCAGGGCAAAAATGGTCTCTCTCCTCAGGTTTCCGCCCATATCTACAGAGCGTGAATCAAAATAACCAGCCATATCAAGAACTTCAGTACATTTTGAATTTTTGAAATAAAAATACTCAAGTTCCGGCCCCAGATAAAAAGTATAGCCTTTTTCAGAGATCTTTTTCAAAAGGCGCTTGAAAACATAACGAGGGTCTCCCTCATAAGGTGTTCCGTCAGGATTGAGAATATCACAAAACATACGTCCGACAGGGCGATCATCGTTTCTCCACGGTACCATTTCAAATGTGGCTGGATCCGGTTTAGCAATCATGTCGCTTTCATGAATCCTCGCAAATCCTTCAATTGAAGAACCATCAAAACCCATTCCTTCTACCAAACCCTCCTCAAGTTCTGAAGGCGTAACAGCGAAACTCTTAAGATAGCCAAGAACATCAGTAAACCAGAACTGTATAAAGCTGATCTTTTTATCATTAACAATCTTTATTACATCCTCAGTAGTTCTGCATTTCATATGAATTCCTCCAAAAGAAAATTTTTATATTAAAGAATAAAGGCAACTTTTAATATCTCACAAAGCAATTATGATGCCAGATTTCCATAAATTCTTATTACAGCCTTTTATCAAAAGGTTACAAAATTTATGCCTTTCGGATCAAAAATTAAATTTACAATATTGTAGTAATATATATATATTAATGACAAAAATGTAAATATCGTAGATGTTTTTAAGATCTTCCATCTATGCTGTGCTGAAAAAAAAATACATCCGCCAAGCATTGATGAAGCAATTTCGCCTATCTGCGTTTAATAATGCATCGAAGATCTTAACAGATATCTGTGAGGCACTATAACCCCTAATTGCTCAAAATGATATGAAAAATCAAAGAAAAAATATGGCTGTTAAAACTGATAGATCCGGACCAGACAGAATTGCATGTCTTTATGAAATAACAAAGGCGATTCATGCCAACCTTGATATGAGAAATTCTCTCTATAAAGTCCTTGACATGATATCAGAACTTCTCGGCATGAAGCGTGGATCCATAACACTAATAAACCGAGATGCATCCGAAACTCATATAGAGCTTGCACATGGTATTTCACAAAAAGAGAAAACAAGGGGACGATATAAATTAGGTGAAGGTATTACAGGACGAGTTATTGAATCAGGGCGGCCAATGGCAGTTCCACACATTGATGCCGAGCCTCTCTTTCTCGATAAAACAGGGGCCAGAAGCCAGATAGATAAATCAAAAATTTCATTTATATGTGTGCCAATAAAGGAAAGCCGAAGGGTGATAGGGACCCTTAGTGTTGACCGTATCTTTGATAGCGACAGTCCTTTGAATGAAGATGTCAGACTGTTAACAGTAATCAGCAGCCTTATTGCCCAAAAGGTATCTCTGCTTGAGAAGCTGAACAGGGAAACAGAGCAATTAAGACAGGAAAATATACGCCTTAAAAAAACACTCGATAAGAAATACAGCTTCAGCAATATAATCGGTAACAGCCGCAAGATGAAGGAGGTATTTTATCTAATCACACAGGTAGCGAAAAGCAATGCCAACGTCCTTCTTCTCGGAGAAAGCGGAACAGGGAAAGAATTAGTGGCCAATGCCATTCACTTTAACAGCCTGCGCTCAAACAAACCGTTGATAAAAATAAACTGCGCTGCACTGCCTGCTAATCTGGTTGAGGCTGAGTTGTTCGGCTATGAAAAGGGAGCATTTACAGGTGCCAGTAATCAAAAAATCGGCAAATTCGAACTGGCAAACGGCGGCACCATTTTTTTAGATGAAATCGGTTCGCTTGCCCTTGAAAGCCAGGGAAAACTGCTCAGAGTCCTTCAGGAAAAAGAGCTTGAGAGATTGGGCGGAACCAAAATTATCCATGTCAATATACGGCTAATTGCAGCTTCCAATCAGGACCTGGCAAAGGCGGTTGATTCCGGATTTTTTCGAGAGGACCTTTTTTATCGCCTCAATGTATACCCAATATACCTTCCACCGTTACGGGAAAGAGAGGCTGATATGCTTTTATTGGCAGACTATTTCCTGGAAAAATATTCACGCGAATATAACAAGGATATCAAAAGGATTTCAACACCTGCGATTGATGCATTAACTCAGTATCACTGGCCGGGAAATGTCAGGGAACTTGAAAACTGTATGGAAAGAGCAGTTTTGCTTTGTGACAACCAGGTAATTCACAGCTATCATTTACCGCCTACACTTCAAACAGCCAAAGATACCGGTACTCAGCAGTCTCAGTCTTTTGTTGAAGCCGTTGAAAGATTCGAAAAGGATATGCTTATTGATGCCTTGAAAAGCAGCAGGGGAAATATAAGGCAGGCGGCCCTGGCACTCAAGACAACTGAACGGGTTTTTGGATACAAGGTAAAGAAATATGATATAACGCCAAGGCTTTACAGGTAGATTTAACCCATTAAAATTATCTGGATTTTTTAAAATCACCTAAAATGGAAAAGGATCCAAAGTCCAATTAAGATCTTAAAATATTTATATTTATTAATCGCCATTCCACATTTTTCATGAAATGTGCTTATAATTAACCTGATTAATTATTCAATAAGGAGATTTTATGCCGGGATTTGAAATATTTGGTGAGGAGGAAAGAAAGGAAGTTCAAGATGTACTCGATACAGGAGTCCTGTTCCGCTATGGTTTTGATCAGGCACGAAAGGGGAACTGGAAGGCAAAAACCTTTGAAAGTGAATTGGCTGAACGTATCGGTGCGGATTACTGCCACCTTTGTTCAAGCGGCACCACAGCCCTTTACACTGCCCTTGCCTCATGCGGTGTTGGGGCCGGAGATGAGGTTATTGTTCCTCCATTTACTTTTGTGGCAACAGTCGAAGCCGTCTTACATACCGGCGCAATACCTGTATTTGCAGAAATCGATGAAACATTATGTCTTGACCCTCAAGGTATTGAGGCAGCAATTACTCCACGGACAAAGGCCGTATTGCCTGTTCACATGTGCGGAGCAATGGCTCGCATAGATGAGATACAAAAGCTTTGCAATAAAAGAGGACTTATTCTTATAGAAGACGCATGTCAGGCACTGGGTGCAACTTTCAAAGGCAAATACCTGGGCACCTTTGGACAGACTGGCTGTTTCTCTTTTGATCCGGTTAAAACTATCACATGTGGTGAGGGAGGTGCAATAATAACCAACTCACATGAACTTTATAAAACAGCTGATTCCTATGCTGATCATGGACATGACCATGTTGGTAATGACAGGGGTCTTGAGGGCCACGCGATTATCGGATCAAATTTCAGAATCAGCGAATTAAATGCGGCGGTGGGTCTGGCTCAGCTTAGAAAGCTCGATTTTATTTTAAAAAAACAGCGTAAAAACAAATCAATCATTAAGAGGGCCATTGAAAAATCTCAAAAAATCACCTTCCGAACGATTCCCGATGAAGGAGGAGACTCTGCCACTTTCCTTTCCTTCTTTATGCCGGATGAAAAAGGGGCCAGGAAGGCTGCCAGTTCTCTCACAAAGGCGGGTGTGGACTCCTGCTTCTATTGGTATGACAATAACTGGCATTACATAAGAAAATGGGATCATATCAGAAATCTAAAATCCGCTTCAAAGCTTTCTGTCAGTCTGCTGAAAGAATTGCCCGACTATTTAAATATCTCCCTTCCACAGTCAGATGGTATTATGAGCAGAGCCATTTCAATGCAGATCAAACTTGCATGGACAGACGAAGCAATCCAGGAGCGTATTGAGAAAATGTTATGTGTATTAGCGGATTAAAAACATGAATAAAAATATCTTATCTTCGTCATTTTTACTTTGAAAAATAAATACGAATGGAAGGCGGATATCGTGTTTAGAAATTTTAAAACTGTTTCCCATATCTCATTTGGCAAAGGCTGTTTCGACATACTCGATGAAATACTTACAGAGAAAAGGAAAAATAGTGACTCCTTTATCGTATTTTTGTTTGATGACGTATTCTCCGGCGGAAAATTGAGTCAAAGGATTCCGGTAAAAAACTGTGACCTGCTTTTATATGTCAATGTTGATGATGAACCTAAAACAACATACGTTGATGCCCTGACTGACAAAATAAAGGCCTTCTCCGATAAACAGCCGGAAGGAGTCATTGGCATAGGAGGAGGCAGTACTATGGATCTTGCTAAAGCCGTCTCCCTAATGCTCACTAATCCCGGATCATCCAAAGATTATCAGGGATGGGACCTGATAAAAAATCCTGCGGTTTATCACGTCGGCATCCCCACCCTTTCAGGGACAGGGGCTGAGGCATCACGCACCGCAATTCTTATAGGCCCTGAAAAAAAACTTGGAATCAATTCCGATTTCACGGTATTTGACCAGATCATTCTCGATCCTGAACTGCTCTCAGGAGCTCCTTCTGATCAGCGGTTCTATACCGGAATGGACTGCTATATTCATTGTATAGAATCTTTGTCAGGAACATATCTGAATACATTTAGTAAAGTCTACGGGGAAAAAGCTCTCGAACTTTGCCGTGATGTTTTTCTGGAGGATAGTCAGGATACAGATGAAAAACTGATGATGGCATCTTATTTTGGAGGCATGACTATTGCCTATTCCCAGGTGGGAATATGTCATGCCCTTTCCTATGGACTTTCCTATGCCCTGGGAATTCATCACGGAATCGGCAATTGCATAGTCTTCAATCAGCTTGAAAAATATTATCCTGAAGGAGTCAGGGAATTCCGCCTTATGATGAAAAAACAAGGCATTAAGCTCCCGGGAGATATAGTAAGAAACATTAATGATGATAAGATGGAGAAAATGATCAATGTTGCCCTTATGCTTGAACCCCTTTGGGAAAACGCCCTGGGAGCTGATTGGCAAAACATAATGACCAGAGACAGGATAAGGGATCTCTATCAAAGCATGTTCTAATTTACTTTAATTTAATCATCTTGAAAAGCTTACCTCCTCCCTATGCGAAATCTGTTAGAAATCGGGAGTCTTCTGTCTTTCCCCAGAGCCCTGGATGTGATCTTAATCCCTGGAGGAGACTGCCTTCGTTTGTATTCATTTGCATCAACCATATTTGTAATCTCCTTTACAGTCTTTTGATCAAATCCCATATTCACGATTTCATTTATGCTCATATTATCCTCAACATAGGCCTTAAGTATAGGATCCAGCACTGAATAAGGAGGCAGAGAATCAGTGTCCTTCTGATCCGGTCTCAACTCAGCTGAAGGAGGTTTGGTAATAACCCTTTTTGGAATGACTTCTTTTCCTTTGGTGTTTCTGTATTCGCAGAGTTCATATACCAGAGTTTTTGGCACATCTTTTATTACAGCAAATCCGCCGGCCATGTCGCCATACAATGTGCAATAGCCCACACTTGTCTCGCTTTTGTTTCCAGTTGTAAGGACCAGCCAGCCGAATTTATTTGAAAGTGCCATTACAATATTTCCCCTTATCCTGGCCTGAAGGTTTTCTTCGGTTACATTCTTAGAAAATCCTTTGAATACTGAAGCGAGCATCTTTTCATAGTTTTCGACAGCCTCGGTAATCGGAATTGTAATAAACCTGATATCGAGATTAGAAGCAAGCACCTCGGCATCCTCCTGACTTTCCTTTGACGTGTAGTCCGATGGCATTGAAATTCCGATAACATTTTCGCTCCCAAGGGCATCAACCGCTACAACAGCTACAAGAGAAGAATCAATACCTCCGCTCAGGCCTATCACTGTTTTTTGAAAACCGTTCTTTTTTATATAATCTGATACGCCAAGAATTAGAGCTGAATAGATCTCTTCAGTACGGGAAAAAGTTTTGAGAGCCCTTTCTGGCAGGGAAATATCCTTTTTGTGGCTAATCTCCTTCATCTTAATCCTGTTAATGAGATTCTGCTGTACAGATACTGCTAATTTTTCTTTCCTAAGCCTGGGGTCATATAATCTCTGGCGAAAAACTGCTTCTAAATCAAGGTCCGCAACAATAAAGTCCTCTTCAAATTGTTTTCCCTCGCAGACCAGCTCCCCCTTTTGATCCAGAATCATGCTTCCGCCATCGAATATGAGCTCGTCCTGGCCTCCTACAAGATTGTTAAAAGCAACAATTGCGATATTGTCCACAGCTCTTGTGGCTAACATTCTCTTCCTGCCGCTTCCCTTTTCCGCATGGTAGGGAGAACAGGATATATTGATGATAAGTTTCGCATCTCCCACAACAGTTTGTGTAGCGATAGGATCACCTGGATACCAGATATCTTCACAGATATTAACACCAATCACGGTTTCTCCAAGGCAAAATACAGTAATGTTTTTTCCTTCCTGGAAATACCTCTTCTCATCAAACACACCATAGTTAGGCAGATACATTTTATGATAAACGCCAGACAATTCTCCATCGTGGATTATTGCAGCGGCATTGTAAATATCATCTTTCTTGTCCACAAAACCGACAACAGCACAGAGACCTTTACAGGATTTAACGATCTTCTGTAAACACTCCAAATTTGAGTCAATAAACTGAGGCATAAGCAGCAAATCCTCAGGGGGATAACCTGTAATTGCCATTTCAGGAAAGGTGACCAAATCTACTTCGACGCTCTTAGCCTGCTCAATATAAGCTAAAATCTTTTCAGTATTACCTTGAAGATCTCCCACTGTGGTGTTAATCTGCGCCATGCCAATCCTTAGAGTCCTCATATCTGTCCTCCCACAATTTTGATCATAACAGTTTCTAACAACATACATTATTTTTATTGCTTTTAAACGCCTAAATCAATATTATTCTTTATTATTCAGAGTTACAGGGTAAAAGGTACAAAAACACAAAGCCACAGAATCTGTTTTCTGTTAAATTTCCTGATAGACTGCCCAGGATTTTTTCTTTTTACTGGCTTAACAGACAAAGCCTGTAAATATCTCATAATTCTTACCTGTTACCTATGCACCTTTGACTTATGTGCACCTGAATATTTTTTATATTATTACAAAAAAATCTGAGGTTGACTCTTTTATGGAAAAAGCCATTCCCGAAACCTATGACAAGTAT
>Ga0209203_1002407_pt1 | contig 12463 bp, 12 predicted proteins | sample AD_UKC109_MetaG_FD_184423 | JGI IMG/M metagenome (GOLD analysis project Ga0209203, IMG submission 184423) | Active sludge microbial communities of municipal wastewater-treating anaerobic digesters from Hong Kong - AD_UKC109_MetaG (SPAdes)... | ecosystem: Engineered > Bioreactor > Anaerobic >...
GTAGTCCTTCTCGGAGGCGTATAGCCGCAGGGCGTTGACCACTGGGGTCGGGACCGGGAAGGGCGACTGGCCTAGCCCCAGGTTGTAGACGCACTGTCCCTGGCTTTGGAGGATTTTGCACCTCTCGTTGATGGCGAGGGTCGCGGAGGGCTCGACTCCCCGGACGTTGATGTTGAGGCTGACGTGTTTACGAAGGGTCATCTTTCTCGACTCCGTCTTCAAAGCGCTATGATCTTCCAGCTCTATCGCTCTCGACCAGCCAACCCGACTGGATCAAGCTCGATCGGATCGCCGACATCGACTGAACCGGCCGGAGCGACCGGATCATTTATCTCTGCTAGAAGTCTGTCGAGCCTCTGATATAACATTTATTAGAGATGCGGACCCATTCGGGTCTCAGCAAATTGGAAGTGAGGTTTAGATGATGGGATTGTTGTGGGGTTTAAAGCGGGGCGGACTGACCATAGCCGCATCGATCATCGTCTCGGCGCTCGTCCTTCTCGCAGTGGGGGCCATGGCCGCCGAGGAGACGGTCACTCTAGGCGATTATGAGGTATCCTTCGATCTTGGGAACTACACCGGGTACGAGCTCGATTTCGAGGATGTTCCCTACGCCACCGTCGACGGCGAAGAGTACCCGTCACATGTATGCTGGATCGGGGCGGACAATATGATGATGATCGCCCTCACCGACTACGGCGTCCCGATGGAGGCGACGAGCTCTCTCACCAGGAGGGCGGTGATCTCCTACCTCAACGACGCCGAGTGCACCAACATCCAGACCCATGAGGTGGATATCGAAGGAAAGCCCGCGATCCTCGGCCTTGGCGAGCGGCCGAGCAGCGACTATCTCGTCTGCGCTATATACTGGCCCGACATCCACGACGTCAACGGGACCCTCTACGGCCAGGTCGACTGCACCATCGCCTCCGAGGCCTCGACGGAGCTGACGGAGCTGCTCCTAAACTCGATTCATGTAGGGCTTCCGGGGGAGGAGGTCGTCGAGGTGAGGTCGGAGGCGGACAGGATCGAGCTGTGAGAGAGATTTGTTAAGATATTCGATTCGGTTGACTGATGACCATGATATCCGAAGAGGGCAATCTTGACAGGTTCATCGACGCGATCGAGGATCGGACCTATCACGAGGTTCTGACCACCATCCTGAAGGAGGGGTATGTGGCCGACGACCACATCGTCCACAAAAAGAGGGACGGTGCATCGGAGGAGGAGATCGAGAGGATCCTGGAGTACAAAAAGGCCCTCCAGGACTTCATATTCCTCCTCCAGGTCGGCGAGAGGCCCGACCTCTCCTCCGAGAGGGGTCGGGAGAACTACCAGAAGTTCAACCGGGTCGCCAAGAGCCTGGTGGAGAGGGGCGAGCTTCTGCCAGCGATACTGAACTATTTTGATGACTGATTCCCGATCACGCCAACGTCTATACCAATCGACTGGAACGGTTTGAAGGAAGATGTGGGCCCAACCGACGGATAGATCGAGATCCAGAACATTTTCCTCGCGGATAAGCATAAGATGATCCTGGAACCGTTGAAGATATGGGGTATCGAGAAGCGATTTTGAATATCTGAAAGATAATTTAATCATTGAAGTGAATAACCCTGTCAGTCGATTACTTTCAGGCGCCACCTTTTTCAGGGAATAGTCTGTACCCCGCCCCGCCGGAATCACCTACAAGAGTCCTGATAGAACTCAGAGAAGGTGTTACGATGACTGCCAATGAATATGACAGCACCACCGGCTAAAATGTGGTGTTAGATATGAACAATTTGAATATATTATTGGCTGCAATTTTGCTGTTGTGCGGTGCGATCTTCGTCTCTCCATCGACTCTGGCAGAAGACGGGTCTATCGGCGGGGCAGATTCGTCGCCTAGTGCCACCGCCGACGTGACTGAACTCGTCTCGTTTGTCCAGTCCGCGGTCGCGTATGCCCAAGAGAATGAGAAAGAGGTGGCCCTCGATGAGTTCAGCAACAAGACCGGCTCATTCGTCGACGGGAACCTCTACATCTATGCCTACGACTTCAACGGAACTAATATCGGGCATCCGTTCAAGTCGGACTGGATAGGCAAAAGCAAGCTGAATGAAACGGATTCCAACGGCGTTCTTTACATAAGAAACTTGATCGACGTTGCGAGAGATGGTGAAGGATTCACTTACTTCATCTTCCCAAACCCTGCCCACGACAACAGAGATGAGTTCAAGATCGGTTATGCGATGAAGGTGGACGACGACTGGTGGCTTGGCTCTGGATTGTACTTCTCGAATACCTCCGCCACCTTCGATCAGGCGGAAAAAGAGGATCTGGTGGACTTTGTTGAGGAGGCGCGTAGCTTCGCCAGGGAGAACGGCAAAGAGAAATCCCTCGAGGTTTTCAACGATCCAGCAGGCGATTTCACCAGGGATGGACGCTACATCTTCGCCTATGACTATGAAGGACTGACCTTGGCCCTTCCTTACCAGCCCGAGCTGGTAGGGACAACCAGGATCGATGCTCAAGATATCAACGGAGTTGATTTTGTCCAGCAGGCGATCGACACGGCCAAAATGGGGGATGGTTTTCTCTATTACGTCTATCCCGACTCGTCCAGAAACATGACCCAGGCATTGAAGCTCAGCTACGTGGCGGACGTAGACGGCACCTGGTTTTTGGGCTCTGGAATCTACACCACGGTTTAGGAGGAGACTGATTTATTAATGATATGAGGGGATATAATGCTGAATTCTAAGAGCACGGAGTGATGCCAAGTGGACAGAATGAAACGTTCAGAAGACGGCATGTTAAAATCTCTCTCAGCTGCGACTTTAGTCGCTCTCCTTTTTTGCGCCATAGCCGCTTCAGCGGAGGATGTAAAGAGCAGCGATATCGTATCTGCCGAAGACTCTTTGACAGATATGCCCTTCATGCTGCTCCAGATCCAGGCAGATGTGCAAGGGAGCCTGAACGATTTGGACTTGGATGTGGCGAATGCATCTTATGATCTCTCAACAACGGGTCTGGAAGGGACAGAAGCTCGTCTAGTCCTCCGCAGGCTTTTGGAGACCAACTCAAACCTGGCGGAAGCGGTTACCTTCGGAAAAGATGGAAAGATTATAGTGGCCGAATGCCAAGGATGCGAGGGCAGCGAGGGGGCCGATATCAGCAGCCAGGAGCATATAGCTCACGTCCTGAAGGCCAAAACCCCCACGCTCAGCGGGCAGTTTCTGCTGGTAGAAGGATACCACGGAACAGCACTCGCATATCCGGTATCCTCTCCGGAAGGTGAGTTTTTGGGAGGGATAAGTGCGATCATCGAGCCTGATAAACTGATGAATGTGATGGTGGCCCCTCAGCTCCGATTCAACGCCTCCACCCGGTCCAACATCACCGACTATAGCTTCTGGTCGATGCACCCCGATGGCCTTATTGCCTACGACCGGGACGAAAGCCAGATCGGAAAATTCCTATTCGAGGACCCGTTCTATGAGACGTCCCCCAGCCTCCTGGATTTAGGACACAGGATCGTCGCCGAGAGGGCGGGGCATGGGTACTACAGCTTCCAGGTCGCTGAAGGCGATGAACGGGTCGTGACCAAGGAGAGCTACTGGACGACTGTTGGGCTTCATGGCAAGGAATGGAGGCTCATCGTCACAAAGATATTGGCGTGAACGCTTCTCCTCCATTTTTTTCAGGGTCTCGCTAGAAGCAGGGACGAAAAGCCTTTCTAGTGCCCCTTCAAGCAATGTTAGCCGACTTTCGTGAGAGGCCCTGAGAGGCTCTTCTGCTAACTGCTTTCCGGCAAGTAGAATTCTTGCATAACTCTTCTTGAAGGGGCACTAGAAGTTCGGCCACAGTTGGTGGTCGATGGCAATTTTCCGCTATTCTATACCGACTATGGAAAAAGGTGGGTGAGGAAAGACGTCTATAGCATGTTCATCGGTTATAAGGAGAAGGCAGGCATCGCGATATTAGAGCAACTTTAAGATATACCCATGTTTCAGATAAGACAAAACGGGAGAAGTATGAGCAGTATTGCACTTTATAAGTATTGGGAACGATGAAACTTCATAGAGTGCGTGCATAAATCTTTAGATAATGGAAATGCAAAGAGGATTCTCGAATGGCTATGCAAAAAAGAACGATAAAGATCATCAGCTGGAATTGCAAAATGGCTTATCGAAAAAAGGCTGGTTTCATTCTGAAATACCATCCAGATATAGCTGTAGTGCCTGAGTGCGAATGCTTGGGAGAAGAAACGGTAAATAGAATGTGGTTTGGAGACAACCGAAAGAAAGGGATTGGCATATTTTCTTATTCAGATTACGAACTTGAACTTCATGAAGAATACAATCCCTCTTTCAAATATGTAATTCCAATTAAAGCAAAAGGTGGCATTAAATTCAATTTATTTGCAATTTGGGCAATGAACGACTTGCAACAAGTAAGGAAACGATATATCGGTCAAGTTTATTCTGCACTAATGTACTATAAAGACTTATTAAATGAACCAACCGTTATTATTGGAGATTTCAACTGGAATGTCGTATGGGATGCTAAACCTGATTATCCTCTATTTGGCAATCTCACGGATGTTATAAAAATTTTAAAGGACAGGGATATTAGAAGTATATATCATGAATTTTATAATGAAGGGTTTGGAAAAGAAACGAGACCTACTCTCTTCATGTACCATAAAGAGAATAAGCCTTACCATGTCGATTATTGTTTTGCATCTCCAGATTTCAATGTCAGCGATGTGGAAGTTGGATATTTCAATTATTGGATAGGAAAAAGTGACCACATGCCAGTTATAGTGAGTTTCGATGAGAAATAGATGGAAGCTAGTGGCACAAGGTCTTCACGCCCGGCCTGGATATCTGCCAGATGGAGGCCGGGATTGACGATCCGACCGACCGCTGAAGGCGGTCTAGATTCGGATCGTCTTCGGATCGACGGCGACGGTCATGTTGGGCAAAAAACCCCACCCCAGTCGCTCACCCCTCCATCAGCTTCGAGTTCACCTCTCGACTGCTGCCGGATATGTCTACCTTTGCCTCCTCGGTGACGGTGGAGTTTGGCGGTACCTGGATCACCATCTCCTTGAGGAGTTTTCCGTCGCCGTCTTCCAGGATGACGTTGGCGGTTCCCTCGACATCCCCGGAGTTTCTGAGAGTGATGGTGCAGTCGGCGTACCATCCCTTATCAAGGTTCCAGCCGATCCTCACCTCGAAGTCTTCAAGCCGGATCTCGGCAGCCTCGCCGGATTCGACCGCACCCTCTTCGACTTCTTCGTCCACCACTCCGGCTTCGGCAACGTCTTCGCCACTATCATCCGTCGGGGACTTCAGGACCGAGTATGGCAGCCAGTCAGCGAAGCTGGCCGTCCACTCGGGGTCCGCTGGAGGCTCGTCCGCCAGCATCTCGCGCCAGGCCTCGTCGGTAAGCCGGTCGTCCATAGGCTGCTTGAACTCGTAGTAGCTGAAGACGGGGCCTGCGGCCAGGTGAACCCGACCGTCAGGAAGCGGGTACGCGACGACCACGAGCCTGACGTAGCCCACCCCCTCCTCCAGGACTTGGCCGGTGTTCGCGTCGGTGTGGACGTCGGCGACGATCGTCGTCTTCTTCGATTTATCGTCGACCCCCTCGACTGCCCCGTTCAGCCTCTCGCCGAAGTCGTTGATGAACTCGATGTCGTCCTCCGTCAGCTCTTCTCCATTCATCTCTTTCGTCGATATCTCTTCAAGCCTCGTGAGGATCGTCTCGAAGCTCTCAAGGCGGCTCCGCGAGACGTCGTCGAGAAGTCCGGCCTCTTCGAGCCCCAGCCGGTTCATCCGGGCGAGTTCGAGGAGCCTATCGTAAACCTCGGGGACGGGCTCGACATACCCTCCCGCTGGCTCAAGCTCCGCGGGGGGTAGGGCGGTGGCCTTCAGGGAGTAGCTCTGCTTTGCGTAAAGGATTGTGTCGTGGCGGAGCTCTGCCCAGGAAGCTAGGGCTGTCGTCAGCTCCTTGTCCTGCCATGCCGTTGTCTGCATGAAGGCGGGGCTTTTGGGACTTGGGTCCTCTAGGAGGGGCTTTAAGGCATAAAGCCACGACCAGTAGAGGTTCTTCTGCCACTCATCCTTGCCGAAGGAGTCAAACTCCTCTTCGAGCTTCGCCCGCTGGGAGGAGTAGTTCTGGTAGCTTGAGTCGTTCAATGCCTTCAGGATCTCGTCGGCCCGCTCAGAGCCCAAGATCGCCATCGTGTCAAGACCCCTCGGGAAGTGGCGGCCGTATGGACCCAGGGTGAAAGCTGTTCCCTCGCCGGTGTATTCGCCGACCTTTGGGATCACCAGGCTCTGGAATATGTAGGAGTCGGGAACAAAACGCTGGCCCATGAACCGCAGCCCCACCGTCGCCGCGAGGCAAAGATCGGCCTCTTCCGGCGAGAAGGGCGGCTCGGCGGTACAGGCCGGGGAGTCTATCCCGGTTCCGCCGTAGATCGCGGGCTTTCTCTTCTCTGCAAGGCTCGATTTCAAAAGGTCGAGATCCGAGGCTGAAAGGTCTCGAACCTGGACCGACCCCTCGAAGAGGGAGTCGATGGCGTCGCTGTACTCGTATGGCCCGAGGTCGTCGGAGTATCCGACGTAGAAGGATGTGGCGTTGTAGATCCGATCCCACTTCTCCTTCGAGTCGGAATCGCTGAGGAGGTCCTGGGCGATCATGCTCGCCCCCAGAGTCTGGACCCGCGCCTCCTCTTCAGAGACTATGCAGTCGCCGTCGCATCCCTTCAGAAGAAAGCCCATCCTCCCGTACCAGATCATCGCCTTGAAGTAGTTCTTCAGCCGCTCAGATCGGGTGTAGTGGCCCCGGGGCCGGTATTGAGAGTAGTCCTCGTCGTAGCCGAATATCGGCGACTTTGCAAACCCAGATTGGCCATCGATCAGGGCCAGCTCCGCCTCGACCTCGCCCTTCACCAGGGTGGGGACCTCAAAGCTCCTCTCCTCCAGCTCCTCGGGAGTGAAGTAGGGGTACGTCCCCTCGAAGCTCTCCTCGCTGCACTCAAGGCTGCTTCCGGGACAGAGCTGGTCTTCTTTTGGCGCGAGGAGGCTCAAAGCCGTCGAGAAGAAGGCGACGTTCCTCCTCGCCGCCTCCTTCGCCTCTCCGGAGGAGGCATCGTAGTCGGCCTCGGACTTTGCCAGCATTATTTCAGTTAAAGTCCAGAGGTCGTCGTAGAAATGCTCCTCCTCGATCTCCCTCAAGGTCTCGTCGAACTGGATGTGGTAGATGTGTAGAAGGGAGTCGGAGGTGACAAATATCGGAACCTCGAAGTTTTTGAGGAGCTTGTAGGCGGCGGCGACATCCTCCCGGTTTGGGGAGAAGGGGTCTTTCACCACCACAAACCCGTTCTCCTCCAGCCGCTGGACGGCCTCCTCGCCTAGCGGCAACTTGGAGTTGAAATCTTCAAAATTATCGATATCTTCCGTCGATAAAGGAAGCTTGTACTCAGATGGCTCATTCGCCAAAGCCGCACCACCTCCTGCCGATAGCACAGCTATCGAAATCAGTGCGATCGTGACCGAAAACCAGAATCCGACGGCTCGCCTGCCAGTGAAATGATCGAACATATTAACCCCCATTTGCCTTAATATTTCAAATCATGATTATATGAAGGTTTTTGAGTTGATGACGCCCCCATCCTCACGGTCGCCTAAATTGGCAGGCCTTCTCGCAAAGAAAGCCAAAACATCTTAGTATTTCCAAGGTCCTTATTCAGATGGAGGATTTCATCATGATCGAAGAGAACCGGGACGCCCGGACTTGGGCGACCCTCTGCCATCTGAGCGCTCTATTGGTGCTTCTCGGCGTGCCCCTGGGCAACGTCCTGGGACCGCTGGTGGTCTGGCTCGTCAAGAGGAACGAGTACCCCTTCGTTGACGACCAGGGAAAAGAGGCCCTCAACTTCCAGCTCTCCATCACCCTCTACTGGGTCCTGGCCGGAGTTCTGATCTTCTTCTCGGTGGGGTCGATCGCCTTCTTCTGGCCCTCCGTCCACCACGGGATGTGGGACATCTGGAACCCTATGGCCATGCCCTTCGCCATGCTCTTCGGCTTCTTACTGATCTTCGCCCTATTGATCCTGGACGTGGTCCTTCCGATCGTCGCGGCCGTCAAGACGAGCAACGGAGAAGCTTATCGTTACCCTCTGACCATCAGGGCGATAAAATAGCCGATATCAGGGCCAAAGGCGTGAGAAAGAGATGACGGCGGAGATGAGGAGAGAAGAGACCTTCGAGGCCATCAGAAGAAGCGTCGAGGAAGAGCCTCACTCCCGAAACCTCGGGATCAGGCTCGTGGATCTGAGGCCGGGATGGGCCGTCGCCGAGATGGAATTTTCAGGCGAGATGGAGAGCATCTTCGGGACGGCCCATGGCGGGGCCATCTTCTCCCTCATCGACGAGGCCTTTGGCGCCGCCGCCAACTCCCATGGGACCGTCGCCGTCGCCCTGAACGTAAACGTCACTTACGTTAGCCAGCCGTCCCCCGGCGAGACCCTGAGAGCGGTGGCGGTGGAGGTCGATCGGTCTGAGAGAACCTCCACCTGCAAGATCCGGGTACTGGGCGAGGACGGGAGGCTGATCGCCAGCACTCAGGCGACGGGCTATCGAAAAAAAGAGAGGCTTCCCTTCTTGGACTTTTAAAATCAGCCGATCCCCTTAAAACACTTGTCCAGGTGCTCTTCGGCCGGAGGCTTCGTCGCCAGGCTCACGGCCACCGTCACCACGAAGGCCAGAGGCAGGGCCACCACTATCGGGTCTACGACGGGCCAGGGCATCGAGGTGATGAGAACATCCCGGCCCAGAATCATCTTCGCGATTCCGAGAGCTGCGGCCTCCTTCTGGTGGACGAAGGCGAGCCAGAAGAGACTGATGAAGGTGCCGGTGACGAGGCCCGCCACGGCACCGGCTCTCGTCGCCCGCCTCCAGAAGAGGGCGCAGGCGTACATGGGGAGGAACGCGGCGGCGCAGAGGCCGAAGAAGATCGCCGTTCCTGGAGCGATGATGCTCGGCGGAAGGACGTAGCCGAGGATTACGGCCACCACCACGGCGATGATGATTCCAATCCGAGTAATCGGAATCGATCGGCCTCCCCTCATTCCAGCCAGGGTCTCGTAGACGTCCCGGCCGACGGCCGTCCCCTGAGCGTGAAACTGGGAGCTCAAAGTCGACATCGCCGCCGCGAGGAGGGTGAGCATGAAGATGTAGACGAACCACTCGGGCATGGCGGCGTTTATGTAAACCGGGATTATGCTGTCAGAGTTCCCCGAGGCCGCGGCTATCGCTATGACCCCGTCGTGCTGGACGAAGTAGACGTTCGAGAGGGCTCCCACCACGAAGGCGACCCCCGTCATCATCAGGATGAAGATCCCGCCGACGAGGACCGCCCTGTTCAGCTCCCGGCTCGACTTCACCGTCATGAACCTGACGACGAGCTGGGGCATCGCCAGAACCCCGATACCCACACCCAGAACCAGGGTCGAGACGAGGTTCCACCACCAGGCCGACCCAGAGGCCGGCATGGCGGTCCAGCCCAGATGGCCCATGGAGGCGAGGTTTGCGGGGACGAGGTCGGCTAGGTCCGTCAGGGCCTGGTGGGCGGCGATGATCCCTCCGAGATGGCTGTAGGTCATCACCAGAAGGAAAGCCATCCCGACGAACATTATCGTCGCCTGCATCGCGTCGGTGTACATCACACCCTTCAGGCCTCCGAGGACGACGTAGGCCGCGATGATGACAGAGAATATCATCAGGGCGAGATCGAAGTCTATCGCGAGAGTCGTCTCGATGAACCTTGCCGCCCCGATCAGGACGACGGAGGCGTACATCGGCATCCCAAGAAAGATCACAAGGCCGCTGAAGTACTGGATGAACCTGCTCTCAAATCTCCGAGCTAAAAGCTCTGGAAAGGTCATGGCCGAGAGGTTGTGGCCCATCTTTCGAGTCCTCTTCCCGAAGAATACGAAGGCGATGAATATGCCGACGAATATGTTCAAAAATGTGAGCCAGAGAAGCCCCATCCCGAAGAGGCCAGCAACGCCGCCGAACCCAACGATGGCAGAGGTGCTGATGAAGGTCGCTCCATAGCTCATGGCCATGACGTAGGGGTGGATCTTCCTTCCGGCCACCATGTAATCCTCGGAGTCTCGGGTCTCCCTCCAGCCCCTATACCCCAGGTATCCGACCGCCAGGATGTAGATCAGAACGATGATGTTGAGCAGCAATATGTCCATTGCGATCACAGCCCCAGCTCTCTCTCTTCCATCTGAACTTCTCCCTTCTCCCAAGAAACTTCCTCACGAATTTCATTGGCCTCTTTCTCTCCGCCCCTGTTCCAGTTGACGAGGCCGTAGGCCACGCACAGAAGAGCGCTCAGAACGGAGAGGAGATAGACGCCGATGATCCACGGATCGTTTATGCCCAACATGCTTCCTCCACACCACGAATGTTTGAGATTCTCCCGTATTCACGTGATAGCATGATTCATAGTATCACGTTATTAAAGATAACGATAGAACATTATATACATTTATTCGAGCGTCTCTCGCGACCCATCGGAGGAAAAATCTGAAAACGAAAAATATGAAGGATTAAGTTGGACAATCAAACGCGCTGATCGATTTATTAATCAGAACTTCGGATCGACTTCCTCAATTGGTGACGTTCCACCAATCCTGGGGGTCGAACTCGTTATCGGTGTCGTCGCTGACCCAGGCATAACCCGCATCCACGATCATCCTGTTGTAGCAGGGGATTAGCTTCGGGTTTCCGTTCTTGCCGTAGAGATAGACGACACAACCGTTGCCGGTATTGTTGTCGATATCCAGGAAGACTTGGACGTTCAGCAGCCGCTCCATGCTGTACTCTCGCGAGTGGACGCCGTTGGCGGTCCCCATCTGGGGACAGCTGAGGTCCGCGAGGCTGAAAATTCCGAGGCCCTCCACCTCGAAGGTGCAGCCGTCGATCACCCGGCGAACGATCCCCGAGGCCTCGTTGGGATGGGCAAAGGCCGCCTGCGGCACCATCATGGATAGTGTCAAGATCGCCAAAATCAACTTGACGTTCATGAGGTGAGGATGAGACGATCAAGCGGATTAAACTTTCTTATTCGAAAGCTTCGGCACGATTGAGACTAGCCGAAACGATCTTCGAATAAAATGTCCGATTCAGATCTCCTTCCGTTTCGTCATCAGCTTCTGGATACGCTCGACGTAGGCGCCATCGAAGACGTACTTGTTTTCATCCTCCAGATGCTCGGCCTTCGACAGGGCCTTCAACATCACCGCTCCAGCCTCCATGAGGATACAGTGCTGGGCCACATCCTTCGTGACGACGTCTAGGTACTCCCACCAGGCCTGGTCCAGAGCTTTCAGAGGAGCGCCCCGAACCCGCTTCTCCTTCATGTGGTCGAGATAGTCCTGGAGGGTGCCGGTCTTGGGCCACTCGCCGTTTTGATGTTCCTGGTAGGCGTCGCGGGCCACGTCTCCGATCCGGTCGTCCCTCTTCCGCTGCTCAAATAGCCACATCGAAAACTCGACTCTTCTTCCGCCCTTCGCTTTCATGAACTTCGCCTCCACCGACGGTTAAGTCGCTTCTACGATAATTATCTGTCCTCCGAATCCCAGGATTGATCGAAGATCGTCTTGAAGAGTCAGAACGAGCGATGCACAAGTGAACTCGTCACCAGCCGGACCTCGCCCGGACGAAGCGGGCCACCACATCCGACTCGGGTCGCTCGAATATATCGTCCGGAGATCCCATCTGGACCATTTCACCTCCGACGAGGACGGCCACGCTGTCGGAGAGCCGCCGGGCCTGGTCGAGATCGTGGGTCGCCATCACCACCGAAAGTCCGTCCCCCCCCGCCCGTCGGATCAGGTCTTCGATCGTCTCCGCAGTCCTGGGGTCGAGGTTCGCCGTGGCCTCGTCCAGGAGGAGAAGTTCAGGCTCTGTGACGAGAGCCCTCGCCAGGGCCACCCTCTGGGCCTCGCCTCCCGAGAGGCTGAAGGCTCTCCTATTCTCGTAGCCGGAGAGGCCCACGTCCCGGAGGGCGGCCCTCGACCGATCCCGGCGAGCTTGACCGGAGACTCCTCTTATTCTGAGGCCGTAGGAGACATTCTTCTCGACGGTGAGGTTGAAGATCGTGGGCTTCTGGAAGACCATGGCCATCCTCCTCCGGGCGGAAAACCTCGACCTCTCGTCCTTTGAGACATCGGTCCCATCGAAGAGGACCTTCCCCCCATCAGGGTGATCTAGAAGGTTGAGGAGTCTGAGGAGGGTGGTCTTCCCCGAGCCTGTGGGGCCGATGACGGCCAGGATCTCGCCTTCGTCCACCTCTAAGGAGACACCCTTCAGAATGTCGGTCCCGCCCCTTCTTGCCCAGACCCCCCTCGCCTCGATCATGACCACCAGTTCCCCTGAGCCCTGTTGAC
>Ga0209203_1002408_pt1 | contig 12462 bp, 10 predicted proteins | sample AD_UKC109_MetaG_FD_184423 | JGI IMG/M metagenome (GOLD analysis project Ga0209203, IMG submission 184423) | Active sludge microbial communities of municipal wastewater-treating anaerobic digesters from Hong Kong - AD_UKC109_MetaG (SPAdes)... | ecosystem: Engineered > Bioreactor > Anaerobic >...
AAATTCTTTCTGCAGATATATCTGCCGCATTGGGGTTCCTCCTTGTTTTGGTTTTCCACCCTTTAGGATGACCCCAATGTGCTTTTTTGTAAAGCCCTATCGTCTCATATGTGTTTGAACTTGCTCATGCGTTGTTTACGGCTTTTTGTGCGAGGGTCAGCACAAGACTTGGTTAACTTCCTCTACCAATATTTGCATCCCATCCTCATTTCCCTATAATTAAGGCGAGGAGAAAAATATGAACTATCGAAATTTGGGAAAATCTGGATTAAAAGTATCTGAATTATCATTCGGTTCCTGGGTGACCTACGCCAACCAGGTGGATGTTGAGCTCGCCAAGACGCTGATGAGCGCCGCATGGGATCGAGGTGTCAACTTCTTTGACAACGCCGAAGCTTACGCCCACGGTGAGTCCGAGCGCGTGATGGGCAAGGCACTTAAGGAACTTGGCTGGGCACGGGAGCAATACGTGGTCTCCACCAAGATCTTCTGGGGCGGTCAGACCCCCAACGAGAAAGGTCTGTCCTTCAAACACATCGTCGAAGGCGTAAATCGCTCGCTGCGAAACTTCCAACTTGATCATGTGGACCTGGTCTTCGCGCATCGCCCTGATTTTGAAACCCCGGTCAGCGAGACCGTCCGGGCGTTCAACCACGTCATCCAACAGGGCAAAGCTTTCTATTGGGGTACCTCCGAGTGGCCTGCCGACCGCATCCTGGAAGCGGCAAAATTCGCAGAAGAAAACTACCTGATTGGACCGACCATGGAACAGCCGGAGTACAACTTGCTGCACCGCACTCGCTTTGAAGAGGAATATGCCATCCTCTACAAGAAGCTCGGGCTTGGCACGACCACCTGGAGCCCATTAAAATCGGGCATGCTAACCGGTAAGTACCGCGGAGGGGTCTTCCCCGAGGGTACGCGCGCCAACCTGCCCGGCTATGATTGGCTAAAGAAAATGTTCAGCGACCCTGCGCGCATGCAGGCAGTCGAGAACCTTGCTCTCATCGCCGACGACCTGGGCGTGAGCCTGGCGCAGATGTCCATTGCCTGGCTGCTCAAAAACCCCAACGTCAGCACGGTCATTACCGGCGCCAGCCGGCTTGAACAGCTCGAGGAAAACTTCAAAGCGCTGGATGTGGTGGACAAACTCACGGATGATGTGCTTGACCGCATCGACGACGCCCTCGCCAATTACCCGGATGACAGGGCTGTCAATTAATCCAAAGATAACTAAACTTGGCGGGATCTTAACCGGTCCCGCCTTTTTTAAGCGATGGTTCCCAGAATTTCAGTTCTCACGCGTTATCGCTGCAAGAATTCTGTCTGTTATTGCAAGAGACGAAGCAATCTAAACTCCAAATCTGAAAGATTGTTAGCCATTCACAACCATTCCACAGACAAATAAGTTTATTTATAGATGCTAGAGTTTGCTTCCTCACCTGTTCTTGGTCTGCGAATTGTTTAGATTGCTTCACAAAAGAGGTTCGCAATACCCTACGGGCACGATGTGACGGAAAAAGCGGTAAATTACTCGTTTGGATAATACTTACTGAAACTCACCTGTAAAAATCTCATTTGCTCAATTTTTAATAAAACTTACCAATATTTCTGCCCAGCCCAGTCGTTTGCTGATCTGGTATACCTCTTCCTCACTTGGGCAAGCAAGCCCCAACCGTCCATCCTTCTGTGTCAGGACCAACGGTTGAAAGTCGATCCGGCTGATTTCCCCTTCGCTGAATTGCAGTTGAACTAGCGCGGAGTGGCGCGTTTCATAAGTCATCATTTGGTCCGTGAGCAAATTACCGAGGCTATAGAGTGCCAGCATGCGGTGGGTTCCGTCCTCGGCTTCAACCCACTCGGCAGGCTGCAGCACGTGCGGATGATGACCCCACAAGACGTCCACCCCCGCGTTGGCAAGCTGCTTCGCCTGATCCCGCTGCAATGGTGTAGGTTCGCCAGCATACTCCACACCCCAGTGCAGCGAAACAATCAGGACATCTGATTTTACTTTTAATTCAGCCACGCTTACCAGGAGAGAATCCATGTCCATTGGTTTTGAAACTGCATCAGCTGCCAAAATAGTAATAGTGCCGCCAGAACTCTCCAGAACCACCGGTTGCCCATTAATAATTGGGGTTATCCCTCTCAATACTTTTGACGGGTCATCGACTTCCAGGCAATCGCCTTGATGATTATTCGCCGTGGAAACCAGGTCCACGCCGCCCATTTTCAGAATTTCCGCGGCTTCGGATGGCGCGCAGAGATTGTAGCCATCGCTGTCTGCCGGTGATTTTGCCAAACTGCCAAGGGGCGATTCGAGGTTGACCAGGAACCAATTCCGACTGCCGTCTGCCGCTAATTCTTCTGGTGTCAGTCCGCCCCAGGGGTCATCCATAAAAATCGCCTGACCATCCCGCCCCAGGATGACGTCACCGCCCAAGGTGATTATCAGGGTTGGCTCCGCCTGACATTGTGTCCCTTGGAGAAGTGTGAGCAATAACACTCCTCCAAGGGCAAGAAACTTCAATCTCATTCCGAAATGAACGCCTGGGTCCATTCGGGTTGCTCGGGAGCTTGCCCGGATTCGAGCAAAGCCTGCCAGGTTTCATCTGTCATGCGATCACCTGGCGGTACTATGAATTCATAGTAGGTATAAACCACGCCAATGCCCACCCGGTAGGGTTCATCCGGAAGGACAACATATATGTAAGTTGGATAGCCAACGCCTTCTTCCAGCACCCGGTCCATACCAGTGGCAACGTCCGCTACCAGGGCAGCTTTCTGATCCTCTAATACGGCAGGAAATCCATCATCCGCGGGATCTGCTGCTGCCACAGTCATCGCCTCGAGCCAGCCACCGTAGTACTTTATGCGCCAATAGTCATCTTCGGTAATTGCCGCTCCGGTTAATTCTCTTTGCGATATATCCAGCAGAAATTGCAGTTCATCGATGAGGTTGTTCAGGTTAACCATCGTATTTTGGCCAAGCAGCCCTCGGACCTCCAGCCCCTGGTAGGTCATCTCCGCCAGCGCAAGCAAACGCGCGTAGGCTTCGGGGTTGGGTTCCACGTAACCGTGGGGTGGTGGTTCGCCAGGTCCACCGCCCATCTCTGCCATCACTTGCTTGGCATAGAGAATGGTGTCGTGTTTCAATTCGGTCCAGGAACTAAGCGCCGTATGCAGATCCTTGCGAGCCCAGGCGTCCGTCCGCATGAAGGCCGGAAAAGCCTCGCCCTTTGGCTCAAAGATTGGCTTGAGAGCATAGAGCCACGACCAGTATAGGTTTTGCGTCCAGGAATCCAACTCAAGCGTGGCGACTTCCTGAGTAACCTTCGCCATCTGGGTGTCATAGTTTTCGTAATTATTTTCGCTCATCTCATGCAGGAGATCGAGCGCTAGCTCTGAGCCTTGCGCGGCGAAGAAGTCCAAGGCCTTGGGCAGGTCGCGCGGATTTTCCATGGTTCCGACCTTTCGCCACATCACCTGGCCAAAAACGTATTGGTCAAGCGTGAAGCGCTGCCCCATGAAGCGGAAGCCCTGGGTCACATCGTCCTGGTCCTGCCAGATCCAGACCCACATCGAGTTGACCTGGGGCGGAGGCAATTGGCGCGCGGTTTCGATAAAGGTGTTCAGCAAGGCCTCATCCCCAAACAGGGTCAGGTCCGGAGTAGCGCCGAAAACTGTGTCTGAAATCACTCCAAATTCGTGGACGCCCAGGTCATCCGCCTTGCCGACAATGAAGACAGTTGGGTCATAAATGTTTTGCCAGAGTGTCAGCGCGGAATTGCCGGAAGGCGTGGTCGTCTCGCGCAGGGCTTTGGTGATCAAAAGCGCGCGTTGCACTTCCATGGGATCCTTCAAGCGGTAATTCATACGCCCGTACCACATCATGCCTCGGAAATACATCTCCAGTTCCGGACCAAGTGTGTAGTGCCCGCGCGGGATATATTGGGAGTAATCCTCGATGTACCGCATATCAGCCGGCTGACCCTCATAATTAAATATCGGAGAGTATTCCACGCCCGAGGTTGCCATGATCAATGCCAGCTCTGCTTCGACCAACGACTGAGCTTCTGCAGGCACCGGATCGCCGGTTTGCAGCAGGGAACCAGCCACACTGAAAAAAGCCAGGTTCCGCAGTGCGGCTTCTTCCAGCGGGGTCCCAACAAGCTGATCGTACTGTGCCTTACTGGCTTCTATCATGGATGAAGTTAATTCTTTTAGCATGGGAATAAACATTTCCCGCTCCAGATCGCGCAGCATTTTGTCGAACACGAGGTGATAGACGTGAAAGACAGAATCGGTGGTAATAAACGCTGGTGTTTCACCATATCGCATCCGTTCGTATCCCTGGTAAAACTCCGAAAGCATCCTGCTGGGCGAATTATCCGGGGCTTGAACCACAAAGCCATTCTGAGACAATAACGCCAGCTGACTCTCGCTCAAATCAACCTCGTCCAAATTCATGACATCAGTAAGGGAGATTGGCAGGGAATATCCACCAGGAAAGGTCTGGGGCAAAGAAACCTGGGCTTGCTGGAAACTGGCAAATTCCGCGCCATACACCTGGTCAGCAGGCAGTGAGATTACATCCCCCGGCGTCTCAGTCTCCACATCAGTAGCTTCAGGCTCAGGGACTGTGGGTTCAATGGGCTCAGTCGCTTCGGGTGGCTGGGCTACATCCGTTGGTCTGGGGTTAATGGTAATCGTGCAAGAGAACAACAAGGTTGCCAACCAGACAATTATCAGTAGGTCACTAAAATGATTCTTGCGCATTTTGCACTCTCCTTATCGAGTAAATAAGTAATGATGAACACCATCCCCCATGATGGCTAGCCGCTCCCAGCGGCTTTCAGAACGATCCAACAGAGAAAAACCAAAACCAATCCAACGCCAAACGGTCAATCGCCCCCCTTTTTGCTTTGAGTCATAGTCATTTTCCAGCGCAGCCAGTTCAAGCAGCCCATCACCGTCCAGATCTGCAATTTGCACATTAGAAATAGGATTTGCCAGGGCAGAGCCAGCCCAGATCTCTTTGTAAGCCCCTTTTTGCCAGCCTATCAGGATTACCTGGCAGCTCTGTCCACCTTGATTCTGATGGTTTTCAATGCGCCCGCCATAGGGCATAAACCGATCTGCCGGCCAGGGTCTGAAAGGCCGCCAAACCAACAATATGGCTTCATCCACACCATCATGGTTCATGTCACCCATTTGGGCTTCAGTGACACGCCAATCTGCCGGAGTTTCCCAAAGTATTTTCGAAACACAATTGGTTATCTGAAGGCTCTCCCCCGAAATTACCAGGCACTCCATGTCACCACCACTATCCAGGTTTCCAGCCAGTTTTGGCTTCAGGAAAGTTTGCGGTAGACCAACCTTTTGGATGGCAGATGGCACTAACTTGCCGTCCAGCAGTTGCCAGTAGCTCGAACTGCTCGCAGTGATCAGAATCAATGCTAATAAGCTGAGAATTACGATCAAAAAATTACTATTACGCGAACGGGTCGGAATCATGCGAACAATCCCAATAGGTAAAGTCTGACACCTGGTCAGATTGGCTCGACATTTCCTGACAGCCCTCATTCAGGACTTGGTGAACAATTTGGTAGTGATGCAAAATAGACGGTTGTAACGGTTGATCTGTTCCCGTCTTTCCGAAATCACCGGAGCAATTTGGTAATGTTCATTTACATTATAGACAAAAGGAACGGTTAAATAGTCTTGTTGTTGCGGGTGAATACTTATATTGTAATGCGAATTTCAAGACTTTTTGCTCGAAGGGGGTACGAATGAATAAGATGGACTGATGCCAAGACTTGAGAAGCGATTATGAGGCTGTTTCGTTGTCTTCGGCGCTGGTTTTCCCAAGCGCTTTGGCTTGGTCCTCGCGCCAGCGCTTGAGACGCTCAGCCACCTGGGCTTCGTAGCCAATTTCAGAGGGATGATAAAAGTGCTTTCCTACCAATTCGTCTGGCAGGTATTGCTGCCCAACCCAGTGACCATCGAAAGTGTGGGGATACAGATACCCCTGCCCGTGCCCAAACCCCTTGGCGTCTCGGCTGGCATCCATCAGGTGCACTGGCACCATGCCCGCCCCATTCCGGCTGATCTCGTCCTGGACCTCCCAGTATGCCCCAACCGAGTTGGACTTTGGCGCTGTGGCGAGATAGATCACCGCCTGGGCAATTGGGTACCAGCCTTCGGGCATGCCAATATACTCAAAGTTCTGCGCGGCAGCGTTGGCTACCAAAATCGCGTTGGGGTCAGCCATGCCGATATCCTCACTGGCGAGGATGATCAGGCGCCGGAGGACGAAACGCGGGTCTTCTCCGGCTAAAAGCATTTTGGTCATCCAGTAGAGCGCCGCATCCGGGTCGCTGCCCCGGACGGATTTGATGAATGCCGAGATGGTGTCGTAATGCTGATCGTCGGTCTTGTCGTAGAGGATCGCCCGCCTTTGGATCGACTCCTGCGCGACTTCCAGCGTGATACGCGTTTGATCTCCCTCAGGCGGCGTGGTCTCAACCGCCAGCTCCAGCGCGTTGAGCGCGTTGCGGGCATCCCCGCCAGCCACTTCCGCCAAATGAAACAAAGCTTCGTCATCCACCTTTACCTGGCGCTTGCCGTAGCCCACCAGTGGGTCCGCCAGAGCCCGTTTCAGAAGCAAAAGGATGTCTTCACGCGAAAGGGGCTTGAGTTCAAAGAGCCGTGAGCGACTAACCAGGGCTTTAATTACATCAAAATAGGGGTTCTGAGTGGTCGCGCCGATCAGCGTGATCAAGCCGCTTTCTACGTGCGGCAAAAGCGCGTCCTGCTGGGCTTTGTTCCAGCGGTGGACCTCGTCGATGAACAGGATGGTACGGGTGCGGTAGAGCCGCCGCCTTTCGGTGGCAGCCTCGATGGCCTTGCGCAGATCCCCCACGCCCGCCAGCACAGCGCTCAGGCTCTCAAAATGCGCCTTGGTGGTGTTGGCGATCACGCGCGCGAGCGTAGTCTTGCCCGTTCCGGGAGGACCATAAAGGATGATCGAACTGAAAAGCCGATCGGCCTGGATTGCCCGCCGCAGCAGGCTGCCCTCCCCCAGGATGTGCCCCTGCCCAACGATATCATCCAGCGTGCGCGGGCGCATGCGTGCCGCCAGCGGCGCTTGCTGCTTCAGCTGTTCTTCGAGGGAATGATCGAACAAATCCATAGCCTGATTTTATCACATCCTTTAGAACTTATGTTCTGTTATATTGACAAATTAAAAGCTGCCGTATCTCTGCGACAGCTTAATCGTTCACTTTTACAGATGAGGTAAGTTTAGTATCCCTGTTCAGGATCGATCAGATTGTACAGTTCCTGACCCTTAATGTACCGGTTGAGGTTCGCGATAAACAAGTCCACCAAGGCATCCATGCTCCGCTTGCTGACGCCGGCGATGTGAGGAGTGATCACCACATTTGGCGCATCCCATAGCGGGCTGTCTGCCAGGAGCGGTTCTTCATCGAACACATCCAGCACGGCACCGCCCAACTTTCCGGACCTGGCAGCTTCGATCAAGGCATTTGAATCAATCACTGGTCCGCGTGACACGTTCACCAAAAAGACACCGGGTTTCATAGCCTCAAACTGTTCAGCGGAAATCAGTTGGTGGGTTTCCGCGGTTAACGGCGGGGAAACGACCACAAAATCGCATTCCTTCAACATGGCATTGAGGGCTTCATTAGGATAGAGCCGGTGGAAGTAATTCCCCTGAGGATCGCCGAGACCTTCAGGAACATAGCCATCGTCCTCCGGGTGCATAACGTCGCGTTTGGTCGCCAGCACTTTAGCGCCATACGAATATAGCAGCCGCGCGACTTCGCGCCCAATCGAGCCATAACCTACAATCCCCACCGTGCTGCCGCGCAATTCGACCGGTTCCAGTTTTTCAATGCGATGCTCGTGCCAAACTTTCTGGTTCTGAAAGCGGAACATATCCGGAGCCTTGTGCCCCAGCATCAGCAGAGCCATCATCACGTACTCACCCATCTGGCTGACCATCGTGCCGCTGGCGCTGGTGAGTTGGATTCCACCACGTTGAAAAACGTCTTGTTGAAAAGCTTTATCCACGCCGGCAAAATAAAACTGGATCCACTTCAAGGCTGGGGTCTGATCAGTGGGGGGTAAAGGCGTGCCGCTGGTCAGCAGGATCTCAGCATCCCGCCATAATTCTGCCGGAATCCGCGCCGCGTCTTTTTTCCCGTACCAGTGTAGTTCAATTCTGCGATCAACAGCTTTTATGCGTTCCACCTGAGATTCTGTCAAAGAAATCGCGCTGAGAACCCTCAACTTTTTGTCTTCTGTCATTTCCTATCACCCTTCAGCTAATTTAATAGATTTGATAACGATGCACTTTTAAAAGACCTTCACTCATTCCTTGAGATCCAGGACTGATGCTTGTCCTTACTTTTCCGTTGGGAAGGAGGATTAATTCCTGGCTTTGACAGGGCAGGTCCTCGATCCTTGAAAAGCACGCCAAGCACAAAGAGCAAGACCCCAATGATCACATAGTTCGGGATGGGCTCGCCACTGATCAAGCCGTACGCCAGCCATAGCAGGCTAATCGTGCCCGCAATCATCAATAATCGGCTGAGCAATCTGATCATAGGATCATTCCTCCTGTAAAGTCCGGATCGGAAGACCAACCCGGATTATTTTACAACGGATGCAAGTATCAAGCCCGTTTTACCCTCGTTCGAGATTGTTCGTGCATGTATAAAGGCAGGTAGTAGTAGCCGCCACCGTTCTTTCCGGCGGAACCGGAGCCTTTCCAGCCGCCGAAGGATTGGAAGCCAGGCCAAGCGCCCGTGGTGGTGCCCTGCGGCCGGTTGGAGTAGACCGTTCCGGCTTCGATGTGATCGAAGAACCACTCTGTCTCATCCGGGTCGCCCACGAAGCCTGCCGTCAAGCCATAATCGACGTCATTCGCCAGCTCCATTGCCTGTTTGAGGTCGTCGACCGGAGTGACCATGACAATCGGCAGGAACATTTCTTCCTTCCACAGCCGGTGCTCCAGCGGGACATCAGCCACCACGGTGGGAGTGCAGTAGTAACCTTTGGCAAACTTGCCTTCAGTAAGCCTCTTTCCACCTGTCAGAATCGTTCCAGCATCAGCCAATTCCGCCGCAAAACCGCCAAAGTCTTCGTAGGCTTTGCGGTTGATCACCGGACCAAACCAATTCTCGCGTTGGGTCGGATCACCAATCTTGATGGCATTCGTATTTGCCACCAGCTTGGTCACAAACGCGTCATAAACCTGCTTTTCTACCAGCACGCGCGAAGTGGCTGAGCACTTCTGCCCCTGCAGACCAAAAGCCGAGCGCATTACGCCTTCCGCCGCCAGATCTAGATCGGCGTTTTTCGAGACGATGGTGGGGTTCTTGCCACCCATTTCCAGGATGACCGGATGGGGATATTTGCGATTAGCAAATTGGCGGTAGATGCCCATGCCTACGTCCAAAGAGCCTGTGAAGGTTAAACCTGCCACGTCCTCATTGGCGGTGAGGGCATTACCAAGCGTGGAACCAGGCCCAGTCACCAGGTTGAGTACGCCATCAGGAATGCCGGCTTCATGCGCGCATTCCATCAGCAGGGAGGCAGTCCAACTGCTGTCAGAAGCGGGTTTGAGCACAACGGTGTTGCCAGAAACCAGGGCGTTGCCAACCGGCCCGCCTGCCAGGGATGCCGGGAAGTTAAAGGGAACGATCACCACCCAGACACCGTAAGGTTTGAGGACGGATTCGTTCGTGGAGCTCATGCCAACCAGCGGGTCAGAACCAAGCGGTTTGCGGAAGCCATTATTTTGCTCCATCATGTCCGCAGCCCAGCGGATAAGGTCTTCCGTTTCCGCCACATCTCCCAGGGCTTCCATGCGATTTTTGCCGACTTCCAGGCTGACAGCCGCGCTGATTTCGTAGATGCGCGCCGAGATGCGGTCGGCGAATTTGCGCATCAGGTAAACGCGTTCTTCCCAGTTCATGGCTTTCCAGTTTGGGAAGGCAGCCTTTGCCGCAGCAATTGCATCGTCGGCGTCCTTGGCGGTCCCTTTTTGGAAGGTAGCCAGGTGCAAACTGGTGTCTGCTGGTGAATAAGCCTTGTGTTTTCCTTCGGCGAAGCGTTTTTCGCCGTTGATAATCATTGGATATTCTTTTCCAAGTTGTTGCTTTAGGTTTTCCAATGCTGAATCAAAGTTATCATGCATTTCCTGCGGGGGATTTGACATGGTGCCGTAAGTAAGTTTAAATGCCATTTTGTACCTCCTGTGTATCTTGGGGTCATTGTAACAAAATGAAGTTGGGAATGTTTTACAAAGCTTATATCCTCGATGGGAGGAAAGTCGGTAGAAACATGGCAGTCAGCATTTATGTGGTTGGAATAGATAGAAGACAGATCGCCATACCCTGCTTTGCGGGCACAGGCTGCTTCGCTCACGATGACAAGATTGATCGTGCCGGTCTCCAGTGAACGATTGATGTTGTAACGGCGGATTGGAAGCACGCCAAGATATGTGTATGATTACGTTTGCAGTGCTTCCAAGCTCGCCCTACCAGTGCTCTTTTCGGTATGGTAGGAAATTAAAAGCAGATCGCCTCGCAAAAGAGGCTCGCGATGACGAACATGGGTCAGAGCGTCTCTGATAACAAAAAAATAATTATTAACCGGGTTAAACCAAGCGAAAGCGGTTGGCAGACCCACTCAGCAGGTCCACTTCGAGGATCTCGCCTTGCAAGCCGGGTTTCCCGAGCAGCAGTTTGACTGTTTCAGCGGCCTGCCAGGAGGCTGTCAGCGCGGCTGTGAACGAGAGGGTGCCGGTTTGCTGCTCCTCGCCTTGCGCCTCCTCTGCCTCGGGATAGAGCAAACTCAGCAGGTCCTCGCCGGGCTGGATTACGCAAATCCGCCCAATCCAGCCTGCAACCGCGCCGTGCACAACAGGAATTCCGGCGGTTTTCGCCGCTTGCTGCAAAACTAACCTTGCTGGAATATTGTCCAGGCAATCCACCGCCACATCACAATTCGCCAACAGATTTAGCGCGTTTTCAGGCGCAAGATCAGCCTGAACTGCATCCACCTCCAACTGGGGATTAATCGCCATTACACGCTGTTTAGCCGCCAGGGTTTTGGGTCTGCCCAGGTTCATTGTTGAGCAAAGTATCTGGCGGTTTAGGTTGCTTGCCTCAAAAAGATCCCCGTCCACGACGCGCAAATGCCCCACGCCGATGCGGGCAAGGCACTCAATCACCATACCTCCCAGTCCCCCGCAGCCAAGCACCAACACGCGTTTTGTAGCAAGCGTTTTCTGTTCTTCCTCACTGATTGCGTCATGATTACGGAGATAGCGTTCCACTGTTCTTAGCCTCCCGCCATCAAATGCAGCACCAAAACGTCGTCCTCATCCTGGACAATCTGCTTTTCGTAGTCCTCTTCAGGCACAAAATCACCGTTGACGCGCACGATGATATGCCTGAAGGTGAACAACTTTTCATCCAGCAGGGCTCTCACGGTCATGCCGGAATGCCAGGGGTATTCTTCGGTATTGACCTTGATCACGGTTTAGACTCTAGCACTTCCAAAAGTTCCGGCAAATCCATGCCAATTTCCTTCAAGCGTTCGGGCGTTGGAATGCCGTTTTCCGTCCAGCCCCGGCGGCGGTAGACCGCGTCCATCAGTTGTTCGTACTGGTCTTCGCGGTAGCGCCGGGTGGCAGCAATTTTCTCATCCAGCTCCATTGCTTCAGGATCAAGGTTCTGGAACTCACGCAGCTGCTTATCATAAAGCTCCTGGCGAGAAAGGTATTCCCCGCGGGAAACTGGACCCAGTGAACGGTAGGGAGGGTAATCGTCTTGTCTTTCGCCTTTGCCCATGCGCACGCTGAACACGCGCTGGAACTGGTAAACCCGCTCGGATTGCAAAATCAGCTCTTCTTTGTCGATATCCTTGCCAGTCACAGCATTGAAAATGTCGACGTAATTCTGCACATGCTCCGGCACCTTCGCCGGGGAGTCGGTTTTGTAGTTGTCGGCAGGTACAATGTCATTCCAGGGGAGTTTACACAGCCCAACCAACCCAAACCAGGTTCGGAACATGGGGAAGTAATACAAAGCGTTAGCCTTGTCTTCAAAGCTTGGGATCTGCTTGTTGACCATATCCATAAAGATCAGCCAGGACTCATCATGCTGCGGACCTTTGATTGCCATCGCAAAGCCACCCTGCTGGGCAAGGCTTTCCTTGTGAGCGTATTCGGAGTATTCAAGACCTTTGACTTCCATGCCGATATCCTGGAGCAGTTTCGGATCAGCGCCGAATTCTTCCACAAAGATCTTCTTCAGCTTGCGAATGCCCAATCCGGCAATTTTTCCGAAGCCTTCCCCGCGCGACATCTGGTGCATCAACTCGAGCACAGCCTGGCTGTTGCCAAAGCGCAAGTCAAGCCCGCCC
>Ga0209203_1002409_pt1 | contig 12450 bp, 10 predicted proteins | sample AD_UKC109_MetaG_FD_184423 | JGI IMG/M metagenome (GOLD analysis project Ga0209203, IMG submission 184423) | Active sludge microbial communities of municipal wastewater-treating anaerobic digesters from Hong Kong - AD_UKC109_MetaG (SPAdes)... | ecosystem: Engineered > Bioreactor > Anaerobic >...
CTATGTCCGGGTGCCGTTGTCCAGGCTCTTGAGCCGTGTGCACGCGCGGCAATCGGCCAGTGACATCGATCCCGACCAGGCTACGCCGAGTACCGCCGTCGGCGAACCGCGAGTTGAAGGCCGGGATACCACGCACTTCTCGATACTCGATCACGAGGGCAACCGGGTCGCGGCGACGCTCAGCGTGAATTACCCGTTCGGCGCCTGCTTCGTCGCTGCCGGTACCGGCGTGTTGCTGAACGATGAGATGGACGATTTTTCGGCCAAGCCGGGTGTCGCCAATGCGTATGGACTGGTGGGCAGCCAGGCCAATGCGATCGAACCCGGCAAGCGGATGCTGTCGAGCATGTCGCCGACCTTTGTCGAAGGCCCGGACCGCATCACCATCCTGGGTACGCCGGGTGGTTCGCGCATCATCACGATGGTCCTGCTTGGCCTGCTCGATGCGATCGACGGCCGGCCGGTCGGCGACATCGTCGCGCGAGGTCGTTTTCACCACCAGTTCCTGCCTGACCGGATCGAGGTCGAGCCGGCGGCACTGTCGGCCGAGGTGCTCGCGGGGCTGCAGTTCAAAGGTCACCAGGTGCGTCTGCTGGATGACCCCTACGGCAACATGCAGGCGATCGGCTGGGACCTGCGCAGCGGCCAGGTCAGTGCCGCATCAGATCCCCGTGCAATCGGGGCCAGTGCCGTCGTTTCACCGTCTGCCCGGCGCACGCAGCGCCAGCCTTCGGCGCAACCTGTATCTGACCCGGCGACGGCCGTCTCGCGCTGATTCCCACGGCCAGGGTGGCCGTCGTCCGCACCTGATTTCTTTCCCGATTCCTTGTCACCGGTCATCCGCAACCGTGCGCGATCCACGCGCCGCTCAGGTTGGGTGGGGGGGCCGGCCGTTTCGGGTAAAGCCTCTGGTCGCGTCGCCGCTATCAAGGAAATGACCGGGCGTGCGTTGGGTAACGGACCGCCTACAGGAACAATACGGGGATTGGGGATATGCACCGACTGAAGTTACGCCAGCTATTGATCGCGGTAGGCATCACGATGCTGATCCTCAGCGTGGCGATATTCGGTGTGATCCTGCGCAGCGAGGGGCACGTGAAGCTGCAACTCGACCAGTTGTTGTTTCACGACGTCGAGGTGATGGATCGGGCGCAGCAGCTGAAGTTGAGTGTGGTCCAGGTCCAGCAGTGGCTGACCGATATCAGTGCCACGCGCGGTCTGGACGGTCTGAACGACGGCTTTGACGAGGCGGCCGCAAATGCCGAACGCTTCGAGACCCTGTTGACCGAACTGGAGCAGATCCACCCTGCCGGCAGGGACCGGCTTGGGGCGATGCGACCGGCGTTCGCCGACTACTATGCGGCGGGCAAACGCATGGCCGAGGCCTACGTTGCGCAGGGCCCGGCTGGTGGTAATGCGATGATGGCCGCATTCGACGAGGCAGCTGCGGCACTTTCGGAGACCATCGACCCCTTTGTCGCCGACGCCCGTGCGGCGGTGCGCGACGGCGATGCGCGGGCTACTGCCGAACTGGAACTGCTGAAAGGCGCCACCTGGGGTGGTCTGCTGGTCTTTACCGCTATCCTCGCGTTCATGGCCTGGGTGTTCCGCAGCGTGCTGCGACAGGTCGGCCGGGATCCGGCCGAGTTGGAAGGCATCGCGGAAAAGATCGCCGGCGGTGATCTTGCCGACCACGAAGGCCAAGGCAAACAACCGGCCACCGGCGTGTACGCGGCGCTGATCCGGATGCGTTCGCGACTTTCCACACAGCTGACGGAAATCGAAGACGCGGCGCGCGAAAACGGCCGTATGCGTTCGGCGCTGGACAATGCCACGTCGGCGATCACCGTCTCTGACCAGGATAATCAGCTGATCTACCTCAACACGGCTGCCCGCAGCTTTTTTGCCGGTGTGGAGAAAGTGGTGCGCCGTGAACATGCGGACTTTGATGCCGAGAGGCTGGTCGGCCGCCGCATAGCGGACTATTTCACCGATCCAGTCGTGCGCGACGCCTACTCCGCCAGGCTCGACGAGGGACAGACCTTCCAGACTGGCTTCGGTGATCGCAGCCTGGTGCTGGCGGCAAGTCCCGTGTATTCCAACGATGGCGAATATCTTGGGCGGATTACCGAATGGCGCGACATCACCGGTGAACTTGCCCAGCGCACTGAGGAAGAGCGGCGGATTGCCGAGGAGCGACGGGTGGCGCAGGAAAACCAGCGTATCCGCGCCGCGCTCGACAATGTCTCGTCGAGCGTAATGGTCGTCGACCCGGACTCACGCGTCATCTATCTCAACCGGGCGGCGGACGGCCTTTTCCGCACCGCCGAAACCGATATCCGCAAGGACCTGCCGGGCTTCGACGCGGCCGGCCTGCTGGGCGGTACCTTCGACCAGCTGCAGTCTGCTGCAGGGGCGGGCAATGACCTTCTGGCCGTGGACGATGGTGGCCGCAGGGCCGATCTGGGCATCGGCGGGCGCAGTCTGCGGGTGGTGGCGAACCCGGTGCTCGGCACGGCCGGAGAGCACCTGGGTACCGCCATCGAATGGTCGGACCGCACCGCCGAGGTGGCGATGGAGCAGGACATCGACCAGCTGGTCGGCGCGGTGCGTGGCGGTGACCTGACAAGGCGCATCGACGAGGTCGGCAAGACCGGTTTCTATCGGCAGCTGGCGACAGGTTTCAACGCGCTGGTCGGTGAACTCTCCGAGATGATCGGGGATGTGGCGCGGGCGCTGCGCGCACTGGCCGAGGGCGACCTGTCGGCACGCATCGAAAACCACTACCAGGGTGCGTTCGGTGAGCTCAAGGATGATGTCAATGGGACCATGCAGCAGTTGGACGAGATCATTGGCGAGCTGCGCGGGTTGGCCGACGAGATCAACCGGACCAGCGAGGAAATCCTCTCCGGAAACGACAGCCTCTCGGCGCGTAGCGAACAGCAGGCCAGCAACCTGCAGGAGACAGCGGCCAGCATGGAGCAGCTGACATCGACGGTGCAGAACAATGCCGACAATGCGCGTGTCGCCAACACCGAAACGGCCAGTGCCCGTGGCACGGCGACCAAGGGTGGTGAGGTGGTTGCCAGGGCGGTGGAGGCAATGCAGCGGATCAGCGTCTCATCCGGCAAGATCGCGGAAATCATTGCGGTGATCGACGAAATCGCGTTTCAGACCAACCTGCTGGCGCTCAACGCCTCGGTAGAGGCGGCGCGCGCCGGTGACCAGGGACGCGGCTTTGCGGTCGTGGCCGGAGAGGTGCGCAATCTCGCCGGTCGCAGCGCCACCGCGGCGCGCGAGATAAAGGGCCTGATCAGCGACAGCGTCGAAAAAGTGAAATCGGGGACCGCCCTGGTCAATGAGTCCGGCAGCGTGCTGGACGAGATTGTCACCGGGGTGAACAAGGTCGGCGATATCGTCGCCCAGATTGTCGCCGCGTCCGAAGAGCAGGCCAGTGGCATCAGCCAGGTCAATCACGCAGTGGCGAGCATCGACGAACTCACCCAGCGCAACGCCTCACTGGCCGAGCAGACCTCGGCGGCATCGGTGGGGCTGAAGGAGCGCGCGGGCCGGATGCTCGAGCGTATGGCGTTCTTTCGCTGACTCGTCCGGCCACACACGAAAAACCCCGCGCGGGGCGGGGTCGTGTTTTCATGAACGGCAACCCTGATCAGGGTTTGGTCGTGCCCGCCTTGAGTGCGCCATCGAGACTGGCGAAATAGGCCGACAGATCTTTCATGTCTTCAGCGGACAGCGCGGCCACCATGCCCTGCATGATGGCGTTCTTGCGCTCACCCGATTTGTACCCCTGCAACGAATGCAGCAGGTAGTTGGCATACTGGCCGCCGATATTCGGATAGATCGGGGCTGCGCTGATGCCGGTCTCGCCGTGACAGGCGAAGCAGGGTGCCGCTTTCTCCTTGCCGGCCGCGGCGTCGCCACCGGCGTGTACAGCCGCACTGGCCAGGGTGACCGTGCACACGGTCGCTGCGATCAGTTTTTTCATCGTCGTTCCCCTCACTTGCCCATGCCCTGCCAGAACGCGCCGATATCGGCCATGTCCTGTTCACTCATGCTCATCGCCTGCACGTTCATCGTGCCGTGGGTGCGCTGGCCATCCCGGTAGGCCTTGAGCGCGGCGACGATATAGTCGGCGTGTTGACCACTCAGCTTGGGGACATGGTAGGTCGGATAGACATTGTTGTAGCCCGGGATGCCGTGGCAGCCGAGACATGTCTCCGACTTGGCCTTGCCGGCCGCGGCATCGCCCGCCGCCAAACCCGCCGACGAGGCGATAAGCAGCCCGCATGTGGCTGCTGCGAATAGGAATCTCATGATGGTTTCTCCCTTGAGGTGTGTCACGGTCACCCGCCGGTGGGCCGGCTGGGTGCCAGATTTCTTGTATGGCGCATTCTAGAGTCCGGGCCCAGCGCTGCATAGTCGCGCAAACCAGGGTTTTTCCTGGGATGCACAACGTGAATGCGCCGGGGTGGCCCTTCATTGTTGACACTTGGGGCAGTAGGCACTGGCACGCTGCCCGATCTGCAGCGTCCGGATCGGCGTGGCGCAGCGTCGGCAGGGCTCGCCGGCGCGCCCGTAGACGAACAGTTCCTGGGCGAAATAGCCGGGCTCGCCGGATTCATTGACGAAGTCGCGCAGCGTCGTGCCGCCGCGCTCGATCGCGCGACTGAGCACACCCTTGATCGCGTCGGCCAGGGCGTCGAGGCGGGCGCTGGAAATCCGCCGGCACACGGTCTGTGGGCGGATCCGGGCGTGGAACAGCGCCTCGGACGCGTAGATGTTGCCGACGCCGACGACGACAGTGCCGTCCATGATCAGGTGCTTGATCGCGACCCTTCGTCGCGCCGCGGCGCGACGAAGATGGCCACCGTCGAAGGCGTCCGACAGTGGTTCCGGGCCAAGGTCGCGCAGGCGTGGGTGGGTGAGGGGGGCACCCTCAGCCCAAAGAATCGCACCGAAGCGCCGCGGGTCATGCAGGCGCAGGCAGCGCTCGCCGAACAGCAGGTCGACGTGGTCATGCGGGCGCGCCGGGCTGTCTGCCGGCACCACTCGCAGGCTGCCGGACATGCCCAGATGTACGATCAGTGTGCCATGGGCGAAACGCAGCAGGATGTACTTGCCGCGGCGCTCGACAGCCTGCACAGCGTGGCCGCCAAGCAGGGCTGCGAGGTCCGGCACCGGCCAGCGCAGCTGCTCCTGGCGCACCACCGCGCCACGGATCACCTGGTGCAGCAGGTGCGGCTCAATACCGCGACGGGTGGTCTCGACCTCCGGCAGTTCGGGCATGCTCAGTCCCCGGTGAAATGCCGGGGCGGCAGTGTCAGCAGGTTGAAATAGACGTCGTCGATCACCTGTACCCTGTTGTCCAGCAGGACGTAGCGGCTGCGCTGCGCCGGGTCGCGGTCACCGAATGCGATGCGGACCTCGTCCAGCACAAGCACCGCCGTTGGTTCGGCCAGGCCATATTGGGCCAGGTCATTGCCGGGCGGTAACGTTCTTTCCACCGATGCCCGGGCGATCGCCAGCAGCTGCTCGACACGATGGCTGCGCGCCTTTGCCTGGCCGGGGTGAGTCAGCTCCCAGCCGTCTGCGCTGCGCTTCAGGGCGATCTGCAGGCGTTCACCGTGTTCGATACGGATCGTCGAGATGGCGCCCGCATCCAGTGACGTGAGCCGGGTCGGTGCCATGATCTGGCGCGGCCAGAGGTGCAGCGCCAGCAGTACGGCGGCGACCACACCGAGGATCAGGTTGATGCGGGTCCAGCGGTTCATGCGCGGCGTCGCCTGCTGCGCAGCCATAGGCCGAACGCGAGATAGGCGGCTGGCAGTGCCCCCATCAGCACCAGGGCAAGCAGTCCCGCGAATTGCGCCGACCAGCGGATGTCGAGGTCGGGGGCGGCGCGCTGGGCGGCCACCAGCGGGTTGCCACTCAACCAGTTGAGCAGGCCCAGGGCGAGCGTGAGGTTCTGCGCCTGACCGACCTGGTCATTGGTGATGAAATGCCGGCTGCCGATCACCAGCAGGCGTTGCGCGATTCCGTTGTCATCCCGCTGCAGCGCCAGGCCAACCGGAAGCGGCCCCGCCTGCTCCCCCTGGTCCGGATTGCGTCCGATGCGTCCCTGCAGGTCGCCTGTCTCGTTCCAGCTCCGCGGGCTGCTGTCGAGCCGGCCGGCCACCTTCCATCCGGCGCCGGCGGTCAGCGTCAGTCCGTGGGCCCGTTTGAGCACACTGGCGCCATCCGGTGGCCGTTGCAGCAGCGTCTCGGGGAAATCACTGACAACCGCGTTGTCAGGGCTGTCCATACCGTACTGCGCGGCTGCCGCATCGACCACGATACCGGGGAGGGTGTCGACCCGCAGCCCGTCGGGGAAGACGGCGGGGTCAGCCCGGTCCAGCAGCCACATGACCGGACCTCCCCGTGCCACGAAACGCCCGATCTGTGCCAGGGTCTGAGGGCCGTAGGCGAGCTGCGGGCCGGCGATCAGCAATACCGCGGTGTTGTCCGGCAGGTCCGTGGTGTTGCGCGGATCGACGGCGACGAAGCGGTAACCGATCCCCTCGGCCTGGCTGACGAAGCGGGCGAGGCCGCCTGGCGTGTCGTCCACCCCGGCCTCACCGTGGCCCTTGAATGTCACTATCCAGCGTTCGCCACGCAGGGCCAGGCGGTTCAGCGCCAGGTCGATCGCCACGGTGCCGGGGACCGGGATCACCTCGCGCCGGGGTCCGACCTGCAGCTGTAACTCGCCATGCCGGCTCACGCCGTGTTCGCGTGCGAGGGCGGGTTGTTCCACCGGATCGATGAAGCGCAGCACCGGTCTGCCCGGATGCGCCAGGTAGGGCGCCAGAAGCTGTTCGATCTGCGCCCGCTGTACCGGGTAGTCCGGAATGAACGCGGTGATCTCGAGTGGCGCCTGCAGTGCATCGAGTGCGCCCTGTGCAGTCGCGCTCAGCGAGTGGATGCGCTGGGAGCTGAGGTCGAGTCGCCAGGTGTATTGCTCGCTGACACGCGCGGCGAGGAGCACGCAGGCTGCGAGCAGGGCAAAGAAAAGCGTCCGCCTGACCATCAGGCGTCTCCCCGACGGCGCGCCAGCGCATAGCTGCTCAACAGCAGCGCCGCGCCTGCGGTGGCGACAAAGAAGACGATGTCCTGGCTGCGCAACAGCCCGGACAGCGAGGGCTCGATGTGCGGCAGCAGGGCGAACCAGTACCAGGGCGCGTCGGTGCCGCTCAGTGAATCCAGCAGCCACAGGAACAGCAGGATGCCGTAGCTGGCGGCCAACGCGGCCGCGGGGTGGTCGAAAAGGCTGGAAAGGAACAGGGTGATGCAGCCCAGCCACAGGCCAAACAGCAGCAGGCTGGTGGCGGCCAGTGCAAAGCGCGGCCAGTCGAGATCGGCGGCGAATCCCAGTGCCGCCAGAGTAAGTATGCCGCTGAGCAGCAACGGCAGAGTTGCCAGCCACAGGCCGAGTGCCTTGCCGAGCACGATCTGGGTGCCGCTGACGGGGGACGACAGCCACAGCGCGATGCGTCCGCTATGCACCTCGCCGGCCAGGCTGCCCATCGCCAGCAGGGGGGCACACAGCAGTAACAGCAGCACCAGGCTGTTGAAGGTGGGCGTGATCACCAGGTCCATTGCCCCGAGCGTGGCGCCGCTGGCCTTGAGCTGCGGTGCAATGCCGGCGAAGGTCTCGAGCTGGGCGAAACTCAGCCAGGCGATGATCAGCTGACCGAATGCCAGCAGCAGCCAGAACATCATGCCTGCACGCAGGCGCCGCGATTCGTGCAGGGCGATAGCGCCGATCACGCACCCGCCCCTGCGTCGGACATCGGTCGGCGGAAATGGGCGAGCAGGTCGGTATCTGCGGTCACCGTGTGTTCTGCGGCCTTGCGGCCGCCGTCGAGCAGGATTACGCGATCGCACAGGCGCTGCACGTCGTCGAGGAGATGTGTCGCGAGGATCAGGCTGCAGTTCGCCGAGAGCGTACCGAGCAGCTCACGGATCTGTTCGGTCTGCAGCGGGTCGAGTCCGGCGGTGGGCTCGTCCAGGATCAGGATGTCCGGCTCGTGCAGTACCGCCTGCGCCAGGCCCAGGCGCTGCAGCATGCCTTGCGAGAGGCTTCCGGCCAGCCGCGCACGCACCTTGTCGAGCTGCAGGGCCTGCAGCACGCGTTCGATCGCGGTCTGCAGCGCCCGTTGCCGCAGGCCACGCAGCCGGCCCGCCCATTGCAGGTTTTCGGTCACGCTCAACTCCGTATACGCCGGTACGCGCTGCGGCAGGAAGCCGATGTGCCTGCGCAGCGCCGGCGCCGCCTCGTCGAGGCGCTGTCCGAGCACGCGCACCTCACCACCGGCGGGGGCGAGAATTCCGGCGAGTAGCTGCAGCAGGGTCGATTTGCCGGCGCCGTTGGTGCCGAGCAATGCCAGCCGGTCGCCCGCTGCCAGCTGCAGATCGATGTCGATCAGTCGCGGGTTCCGGGCGGGGCCATAGCTGACTTGACGGGCGAGCAGGAGAGGTTTCATGCGGCGCCAGATTACCGTGCCTGCACACGAAAGCGAACCCTTTGCAGCGCCGTTTGCGGGTAACTTCGTACAATGACCGGCATGATCAGACTGGGTGTCGATACCGGCGGGACCTTTACCGACTTCGTGGCGCTCGACACGGAAGGCCGGCTGCGCGTGCACAAGGTGCTGTCGACGCCGCAGGCGCCGGAACGGGCGATCCTGCAGGGCATCCGCGAGATGGGCCTGGATGTCACCCGGCTGCAGCTGGTGCATGGGTCGACGGTCGCGACCAATGCGGTGCTGGAGGGCAAGGGCGTCAAGACCCTGTACATCGGCAACCACGGGTTCGCCGACCTGCTCAGTATCGGTCGTCAGCAACGGGCGTCGCTGTACGACCTGCAGCCGCTACCGGTCGAGCCCCCCGTGCCCCCGTCGTGTTGCCTGGAGACCGGCGGACGGCTGGATGCGCAGGGACGGCTGCTCGAGCCGCTGACCGACGACGCATTGGCGGCGTTGTGCGAACAGGTGGCGCAGCTGGCGCCACAGGCGGTTGCGGTCAACCTGCTGTTTTCCTACCTCGACCCCGCCACTGAAGAGCGTATCGCGGCGGCCCTGCCGGATGACCTGTTCGTGTCGCTGTCGTCTCGCGTGCTGCCGGAGATTCGCGAGTACGAGCGTGGTATGGCCACCTGGCTGAATGCCTGGGTCGGGCCGAGGGTGCGCGGTTACCTGCAGCGCCTGGGTCTTGGCATGGCCGGTGCGTCGGTGTCGGTGATGCAGAGCTCGGGCGACACCGTGGCCGCGGCGCAGGCCGCCGACAACGCCGTTCGCATGCTGTTGTCCGGGCCGGCCGGCGGGTTGATCGCCGCCCGCCACGTCGGCCTGGCCGTCGGCCGGGAACGTCTGCTGACGTTCGATATGGGGGGCACTTCGACCGATGTCGCCCTGATCGATGGCGAGCCGCGCCTGACCACCGAGGGACATATCGGGCGCTTCCCGGTCGCGGTGCCGATGGTTGACATGCACACCATTGGTGCCGGCGGCGGTTCGATCGCCTGGATCGATGCCGGTGGCATGTTGCAGGTCGGCCCGCAGTCCGCGGGTGCCGAACCCGGGCCGGCCTGTTACGGCCGGGGTGGAACCCGGCCGACGGTTACCGATGCGAACCTGGTGCTCGGGCGGCTGCAGCCGGATGCCTTCCTGGGTGGCGAGATGCAATTGGACGTCGCCGCGGCGACCGTCGCCGTTGGATCCCTCGCCGTCGCGATGGCGGTGGCGCCGGTGCGTGCGGCACTGGACATCATCGCGGTGGCAAACGAACACATGGCACAGGCCCTGCGCGCGATCGCAGTAAAGCGCGGCGCCGATCCACGCGAGCATGTGCTGGTCTCGTTTGGCGGGGCTGGCGGTTTGCACGTCTGTGCGCTCGCCGACCTGCTGGGGATGGACCGGGCGATGGTGCCGGTGCATGGCGGCGTGCTGTCAGCGTTCGGGATGCTGGCGGCGCGCCCGGGGCGCCAGATATCGCGCACCCGGATCGGCCTGCTGGAAGAGATCGAGGCCGACGAGATCGAATCGATGTTTTCCGGGTTGCGTGCGCAGGGTCTTGCCGCCCTGCGCGAAGAGGGATTCGCCGAGGAGGATTGTGACCACCTGGCCAGCGTGGATCTGCGCTACGCCGGCCAGTCGTACACGCTCAACCTGCCCTGGCGTGGTGCTGTTGGCACGATCGAGGACTTTCACGCGCGTCACCTGCAGCGCTACGGACACCGGCTGGACCTGCCCGTGGAGCTGGTCAACCTGCGCCAGTGGGTGCGCGGGCCATGTTCCAGGCTGCGTCTGGCGGGCCTGTCCCGGGGCCCGGCGGGTGAGCCGTTCGGCCACTGCCATGTCGCCGGGGGTGGTGCGCCTGTCCCGCAATATTGGCGCCATGCCTTGGTTGCGGGTCAGCGGATCGAGGGGCCGGCGCTGATCGCGGAGAAAGTGGCCACGACCTGGGTCGCCGACGGCTGGATACTCGAGGTGGATGAGATCGGCAACCTGCAGCTCACTTGTCGTGCAGCAGATTCATCGCGTTGAATGCGGACTCCGAGCTGGCCGCGTAGGCCTCGACCAGGCTGGCCGGTTCGATATCGGCACACAGTCCCTGCGGCCATTCGTTACGCTCCAGCGTGGCGGCCGCTTCCAGCAATTGTCCGTAATTGCCTTCGTGCGCGATGATGGCACGTTTCACGTCGTCGCTCAGCGGCAGCTGATCCATCAGGCTGGTGAGTGGCTGCGACAGCATGGCGTCCATGACCGAGAGCAGGCCCACCGTGTACGCGGTCTCGGGGGACCCGGTCTTGCACAGGCGGCAGAGTCTTTCGCACAGGTTGGCACGCAGCAGACCGACGTTCAGGATCTCCAGCGGACGGTTGCCCAGGCCGGCCATCGCGAACAGCGTGGCCCATGCCCGGATGCGCGAAAGCCCCATCAGGACCACGGCGCGCTGAATGGATTCGACCTTGCTGCGTAACCCGATGCCGGCCGAGTTCACATAGCGCAGGACCTTGAAACTGAGCCCCGGGTCCTGGCTGACCAGGTCGATGACTTCCTGCATCGGGACGTCGGGATCGTTCAGGCGCGCCAGCAGGCGCACCACCATGGCGGAGTCTTCCTCGACCCGGTCAGATCGGACGATGCTCGGGCGGGCAAAGAAGTATCCCTGGAAGTAATCGAACCCCAGTGCCTTGAGTTGCTCGAACTGCTCGACGGTCTCGACCTTCTCGGCCAGCAGGCGGGCGCCGGTGGCGCGAAGCTCGGGCATGCGCCGTGCCAGTTCCTCCATGCCTCCGGGCTGGATCTCGACCTTGATGTAGCTGACCAGCGGCAGGATCGGCTGCAGCTGGGGCTGAAAACTGTAGTCGTCCATTGCCAGTTCGAAACCGTGGCCGGCCATGCTGGAGATGCCGAGCAGGAGCTCTTCGTCCACGTTGACGTCCTCGAGGATCTCCAGCACGACACGGTCCCGGTCAAACGGGATCGGCGGCATGTCGACGAAGAACGGTCGGGTCAGGTTGATAAATGCCTTGTACGGCCCGGTGATCCTGTCGAGCCCGATCTCCATGAAGGCATTGAGGACGGTAACTGAAGACGCCATGTTGCCGTCGGTAAAGGAGCAGGTGCCACCGGCATCGCGATACAGCAGTTCGTAGGCGAATACCTCCAGCTCACGGTCGAAGATCGCCTGACGGCCGACCTGGATCGTCTCCGCGGACCTGTTGCTGGCGGTGTTGGGCGATGGCATGAGTCCTTCCTGGCTGCGAGTCCGTGCATGTCTCCAAGGAATAGCGACCGCTGGCACTGCGGCTTGAGGTGGGAGACAGACGGGCCAAACGGTCAGCGCGGCGTTATGATCGGGTAATCTGTGGTTGTTCGCGGGTTGTCGTCGGGATCCCGCATGCGGCCGCGCAGCCAGTGGCTTGGAGGACTTGATGATCAACGGCATTTTGGATCTGAACGGTTGGCAGATGGTGCTGGTCGTGCTCGGCCTGACCCACGTGACGATCGTCGCTGTCACTGTCTACCTGCATCGTTGCCAAGCGCACCGGGCGCTGGAGCTACACCCGCTGATTGCGCACTTTTTTCGCTTCTGGCTGTGGCTGACCACCGGAATGATCACGCGCGAATGGGTTGGCATCCATCGTCGCCATCACGCGCGCTGCGAGACTGCCGAAGACCCCCACAGCCCGCAGGTGCTCGGACTGAGCAAGGTCCTCTGGGAGGGCGCTGAACTGTATCGTGCCGCGGCGGAGCAGGATGGCCTGGTTGATCGCTATGCGCACGGTACGCCGGATGACTGGATCGAGCGTCACCTCTATCAGAGGTACAACTTCGCCGGTATCGTCGTGATGTTGGCGATCGACGTTCTGCTGTTCGGTATCCCCGG